>JGI10216J12902_101381329_pt1 | contig 14841 bp, 13 predicted proteins | sample KanNatreferecore_FD_12902 | JGI IMG/M metagenome (IMG submission 12902)
TCGCCCGGGCCCAGGGCGTCGACCGCCGCGGGCGGCCCGAGGGCGCGGTCGTCGAGGTGCTCCAGCGCGCGCAGGAACGCGTGGTCGGGCGACTGCTCACCGAGCACGGCATCTGTTTCGTGGTGCCCGAGGACCGGCGCATCCATCACGACCTCCTGATCCCGCCCGATGCGCTGGGAAGCGCGCAGGCCGGGCAGGTGGTGGTCGCACAGATCGTGCAGCAGCCCGACCGGCACATCAAGCCGGTGGCGCGCATCGTCGAAGTGCTGGGCAATTATGCCGATCCGGGAATGGAGATCGAGATCGCGCTGCGCAAGCATGCGCTGCCTCACGAGTTCTCCGGCGCGGCGCAGGCCGCGGCTGCAGCGCTGCCCGCGCAGGTCGAGGCCGGACACTGGAAGGGCCGCGTGGACCTGAGGGCGCTGCCGCTGGTGACCATCGACGGCGAAACGGCGCGCGACTTCGACGATGCCGTGCACTGCCGTGCCGAGGGCAAGGGCTTCCGGCTGTGGGTGGCGATCGCCGATGTCAGCCACTATGTTTCGCAGGGCGATCCGCTGGACGCCGACGCGCGCGAGCGCGGCAACTCGGTGTACTTTCCCCGGCGCGTGATCCCGATGCTCCCCGAGGCGCTGTCGAACGGGCTGTGCTCGCTCAATCCAGGGGTCGATCGTCTGTGCATGGTGTGCGAGATGGACATCGGTGCACGCGGAGACATCAAGGATTACAAGTTCTATCCGGCGGTCATGCATTCGCACGCGCGGCTCACGTACACGACGGTGGCTGCGGCACTCGCGGGCGAGGCCGGCGTCGTGGACGCCCGGCTGATGCCCGACCTGCGCGACCTCGAGCGCCTGTTCAAGGTGTTGCTAAAGGCGCGCGTGCGCCGCGGGGCGATCGACTTCGAGACCCCCGAAATGCGCATGGATTTCGACGGGCAGGGCAAGATCAGCCGCATCGTCCCGGTTGAGCGCAACGACGCCCACCGGCTGATCGAGGAGTGCATGCTGGCGGCCAACGTCTGCGCCTCGGATTTCCTGCAGCGCCACGAGCACCCCGCGCTGTACCGTGTGCACGAGGGTCCCTCGCCGGAGAAGCTGGGCGACCTGCGCGAATTCCTGCGCGAATTCGGGCTGCATCTGGGAGGAGGAGACGAACCGCAGGCAAAGGATTACGCGCAGCTGCTCGAGCAGGTGCGCGGCCGCCCGGATCGACAACTGTTGCAGACCGCGCTGCTGCGCTCGCTGCGGCAGGCCGTGTACGCCCCAGAGAACATCGGGCACTTCGGTCTCGCCTACGAGGCGTACACGCACTTCACCTCGCCGATACGGCGCTATCCGGATCTGCTGGTGCACCGCGCGATCAAGGCGGTACTCGCCGGAGCGCGCTACGAACCGGGAAACTGGAACGACCTTGCCGCCCATTGCTCGCAGACCGAGCGCCGCGCGGACGAGGCGACGCGCGACGTCGAGGCATGGCTCAAGTGTTACTACATGCGTGAGCGCGTCGGTGAATCCTTCAGCGCGAGCATCAGTGGCGTCGCCGCGTTCGGCATCTTCGTCGCGCTCGACGAAGTCTATGTCGAGGGGATGGTGCATGTATCCGAGCTCGGGGACGACTACTTCCAGCTCGATCCGAGCCGTCACCAGTTATTGGGCGAGCGCAGCGGACGCCGATTCAGGCTGGCCGACCGGGTGCGCGTGAAGCTGGTGCGGGCCGATCTCGAGAGCACGCGCCTGGACTTCGTCCTCGCGAGCGGGGAAGGCTAGGGCGATGGCGCTCGACCGGAACGTGCTGGTGGGTTTTCACGCCGTGGTCGCGCGCCTGCGCAACCATCCCGATAGCGTGCGCGAGATTCTCTTCGACCCCGCACGCCGCGACGCCCGGCTGCGCGAGGTGCTGAGCACGGCCGAGCGGCTGAATATCCGGGTCGGCCAGGCCGACGGGAAGCGGCTGGACGGCATGGCTGGCGGGGAGCGCCACCAGGGCGTCATCGCCCTGGTGCAGACGGTGCAGCGTGCGCTCGAGCTGGAAGACGTCCTTCAGGCGCCGAAGGAACCGCCTTTCCTGCTGCTTCTGGACGGGGTGACCGATCCGCACAATCTTGGCGCCTGCCTGCGCACCGCCGACGCTCTCGGTGTGCACGCCGTGGTGGTCCCGAAGGACCGTTCGGCCGGCATGTCGCCGGTCGTGGCGAAGGTCGCGAGCGGCGCGGCGGAGAGCGTGCCCCTGATTGCCGTCACCAATCTCGCGCGCGCCATGGAACAGTTGAAGGAGGCGGGCGTGTGGCTGTATGGCGCGTCCGAGGACGGCACGGAGAGCCTGTTCGAGGTCAAGGTGGGCGGGGCTGCTGCCTGGGTCCTTGGCGCCGAGGGGCAGGGCCTGCGCCGGCTCACGCGCGAGCACTGCGACGTGCTGGTGCGCATTCCGATGATGGGACAGGTGGAGAGCCTGAACGTGTCCGTCGCTGCCGCGCTGTGCCTGTATGAGACTCGCCGCCAGCGCGCCCCGGGAACACAAGGCCTTGGCCGCCCTTGAGCCGGGTCCAAGTGCCTGTTACAATTTTGAATTCGCCTGATCGCGGCTTTTGGGGTCGTTGCCGGGGCCGGTCAGGCGGCCAATACGCACACCCGCACCGTTAAGGTGCCGTCGCCAGACCGGGTCTGGTCGGTGTTGCGGTCGTCTCCGCGTCGAGGTTGCCTGTTCGGTAACGCCGCGCGGATGCGGCCCAGTGCGGGTGGAGGATCCAACCTTAACCGGAGAGTCGTCTCAATGTCCGCATCCATGCGAGAAATGCTGGAGGCTGGGGTCCATTTCGGACACCAGACGCGCTATTGGAATCCGAAGATGTCGCAGTTCATCTTCGGCCAGCGCAACAAGATTCACATCGTCAACCTCGAGCGCACGCTCGAACTCTACAACGATGCCCTGAAATACGTCCGCCAGCTGTCCGCTAACCGCGGCACGCTGCTGTTCGTCGGCACCAAGCGTCAGGCACGTGAAATCATCCGCGAGGAGGCCACCCGCTGCGGTGCGCCCTTCGTCGATTACCGTTGGCTCGGCGGGATGTTGACCAACTACAAGACCGTCAAGCAGTCGATCAAGCGCCTCAAGGACATGGAGCAGATGGTCCAGGACGGGACGCTGGAGCGGCTGGGGAAGAAAGAGCAACTGACCTACCAGCGGGAATTGGAGAAGTTCAACCGGAGCCTGGGCGGCATCAAGGACATGACCGGCCTGCCCGATGCCCTCTTCGTGGTCGACGTCGGATACCAGAAGATCGCGATTGCCGAAGCCAAGAAGCTGGGCATTCCCGTGATCGGCATCGTCGACACGAACAACTCGCCCGACGGGGTCAATTACGTCATTCCTGGCAACGACGACTCCAGCCGCGCGATCCGGCTGTACGCCCGCGGGGTGGCTGACGCCGTGCTGGAAGGGCGCTCGCAGGTGCACAAGGAAATCGCCTCGGACGAATTCGTCGAGGTCGAATCGGGCGAAGAAGCTGGTGCGCAGTAACGGCACCCGCAGCGACACGTAAAGAAGGGGCCGCGAGGCCCCTTTTTTGAATCGACAGACAGGCGGCTGCGCGTTGCCGGCGCCTGGATCGGAATTGGCAGCACGACGCGTTGCCGTGAGCTTGGGAGTGTGAAGATGGCAGAGATTACCGCGGGAATGGTGAAGGAACTGCGCGAGAAGACCGACGCACCCATGATGGAATGCAAGAAGGCGCTGGCCGAGGCCGATGGCGACATGGCCAAGGCCGAAGAAATCCTGCGCGTACGCCTGGGCAACAAGGCGAGCAAGGCTGCCAGCCGAGTTGCGGCTGAAGGCATCGTGGGCATCCATCTCGCGGCCGATGGCAGACTGGGCGCCCTCATCGAAGTCAATTGCGAGACCGATTTCGTGGCCAAGAATGAGGACTTCCTCGCCTTCGCGCGCAACCTGGCGCAACTGGTGGCACAGCACAATCCTGCCGATGTCGCGGCACTGTCCGCGCTGAGCATCGACGGCACCCAGGTGGAGGAGCTGCGCAAGACGCTGGTGGGCCGTATCGGCGAGAACATGTCCATCCGGCGCTTCGAGCGCCTCGAGGCGAAGGGCCGGCTTTCCAGCTATGTGCACGGAGGCTCGAAGATCGGCGTGGTGGTCGACCTGGTGGGCGGCGACGAAGTTCTGGCCAAGGACATTGCGATGCACATCGCAGCCAGCAAGCCGGTCGCTCTGGCGAAGGAGGAAGTCTCTGCCGAGTTGATCCAGCGCGAGCGCGACATCGCGCAGCAGAAGGCGGCCGAATCGGGCAAGCCGGCCAACATCGTCGAGAAGATGGTCGAAGGCAGCGTTCAGAAGTTCCTCAAGGAAGTCACGCTGCTGGGTCAACCCTTCGTCAAGGACGACAAGCAGACCATCGAACAGCTGCTCAAGTCCAAGGGCGCGCAGGTCGCCCGCTTCGCGCTGTACGTGGTGGGCGAGGGCATCGAGAAGAAGAGCAGCGATTTCGCCGCCGAAGTCATGGCGCAAGCCGCCGCGGCACGCTGAACAACCGTCGGGAGCGAGGCGCGGACATGGAGGGGAAACCGGTCTACAAGCGCATCCTGCTCAAGCTCTCGGGGGAGGCGCTGATGGGCGAAGGCACCTACGGCATCGACCGCGGGACGCTCGAGCGCATCGTTTCCGAGATCGCCGAAGTGGTGCGGATGGGCGTCGAGACAGCGGTCGTGATCGGCGGTGGCAACATTTTCCGGGGTGTAGCGCCGGGCGCAGCCGGCATGGACCGGGCAACCGCCGACTACATGGGCATGCTGGCCACGGTGATGAATGCGCTCGCGCTGCAGGACGCCATGCGCCACATCGGCATGTCCAGCCGGGTCCAGTCGGCGCTGACCATCGAGCAGGTGGCCGAGCCCTACATCCGGGGCAAGGCCATGCGCTATCTCGAAGAAGGCAAGGTGGTGGTGTTCGCCGCCGGGACCGGGAACCCGTTTTTCACCACGGACACCGCGGCGGCGCTGCGAGGGATGGAAATGAACGTGGACATCGTCCTCAAGGCCACCAAGGTGGATGGCGTGTACACCGACGATCCCAAGACCAACGCCGCGGCCACTCGCTATCATCGGGTGAGTTTCGATGAGGCCATCGTAAAGAACCTGAAGGTCATGGACGCGACCGCGCTGACTCTGTGCCGTGACCAGAAGCTGCCGATAAACGTGTTCAGCATCTTCAAGCAGGGCGCGCTCAAGCGCGTGGTGTGCGGCGCGGACGAGGGCACGCTGGTTCACAGCTGAACGTCGCCATGCGGGGGCCGGCGCCCGTTCGGGTGAGGCCTCCAGAGCGAGAGGAGGGATCATGATCGCTGACGTGAAGAAATCCGCCGAGCAGAAGATGCAGAAGAGCGTCGAGGCGCTCAAGACCGACCTGGGCAAGGTCCGCACGGGGCGCGCCCATACCGGACTGCTCGATCACATCACCGTGGACTACTACGGCAACCCCACGCCTTTGAACCAGGTCGCCAACGTCACCCTGATCGACTCGCGCACCATCGGCGTCTCGCCATGGGAGAAGCGCATGGTCCAGCAGATCGAGAAGGCGATACGCGATTCGGACCTGGGTCTGAATCCCGCCACGGTCGGCGAAGTGGTGCGCGTGCCGATGCCCGCGCTCACCGAGGAACGCCGCAAGGACCTGATCAAGGTGGTGCGCGGCGAGACCGAGAATGCGCGCGTGGCCATCCGCAACATCCGGCGCGACGCGAACCATCACCTCAAGGAACTGCTCAAGGACAAGAAGATCTCCGAGGACGATGACCGCCGCGGACAGGACGACATCCAGAAGCTCACTGACCGGTACATCGGCGAGGTCGACAAGCTGCTGCAGGTCAAGGAAGCAGACCTCATGGCTGTCTGAGCAGCCGGAGAAGCCCCGGACGTGACACTTCGCGACAGTTCGACGATCGGCATCCCGCGCACCGGCAGCACGCCGCGCCACATCGCCATCATCATGGACGGCAACGGGCGCTGGGCCAAACAGCGCCTGCTGCCGCGCGTGGCGGGCCACCGCCGCGGGCTGGAAGCGGTGCGGCTGATCACGCGCGCCTGCGTGGAATCCGAGGTGGAATACCTGACGCTGTTTGCCTTCAGCAGCGAGAACTGGCGTCGGCCTCCCGAGGAGGTCTCGTTCCTGATGCAGTTGTTCCTGCGTGCGCTCGAGAACGAGGTGGCCAAGCTGCATGAGAACAACATCCGGCTCAAGGTAGTGGGCGACTTGATGGGATTCGAGCCGCGCGTGGTGACGCTGGTGCGCGAAGCCGAGATGCTCACTGCTGCCAACACGCGCATGACGCTCACCATCGCCGCGAATTACGGCGGCCGCTGGGACGTCATGCAGGCGGTCAATCGCATGGTGATGGAGCACCCCGAGCTGGCCGGCCGCTATGACGAGAGCAGCCTGGCACCTTACCTGTCGCTGTCCTATGCGCCGGAACCGGACCTGTTCATCCGAACCGGCGGGGAGCAGCGCGTGAGCAATTTCTGCCTCTGGCAGCTTGCCTACACCGAGCTCTACTTCACCGACACCTTGTGGCCGGATTTCGATTCGCGCGCATTCCGAACGGCGCTGGCCTCCTACGCGGGGCGCGAACGGAGATTCGGGCGCACCAGCGAGCAGATCGGGCAGCCCTCCTCGCTGGTGTCTTCCGCCGTGCCCAAGGCAGGCCTCGGCTGAGTCCCCAGCGGATCGCGTCCACCGCAGCATCCCTCGCCCGCGCGCAGCGGACCGGAGCGCACACGGCGACCTCGTGACCCATGCTCAAGCAGCGCATCCTCACCGCCGCCGTGCTCTTGCCCCTGTTCCTGGCGGGGCTGTTCTACCTGCCGAACCTGTATTGGGGCATTCTGATGGTCGCCGGTCTGGTCGTAGCGGGGGCCGAATGGGGTCGGCTCGCCGGGCTCGCCGGCGGCGCTTGCAAGGCTTACGCAGCTGCGCTGGGCGCGGTTGCTGTGGCGCTGCTGCTGCTCGAACACGGCGAGCCGCCGCGGCAGAGCTTTCTGCAGTCGATCCCGGGGCGCATCCTGTACGGACTCGACGCCATGTTCTGGGTGGCCATCGTGCCGGCGTGGCTGTACCTGCGCCGCACCGTGCGCTCGCCACTGCTGCTCGGCATGCTCGGCGTGCTGGTACTGCTGCCGTTCTGGCATGCTCTGGTCTGGCTGCAATTGACGCCGGGAAGGCTGCTGGCAGTCATGGGAGTGGTATGGGTGGCGGACACGGCGGCTTACTTCGCGGGGCGGGCGTTCGGGCGGCACAAGCTCGCTCCCAACATCAGTCCCGGGAAAACCTGGGAAGGTGTGTTGGGCGCCGTGGCGGGCGTGACCTTCTATTGGCTGCTGCTGGCCGCCATCGTTCCGCAATACGCCGGTCCGATGCCGCTTGGACTGCTCCTGGCCGCGATTCTGGTGGTGGTGAGCATCTACGGCGACCTGTTCGAATCCTGGCTCAAGCGCATGGCCGGGCAGAAGGACAGCGGGAACCTCCTTCCGGGACATGGCGGGCTGCTCGACCGGATCGACGCACTGACCTCGACCTTGCCGCTCGCGGCACTGTATTTCGCCTATCCGGCTACGAGCCTCTAGAGCAGCCTCGATGCGTACGCTGACCATACTCGGAGCCACCGGCTCAATCGGCAAGAGCACGCTGGACGTGGTGAGGCGACACCCCGATCGCTTCCGCGTCGCCGCGCTGACGGCTCACAGCCAGGTCGTGCCGATGCTGGAGGCATGCCGGATGGCCCGCCCGCGTTACGCGGTAATGTCGCTGCCTGCCGCTGCCGCCGAATTGAAGCAGCGCGTGCACGAGTCCGGATTGCAGGTCGAAGTCCTGTCCGGCGAGGCGGCCCTGTGCGAGGTCGCCGCGCTGGCCGAGATAGACACGGTGATGGCCGCAATCGTCGGTGCCGCCGGCCTGCCGCCCACCCTCGCGGCTGCGCACGCCGGCAAACGGGTGCTGCTCGCCAACAAGGAGGCGCTGGTGATGGCGGGTCAGTTGTTCCTGCGCGCCGTGCGCGAGGGCGGCGGCATGGTGGTGCCGATCGACAGCGAGCACAATGCCATCCTGCAGTGCCTGCCCGGGCAGTTCAACGGTGACTGGGCGGCCGACGGCGTTCGGCGCATCCTCCTGACTGCATCGGGAGGCCCGTTCCGCACCACTCCCCTCTCGGACTTGCATGGCGTCACCCCGGAGCAGGCGTGCGCCCATCCGAACTGGGTGATGGGGCGCAAGATCTCGGTGGATTCTGCGACGATGATGAACAAGGGTCTCGAGGTCATCGAGGCACACTATCTGTTCAACGCGCCGGCCGAGGCGATCGAGGTCGTGGTGCATCCGCAGAGCGTGATCCACTCGATGGTCGAGTACGTCGACGGATCGGTGATCGCGCAGATGGGCAATCCCGACATGCGGACGCCCATCGCCCATGCACTGGCTTTCCCCGAACGCATCGAATCCGGGGTACGTTCGTTGAACTTTTTCGACCTGGCGGGCCTCCACTTCGAGAGGCCGGATTTCGCCCGCTTTCCCTGCCTGCGGCTGGCATACGAGGCTCTGCGCATGGGCGGCATCATGCCCGCGGTGCTCAATGCAGCCAACGAAGTGGCGGTGGCACGATTCCTCGAGGGCGGTCTGCGCTACGACCGCATTGCTCATGTCATCGAAGGCGTTTTGACGCGCGTTGAGAACCGGGTGTCCCGGTCCCTGGAGGACGTGTTCGACGCGGACCGCCGTGCGCGCAACGCCGCGATGCGGGTACTGGCTCATGCGTGAGCAGCGCCGCAGGGCGACGCAGCAGCAACGGCAGCAGCAACGGCAGCAGCAGCAGCAACGGCAGCAAGGAGCAGTGGAATGACTCTGTTGACCACCCTGATCGCTTTCATCGTCGCTCTTGGCGTGCTGATCGTGATTCACGAATTCGGCCACTACCTGGTGGCGCGCTGGTGCGGAGTGAAGGTGCTTCGCTTCTCCGTGGGCTTCGGGCGCCCCCTGTTCACCCGCCGTCTGGGGAGCGACCAGACGGAGTGGACCGTTTCCGCGCTGCCGCTGGGTGGATACGTCAAGATGCTGGACGAGCGCGAGGGTGACGTCGCTCCTGCCGATCGCCACCGGGCGTTCAATCGCCAATCGGTGTACCGGCGCTTCGCCATCGTCTCCGCCGGACCGGTAGCCAATTTTCTGCTGGCGATCTTCGTGTACTGGATCCTGTTCATGGTGGGCGTGCCGGGCATCAAGCCGGTCGTCGGCCATCCTCCCGCCGGCACCCCCGCCGCGCTCGCCCAGTTCGAGAATGGCGAGACCATCTTGCGCATCGCGGACGAGCCGGTGCAGACCTGGCAGGACGTGCGCTGGGTGCTCCTCGAGCACGCAGTCGCGCGCAGCAGCGTCAACGTGGAGGTGCAGGACGCCCGCAATCACCTCAGTTTCCGCAAGCTCGACCTGTCGTCGCTGAGCGCCGACGATCTGGACGGCGATTTTCTCGTCAAAGTCGGGCTGCGGCGCCTGCTGCCGGTGATCGTGGGCGGCGTGCAGGAAGGTTCGGCGGGGGCGCGTGGCGGCCTGCGCATCGGCGACGAGATCGTCGGCGTGAACGGCGCCGCGGTGTACAACTGGGACGACCTGGTTACCGCCATCACGCCTCAGGGCGGAAAGGACGTGGCGCTGCAGGTGCAGCGAAGCGGGCAGGACCTGCAGATTTCGATCGTCCCCGATACGGTCGAGGTCGGCGGGCGGACCATCGGGCGGATCGGTATCCAGCCCGATGCTGCCCTGCTCGAGGCGCACCGCACCACCGTGCGCCACGGTCCGATCGAGGCCATCGGACAAGGCGTACTGCGCACCTGGGAGGTGTCGGCGCTGAGCCTGCGCATGCTCGGGAAGATGATCGTCGGCGAGGTATCGATCAAGAACCTGAGCGGCCCGATCACCATTGCGGACTACGCCGGACAGTCGGCGCAGATGGGTTGGCTCGCCTATGTCAGCTTCATCGCGCTGATCAGTATCAGCCTGGGCGTGCTCAATCTGCTGCCGGTGCCTTTATTGGACGGAGGGCACTTGATGTATTATCTGGTGGAAATGGTCAAGGGCCGGCCTGTTTCAGACAGGGCCATGGAGATCGGGCAGCGCATTGGAATGGCGCTGCTCTTCACGCTGATGGCCTTCGCGATCTACAACGACATCAACCGCCTCGTCGGCGGATAAAACAAACTGCGGATGAAGCTGTCGAGGCTGCTGCTACTCCTCTCCGGGTTTACCTCTCTTACTGCCGCCGCCTTCGAGCCCTTCGTCGTCAAGGATATCCGCGTAGAAGGGATCCAACGCACCGAAGCGGGAACGATCTTCAGTTATCTGCCGGTGCGCGTCGGCGATACCTTGACTGATCAGAAGGCGTCCGCTGCGGTTCGCTCGCTGTTCGCCACCGGATTCTTCAAGGATGTGCGCCTCGAAGTCGAGGGCAACATCCTCGTCGTGGTGGTGGAGGAACGGCCGGCGATAGACCAGGTCACGTTCACCGGCCAGAAGGAGTTCACCAAGGACGTCCTCAAGGCGGCCCTGAAGGACATCGGCCTGTCGGAAGGACGCATCCTCGACCGGGCGCTGCTCGAGCGCGCGGAGCAGGAACTCAAGACGCAGTACCTGAGCCGGGGCAAGTACGCGGCAGAGGTCATCTCCACGGTCACCCCGCTGGAGCGCAATCGCGTGGCGATCCAGTTCAACATCGTGGAAGGCGGCGTCGCCAAGATCCGCCAGATCAACTTCGTCGGCAATCAGGCATTTAAGGAAAAGACGCTTCGCAACCTGTTCGTGCTGCGAACGCCCGGCGTGCTCACCTGGTACAGCAAGACCGACCAGTACTCCCGGCCGAAGCTCGAGGCCGACCTGGAGACGCTGCGTTCCTTCTACCTGAACGAGGGTTACCTGGAATTCACGCTCGATTCCACCCAGGTATCGATCTCGCCCGACAAGAAGGACATCTACCTCACGATCAACCTCACCGAGGGGCGGAAATTCAAGGTTTCGGAGATCCGCTTCGCCGGAAACATGATCGTGCCGGAGAAAGACCTGCGCAGGCTGCTCAAGATCAAGCCCGGCGACCAGTTCTCCCGCGAACGCCTGACCGAGTCGACCAAGCTGATGTCCGACCGCCTGGGTAACGACGGGTATGCGTTCGCCAACATCAATCCGGTGCCAGAGATCAACCGGGACGCAGGCGAGGTGGCCTTCACGCTGTACGTCGATCCCGGCCGTCGCGTCTATGTGCGCCGCATCAACATTTCGGGTAACTCCACCACCCGCGACGAAGTCATCCGGCGCGAGCTGCGGCAGCTCGAGGGGGGATGGTACTCGGCCGACCTGCTGCAGCGCTCCAAGCAGCGCGTGGACAAGCTGGGCTATTTCTCCGAAGTCGCAGTGGACACGGTAGCCGTGTCCGGGGTGCCAGACCAGGTGGACGTCAACGTCAAGGTCGTCGAGCGGCCCACCGGGAACCTGCTCTTCGGCGTCGGATACTCCACCGCGGAAGGGGTGATCTTCAGCGGGTCGGTGTCGCAGAACAACCTGTTCGGCACCGGCAATTCACTGGCGCTGCAGCTCAACACCGGCAAGGTGAATACGGTGTACGCGCTGTCCTTCACCCGTCCCTATTTCACCGACGACGGGGTCGGCCTGGGCATCGACGTGTACAAGCGCGAAGTGGACGCTTCGAGCCTTTCGGTATCGACCTACGCCACCGACACCCTTGGTGCGGGTGTGCGCCTCGCGGTCCCGATCAACGAGACCGACACGATCAACTACGGGCTCGCGGCGGAGCGGACCGAGATCGAGCTGTTTGAGGACAGTTCGCAGCGCTACCGCGATTTCGTCGATGTCTACGGTCCCGAGAACACTGCCTTGGTCGCATCGGCCGGATGGTCGCGCGACAAGCGTGACAGCACGATCTATACGCGCCGTGGCACATTCCAGAAGGCCTCGGTCGAAGTGGCCGTTCCCCCGGGCGAGCTGCGCTACTATCGCAGCCAGTACGAACTGCAGTGGTTCCTGCCGGTCGGGCGGGAGAACGTGCTCCAGCTCACCGGCCGGGTCGGCTACGCAGACGGATACGGCGACAAGCCGCTGCCGTTCTACAAGAACTTCTATCTGGGTGGCGTAGGCACTGTCCGCGGCTTCGAGGCTGCGTCCATCGGCCCCGAGGACGAGAACGGTGATTCCATCGGCGGCAGCAAGCTGGCGCTGGCCTCGGCGGAGTTCTTCTTCCCCTTCCCCGGCCTGGAGAAGGACCGGTCGGTCCGGCTGTCGGCCTTCGTCGACGCCGGTACGGTCGGGGAGGAGTACGATTTCGGCGAAACCCGCGCCTCGGTCGGCATCGCCTTGAGCTGGTTCTCGCCGATGGGGCCATTGAAAATCTCCTACGGCGTTGCGCTCAACGCCCAGGAAGGGGACGAGGAACAGCCGTTCCAGTTCTCGGTCGGCACGGTGTTTTAAGATATGCGGCGATCTAAGCAATGCGATTGATCCGGATTGCAAGCCGGGATCGCGACAGGAGACCCCTTTGAACAGGATGCGATTGCTTTGGGCCGTTCTGCTGCTGTGCGCCGCGGGCTGGGCTCATGCCAACGACGCCAAGATCGGGTTCGTCAGCACCGAGCGGCTGTTCCGCGAGGCTGCGCCGGCGGTGCGTGCGCTCAAGAAGCTGGAGAAGGAATTCGCGCCGCGCGATGTTGAACTTCAGAAGCTCGCCAAGCAGGCGAAGGACCTCCAGACCCAGCTGGAGAAGGAAGGCGTCACCCTGAGCGAGAGCGATCGGCGCAACAAAGAGCAGGAACTGGCGCGGCTGAACCGCGATCTGCAGCGCATGCAGCGCGAACTGCGCGAGGATCTGAACCTGCGCAAGAACGAGGAACTTGCACAGGTGCTCGAGCGTGCCAACAAGGTCATCCAGCAGATCGCCGAGGCCGAGAAGTACGACCTCATCCTGCAGGAAGCGGTCTACCGCAGCCCCCGCATCGACATCACCGACAAGGTGCTGAAGGCGCTGGCCGACAAGTAGACGGACATCGTCCGGGCGAAATCGCGATCTTGCTAGAAGCCGACATCGACCGTAAGCGCACTGCCAGGGCTGTTCCATGAGCCCGCCGGCCCCCATCACTCTCGACGAGATCGTGCGCCGCTTCGGTGGCACCGTCCTCGGCGATGGCAGCACCGCCGTGAATCAGGTCGGCACGCTGGAGAACGCGCAGCCCGGGCAGATTTCCTTTTTCGCCCAGCAGCGCTACCGCAAGCTCCTGGATCAGAGCCGCGCGAGCGCGGTGATCGTGGGACCCGGTGATGGCGAAGTGACGCGCCGTCCGCTGATCGTCAGCGACAACCCCTACGTGCTGTTCGCGCTGCTTTCCGCGCACTTCAATCCGCCCGAGGCGTTCGCGCCGGGCATACATCCCACGGCGTCGGTGGATCCAGACGCGGAGGTTGCTCCCTCGGCGCACGTCGGCGCCCACGTCAGCATCGCAGCCGGAGCCCATGTGGGCGAACGCGCGGTCATCGGTCCTGGCACCCGGCTCGGACGCGGCGTGCGGATCGGAGATGATTGCCGGCTGTTCGCCAACGTCATCGTCTACCACGCGTGCTCGCTCGGCGACAGAGTGATCGTGCACGGTGGTGCGGTGATCGGGGCCGATGGATTCGGTCTTGCCATGGATGCCGGGGCGTGGCGCAAGATTCCGCAGATCGGCCGGGTGCTGATCGGCAACGACGTGGAGATCGGGGCCAACACCACCATCGACCGCGGTGCGCTGGACGACACCGTGATCGAAGAAGGCGTGAAGCTCGACAACCAGATCCAGATCGGTCACAACTGCCGGATCGGCGCGCACACCGCGATCGCCGGATGCGTGGGCATCGCCGGCAGCACCCGCATCGGGCGCTATTGCCGCCTGGGCGGCAGCGCCATGATCAGCGGACACCTGCACATCGTGGACAACGTGGAGATCGGGGGCGGCACCGCAGTGATCAAGTCGATTCTCAGGCCGGGGACGTACAGCGGTCTGTTCCCAGCTTCACCGCATCAAGATTGGCTGAAGAATGCCGCTCACATCCGGCATCTGGATGCACTTGCCAACCGCGTGCGGGAGCTTGAATCCCGCCTCGCAGAAATCGAAAGGAAATCGACTTGAACAGCATGGAGATCAAGGAAATCCTGCAGTGCCTGCCGCATCGGTTCCCGTTTCTCCTGGTAGATCGAGTCCTCTCCTGTGAGCCGGGCAAGAATATCGTGGCGCTCAAGAACGTCGCGATCAACGAGCCCTTCTTCCAGGGACACTTTCCGGACATTCCCATCATGCCCGGTGTGATGATCCTGGAGGCGCTTGCCCAGGCCGCCGGCATTCTGTCGTTCAAGACCCTGAGCGGCCTGGAAAACCGCAAGGTTCTGTACTACTTCGTGGGCATCGACCACGCCCGTTTCAAGAGGCCCGTCACGCCCGGCGACCAGTTGATCCTCGAAGTCACGATGGGCCGGCAAGTCCGCGGGATAGGCAAGTTCCAGGCGCAGGCGCGGGTCGGCGACACCATCGTCACCGAGGCCGAACTGATGTGCACGATCAAGGAGCAGTAGCGTGGGCACGCTCGTTCATCCCACCGCGCTGGTCCACCCCAATGCCAAGCTCGGCGAGAAGGTGGAGGTCGGCGCCTTCAGCATCGTGGAAGAGAACGTGGAGATCGGCCCAGGCACCGTCCTGGGCCATCATGTGGTGATCCGCGGGCATACCCGCATCGGCAGGAACAACCGCATTCACTCGTTCGCCT
>JGI10216J12902_100075514_pt1 | contig 14835 bp, 21 predicted proteins | sample KanNatreferecore_FD_12902 | JGI IMG/M metagenome (IMG submission 12902)
AGTCCTCCAGCCTCGGCCCGGCCATGTCTTGCGGGCGCATGAAGAACCCGCCGATGGCACCACCGATGGCAAAACCCTTTAACGCACCTTGCACAGCCCCTGCTGGGCCACCACCAAAGAAGCCGATGACGGCTCCGATGATCGCGCCAACAATTGAACCGATGACCGAGGTGTTTGCCATTTAGTCGGCGCTCCCTTGTCGGTCACCGCGCTTGTAGATCTTGTTCTGCGGGACGTGAGGGAAGCCTCTGAAGTTGAGCACGTTGTTGAACTTGTTTTTGCAGTCCTGTGTAAATCGCTTCTGGCAACCTGCGTAGACGGAATACGTATCACCTACCTCGACCTCGAAGTACAGCGGGAGGTACAGCTTGAAGGTGCCACCTGCGGTGTAGTGCTTGACCTCCATGGAGTACCCGGCGTTCGCACCTGATGTCATAGTTAGCTTCCCAGCTGAGAACCAATCCTCAACTTCGGTGCGGGAGGTGTCAGTGAACTCACCTGAGTTTACCACTGAGGTGATGGTTCCAGTAACGGTGAATGGTGCAAGATCAACTTTACACCTGCTATCTCCCAGATCGGCATTGCACTGCTGGGTGGTGATTCGCACCACGTTCTTGTTGAGCTGCTGCAGGAGTCCCCGGAACTCCGCCGTGAAGGAGTCGCGAGAGGCTCGCACATCCCCGAGCGTCCCACAGCGAAGCAGCCTCGCACCCATCGCCGGATTTGCTCGGTTCACCTCAAAGAGGTCAATTTTAGCGTTGTCCCAGCGACCCGAGTGAATATCTTCGAGGTCTATAGAAGGTGCCTGCAGAAAACCCTCAACTTCCAGGTTATCCGGGGCCAACTGCGAGCCTGATTCCACATCGGTCTGTGTAAAGCCAGCAAGTGGTGAGTACGTCACTCCGTCAATGATCAGCTCAGTCTGTGCATTCGTAGCACCAAAGATGGTACCATCCCGTAGCGTGGCACGCCAGCACAGGCTGAGAGTGGTACTGCTCTCCGCGTAGTGCGCCTTCAGCTCATCGGAAATGTGCTTCACGGAACGAGCACCTCCACAATTGGTACCTGCCCCCAGGAAGACATCTGAAAATCGTCGATGCTCTGCTTCATCTCATCAGTGTCGAACCGCGCTGGGACATCGAATTCCCCTGTCCACGTAATCAGCGCTCCGTCAGCCGGTGCAACGTCGAAGGTAACCACTCCGGTAGTGTAGTCAACGGTAGCTTCAGCGGCTGCCCCGGAAACCAGGACCATCACAGAAGCAGGTACGGGTTTCAGAATCTTGCGCTCCGAGTACACACCACCGACAGCGTACCGCTTGTACAACTGGTATACGGTGGTCGTACCGTCGCCTTCGGCAGTACCAAGCCAACCCTCTTCTTCGGTAACTTGGAAGTCAGCCCAGTCCTTGTAACGGAAAGAATGGGCTTTTCCCTTGCACAAGCGGAAGAACTTCAGCACCACGGTTAGATCAGCTTGAGACATGATTCCAAAGGAGGCGTCCCACCGGCAGATCGCGATGTCACGAGCGGCATTCCGGTATTCCACGCCAGACTCAGCGGCCTGCGTCACCGTGGTCAGGTACGTAGGGCCGCCACTCGAACCGTAGCTGATGTAGGGTGGAAATTGGATGTCAATGAACATCAGGAGTTCCTTCGGGTTGCTATCGAAGCACCTCGATAAGCAGCTGCGGCTACCTGTTGCTCGCTGCGGCGATCAACCGGGCCAGTGATGCTAAAGTGATTATTTACAACGGTCGGCCGAGGCTGGTCCTGCCCTCCTACGCTGCGAACGCCAAGCCGACCCTTGGAGTCACGTGTTACCGGGAAGATGCCTTCTGGGCCGGCTTCACCCATCAGACCAATACCGCTCTGCATTGGGAACAGCGCAGGGCGGTCAATGATGCCGCCACGGGCGAAGGGGATCACGTTACCGCGGTTGTATAGATTACCGAGCGCGTTCACTGTGGGTGTAATAAACATACTTGCGTCGTTACCGGTGTTGGCTACAAAGTTAGTTGTGTCAGCTCCCGTTGAACCACCGAAAAGACTGGCTCCAGCGCTGATAAGTGACATCAGCCCACCACCTTTATTTCCACTACCACCACCCTGCAGCATAGCAGCTGCTGCGGAACCAATTGCAGCACCAATGAACGGTGCCTCAGCCAGCATCGTGCTGGACGCCGAGGTGCCGATTGCTGCCCCTGAAGATACACCACCGAACAGCTTGTCCAACCCTAGCCCCTTCATCATGTCCTGCATTAGGAGGTCAATACCCTTTCCAAGGAGGTCCTTCATGAGTGTCTTACCGAGTTCGTCGAGGCTAAGTTTACCTTCCATGATCCCGTTCACTAGACCGTCGCGAAGTCCAGTTGTCAAGTCAGTGAACACCTTTTCACCGAATGTACCCATGTCGTTGACACCCTTCGTCCAGGAAGTGTATGCATCTTTGACACCTCCCTCGAAGGTGCGTGGTATCTCCTGCTGCTCCCTGATTGCCAAAGTCAACGCGATCATCTTCTGGCGTTCCTTCTCAGTGACCTCCTGTCGACCTTGCCGAATCCTGGTATCCACTTCGATAGTAGCCGAGGCAAGCTTCTGTGCTGTGATCCCGTCGTTCCGAACTGCCGCGAGCGCTCGCTCGTCCTTCAATTGCTGCTCCAGAGCCTCGAGACTGCTATCCACCGAGATTCTGTTGTCCGCAGCTGACCTCCGACGGACCCTGGATTCAAGCTCCAGATACGCGACGTGGTCCCGAATCTTGTCGATTCCCTCAGAACGAGCTCGACTCTCAATTTCAAGCTGGATCTCCACCTCTCGGGTTGCGTTCACCCCGAGTCGAGTAACCGCGGCCAGCCGTTCCCGAGCAGTTACCTCCTGGTCTAACCCGCGCAGACCAACCGCTTGCTTGGTACTCCGGTCGGACTCAGCTTGCGCTCGCACGTCCTTCGCGACCTGTTGTTGCTTCTGCTTAGACAACCCTGGCTGACTCGCAATCGCAGCCCGTATCTTCTCCTGTATCTCCAGTTCATCCGCAGCCACGAGGTTACCAGCCGTCATGGCATTGTTAAACTGGATCTTGTACTGAGTCTGTAGTCGAAGCTCATTAGCAAACTTCTCGGCTGCTTCTCGTTGGCGCTTCTGTTCGGCAGCCAATCGCTCAGCTTCAGCTTTGGCTTTCTTTCTGGCTTCTTCAGCAGCTTTCTCTCGTTCTCGTGCTGCTTGTTCTCGCTTCACCTGCTCCTCGGCAGAAGGTGCCGGTGGCCCCATAGGAGTAGGTACAGGAACCTGAGGTCCTCGGACTGAACCACCTGGGGTTGCATTCCTAGCCGACCACTCCAAGAAAGCCTCATCATCGAGCTGCTTCTGAGTTTTCGCTTGGTTCTTCTTGGAGTCTGGACGTTGGTCCGGGAACAACTGCGGTATACCCAGGTCAGCTCCAATCCCTACCAGCTTGTACCACCAAGGCGGATCAGCTGGTATCTTCTGCATCCAGTCAATCAGCTCCTTGATACCCTCGAGAGCTCTAATAGTTGGATCTGCCCACTCAAGTGCAAACTCGGCCAGTGCCAGCTTCACCTCTCGCGTGATGTCGTTGAGCTGGGTCTCGAGTTCGCCACCCTTGCCGGAGAGCTTCTCCGTAGCTTCGGACAGCTTTTCCGTGCGACGCTTCAGCTCATCGCTCTGTTCGGAAGCAGCAACCAAGGCCAGACTCTCGGATCGGGCTGATCCTCCCAGTATCTGCAGCATCGAGGCAGTTGCAACTGCTGTCTGTCCAAGTTCCTTCCACCGCTTCACGATGATGGCGGCAGCATCTTCCCGGGACAGCTTATTTAGGTCATCGATTCGAAGACCTAGGTTAGCGAAGGAATCCAGAGTGCGCTCGTTGTCCTCGGCACCCTTGGACAGTGACCTCGATAGCTTGTCGTAAACACTGGACAGGCCCTGAACCGAGCCGGAGTTCTCTTGGGCAGCAAGGGATAGTTGGTTGTACCTGCTGATAGATACACCCATGATCTCAGCTGCTTCGGCTAGATCATCAGCTGCAAGCGCTTGCTGTATAGCGAGTGATGCAATTGCAGTTGTAGTTGCGGCGGCGGCGGCGGCAATACCCACTAGAGAGGTAGCAACCAGACCGCCAACACCTGCGAAGGCTCGAGCGGAGCTGGTGAGATTGCCAATTGCACCTCCGAACTGCCCAATGGGACCTGGAATGGTACTAAGTGCACCACCTAGATTGGAACTAACTCGTAGCAACCGCTCAAACTCGGAAGTAGCAGCAGCTGTGCTAGGTTTGACTCCTTTGAGCTTAGAGTCAACGCGTTCTACCTCAGTGCCGAGGTTCCGGAGTGCAAGCTGCGCTTTAACTTCAGCTTGAATGCCCTCCAGCACTCCTCGGGTGAACTCATCAAAGTCGGAACCAGCACCCTTAGCAGCTGAACCCAACTTGGGTAACTCTCCGAGTAACGCTCTAATCCTGGCCTTGGTCTCGTCGAGTCCCTCTTCGGTGATCTCGACACCAATACTATAATTCTCAGCCATTTTGGGTCTCCCGGAAACCTGTCAGCACCGCGGAGTCCATTACCTTCAGGAGGTTTACTTCCAAAGGGCGTAAGGTTATGTTCATTAGCTTGCTCCAAGTTTCGATGTCTGTCCAAGTTAGCGGGTTTAAACTAAATCCGCCTTGTCGACCTTCATTCAATACCCAAAACAAGCTGAGCAGCACCTCACCGTAGCGCAGCCAACGGGGTGGAAGATCTATGAAATCATAGCTATTATCTGGTTCTTCAGGTAACCCTCTGAGCTTCCGGTACGCCTTAGCGTGCTCCTTCGCACTTGCATTACCCTGCTGGCTGCTCTGCTTTACCTCCCGTAGGACCTTCTCCCTCAACTGGTTTCTCAAGCTGACGAAAGAAGTTCGTATCGGTGTTAACGAACTGGTTCACCTCCGTTCGCAACCAAGCGAACTGTGGATTAGCCATCAGCTTACGTGCCGCGTCTGGAGAGTACGTACTGCCCATTAGCTTGTCATTGTCCCACCCAATGATCGCGAATGCAGCGGTATCGATTGCCTGCTTCTCCAGGTCCTTGGCAACCGAGGTAAAGTCGTCCTTCTTCTCGGCTTTGTCCAGGCGACGCCAGATGTGCATGTTCTCGATTTGCTTTAGAGTGAACTCCGGTGCCAGGGTAGACCGCAGCTTCAGCTTCACCGGCAATTTCCCGAGCGTGGGATGAGTGGGTTGCAGCTCTGCGGTCGTGGGTAGCAGGTCCTCAAAGGTAAGTTCAGTCATCTGTTTTCCTGTCTCTTTATAGTCTCGGCAATATCATCCAGCTCCATAAGGGTTATTCGAACCATCCCAGACGGAGCTTGTTGCGACCAGCCATGTTCCAAGCGATTCATGTACGGGATATCGCTGCTGATGCGGTGACCAGCTGGAACAAAGTTCAGCTCCCAGCTGTCCCTAGCCGCCCCAGTGTCCACGGGAGTCCGTTCCACAATTCGCCGGAAGACCTCCTCGGCAACCTTGGTCTGGACCCCAGTAACGTAGGCCTCGAAGGTTGGGTACTTCCCTGCCATCTTACGTCACCGTGGTAGGAGCCGAGGTGGCGTTCACGGCGCCTGTAGCGTTCGTACCGGTCACCGTCACCGTGACATCACCTGCCTCAGCAACGAAGGTTGAGTTAGTGGCCACTCCGACTGGCGCTGCCCCATCCACCTTCCACAGGTACGTGAACGTAGGAGCGGGTGCTCCGGTCCAAGTTCCAGTAACCGCGGTAAGCGTGGAGCCGACCGTTGGTGTACCAGTGATTGACGGGAGAACCGTGTTCGCGGGTGCGGCCGGCGTAACTGGGGCTGCCGACCGAGTAATCACGATGTCCGATCCCGTACCACTGTCGTACAGCGCGGTGAAGGTGAACGTCTGGACAATCACGAAGTCGTCGGTGATTGGTGCCGTGTATGAGTCCAAGTGGACGTTCGGGAGGAAGATCGTCAGGGTACGTTCCGGCTGTCCTGGGTTCGGGGCTCCATCTGACAGCAGTAGCGTTAGGTCCGTGTGAGTCTGCGAGATGAACTTCGACTGGATCGTGGGATCCTCGAACGTAGCGGTGAACACACCTGTGATGGTTGACTGCCGTGGAATGACGTCACGGGCGTACCGTGAGCCAATCACCGGGATACCCTCGTAACCGTTGTCAATCGTGAGGTCAATGCCCGTGAAGTTACCAAGCGGAACTCCGGCTTCGCTGAACGTGCCGTCCAGGTGCACGAACGGCTGGACATCGTCTCCCGCGTCGTCGTACGAGTCCGCGTCAAGGGACTCTTCAGCGACCTCCTCAGCCGAGGTACCTACGAAAGTCCAGGTCGCGGTGACCACGTCATCCGGCTTCACGCTGATCGACAGCGCCTTCGGGACTTGGCCATTGTACGTGTAGTAGTGGAACGTGCCGTCGTTCTTGCCGACCACCTTCTCCAGGGTGTACGAGGTACGGACCAGCCCGGTCTTCAGCTCGTCGCCGTCCCAGTCATCGGCGAGTAGCAGCGACTTCAGGAGGCCGTCGTGCACCTCAGGTAGGAGCACTGAGCCGATGTCACCGCTGACCGTCACGTTTCCGTTCCGCGCGAAGTGCTGCATCCTGTCCCCGTGAATGATCGGGGTCGTAATAACGGTGGTGTTGTACTCCACGTTGAAGGACGTGAAGGGCATTACGGTGAAGTTAGGCGAGGCGTCAGGCACCCCGAACACCGTTTCTTCGGCGAAGCCAATCTTTGAGAAACTACCTGTACCCGTGGCCATAGCGACCTCCTCTTAGTTACGGTGCGTCATCACGAAAAACTCGACGATGACAGGGATTTGATAGAAGCTGTCGAAGCTCTGGGCACGCTGAGTGTACGAGCGGTCGACGACGATGGTATCACCTTCAGCCTCGAGGCGGGTGCGAGGCGGGAAGGCGCTGACGACAGTATCGGCGAGTGTATCCGCGTCAATAGAGCCCTTACCTAGTGGTGCAAAGACGTCTAACTGCAGGAAGCCGGAAAGGTACTCAATGCCACCGACGCCTACCGTCAGGTGGCTAGGGCGCGCTGGGAGCACGGTGCCGCGGGTCCACGGCACCAACTTGTTCAGCACACCTAGGTTCGTGTTCTCGAGCTGCAGGTTAGGCAGGTCGAGGCCTTCGAGGGCAGTGGCGAACGCGGCTTTGATCGCGGCTTCTCTCATTCGCCCTCCACGGTCAGTTCGTATGAGATCACGGTGTCGGCTGGCTTGATTTCCTTGACGGCCTGCACCTGGTAGGTACCGGTTCCAACCGCCAAGGTATCGAGCGGCAGCGGTGGGCTGTCAAGATCCACGGCAGGGATCACCAGTACCTTGACTGCGAGCACTTCAACGTGTCCGTTGGCGCTCCTCTGGTACACTTTTCGGTTGCTAAACACCCCGCTGGTAACGGCGATGGGCTCGTCGTTGCGGCTCAGGGTCACCTCAGTGCCAAAGCTACCGATGAGTGAGCTGGCCAGGCCGGCGAAGGGGGCGTAGTTGAAGGCCATTTAGTACACCATCGTCATCGAGCGCGGACCCGTGCTCAGGTCAATGTACGCTGAGCCCGCGGTCTTCAGCAGGGCCATTACCGCGGACGGAAGGATGGCGCTAACACCATCACGGAACGTAACTGAGATCGCGCCGTCAATGCTGACTGACTTGATGGCGCTGAGGTCGAAGTCACCCAGTGGGCGAGTGCTCTCTTCCCACGTCCAACGGGCCATTTCCGCGGTTGCGGAAATGAGCCAGGACGGGTTGGCCTCTGTGCCCACCTCGGTAACACCACCATACTCGTACGACGTGTAACTGCGTGGAAAGGCCAGCAGCTGCGCGTCAACGAGCGGGACACCCAACCAGGGTAGCGCGGACAGGCGCCTCGACGCAGTGATCAGCAAGGCTTCCTGCTCATCCGGATTGAAGGCTGTCCAGGGGTTCTTACCGTTTTTCCAGTACGTTTCCCCGAAGTACGCCGTCGCCTCATCAAGTGACGCGAAGGAGTTGTACCCTTCCTCGGTTGGGTCAGAGACCAGGGCCATTTTAGCGAACCACCTTCGTCACATACGGCGCGAACAACTTCGCCTCATCGACGTTCAGGTTCACAGTATCACCGACCTTGAGATCGAAGGCGCGCTTCAGCAGCGAGCCGGTAACGGCGGTGTGCACTGTATAAGGTGCGCGATCGCCGGTATTCCAGTCGGGTGCCAGTTTCTTGACTGGCCGCTCCTTGATGACAGGTTCCCCCGTCAGGATGTTCTTCCCCGTTACTACTCGCTCCACTCCGGGTACCGGTACTGCCGGTGTCAGGAGGTCGGTTGGTGTGACCGCTGCCTTCGCGGTGCGTGGCTCCGCTGCAGCAGGCGCTGCTTTCTTTTCGTCAGTCATGTCATCTCCTTAAAGGCCCAGGGTGATTAGACCCTGGGCGTTAGCTTAGGCATTCACACCAAGGCTAGAAGACGTGTTGATAACGTACACCTGCTCCTGCGCCGGGATCGCCATGACCTGCACGCCGTACCAGCCCATATGGGCGAAGCGGTTCAGCTTATCGGTGAACGTCATGCGCAGGCTAATCGGCACCGTAACACCTTGGCCCAGCGCGTCAGCGCCGAAGAAGATCGCCTTGTAAACGTCCACCGTGCCCGCACCGGTCTGGTCTGCTGGAGCCAGCAAGCTGGACTCGATGATGCGGAAGCCATTGAAGCTGCCAATCTCGCCGCGAATAACCTCTTCAGGGCGGGTGTACTTGTTCAGGTCGTTCCAAGAACCTGCCGCGGTACCGTTTCGTAGGTCATGCACCTGTGCTGGGTGCAGAATGGCGCGGTACATGCCTAGCCCGTCCTTCGTCGCACCTGCGATGCTCAGGCGAGCGTACGCTATGTTAAGAAGTGTTGGCGTCATCACATCACCGGCGGCGAGGCCGGCTTCCGTACCTGCGGTACCGGCGAACAGGGCGTTCGTGCCGGCGGCGAGAGTGTTGATCGCCAGCAGGTTCTGCCATTTCGCAGCGTCCTGACCCACCCTTGCAGCCGCGATGCGGCTCAGAGCACCACCTGAGATGGCGTCCGCAAGAGCGGTAGGTGTAACCACACGGCCATATTCCAGTGCCGTGATGGTGCTGGTCGAGCCGGAAAGCGGTGTGCTGTTTGGATCTTCGTATTCGTCGAGTAGCGCGGAGACCGAGCTATCAATCTGAAGGACCTTCGCGAAGGAGAAGGTTCGCTGGTTTTGGTCTGAGGCGAACTGCCGGATGGCGAGCTTCGAGACAATGTCGTCCGCCTTTACCGAGAGGTCGAAGGCGCCGTTGAGGGCGGCGAGGACGGTAGGGCTGATTTCAACGGTACCAGTCATTCCTGGAGTAAAAGGCATTTAGATGCTCCTAGTCAGTCCTTTTCGCTTGCGAAAAGGTTTCAATGCCCTTCAATTCGGGCGGCTTAGGCACCAATCTTGTACTTCGCCATCACCTCATCGTACTGCTGCCAACTTCCGGCCTTTACCGCCGCGGCCAGCTCCGTCTCGTAAGCGGACTGCGTCTGCTTCTCGATGGCGGCCTTGATGGGTGGTGTCTTCGGGGCGGCCTTAGTGGTCTCTCCGAAGAGGATGGGGTCAGTTGTTTTTAGCGCGTCGATGGCAGCGGTTAGGCTTTCCTCGGTTGGTTCACCTTGTTCGTTCAACTTGATAGTGCTCAGGTCCAGCAGCTTCAGGCAGGTTTCCGGTGACCCGCTGACCTCGCTTAGCGCTGTCAACACCGACACCTTCAGGTCCTTTTCTTGAACCTTGCTGCGGTAGTCATCAAAGGCCACCTGCAGCTCACCATTTTCCTTCAGCAGCTTCGCCTTCTCAGAGTGGAGGCGCTCGATCTGTTTCGTCAGTTCGGCGGCGTCACTGTGAGTCGCTTTCAAGTCTCTATGGTCCTGCTTCAGTTTCTCATGTGCTGTGCTAAGATTCGTATGGGTCTTCGTCAGTGCATCGAGTTCTGTCTGCAGTTCCTCGGCGGTTTTCGGTTCGCCTTCCGTTTGTACTCCTGGCATTCGCCGTCCTTTTTCCTAAGGGGTTGAGTAGCATGGACATTTCATTGCCCACCATGTGGTTATTTATGCGATTGGGGCTATAACTTCGCTCGGTCGGGGCGTCGAGGTGAGGTTCAGGCTCTCCAGGAGCACACGGTCAGCCGCCAGCTGCTTCACCTTCACCTCAGCCTCTTCACGGCTGTACCCCTTCTGGTCGCAGAAGTAGTCCAGGACAGAGGCGCGGCCCTCCTTAATCTTCTGCGTCCAGATCTCCTCAGTGACGCCCTCATCGGTAGGCAGCTCAGGTGGCAGAAACTCAGCGTATAGCACGGTATTGGGCACTAGACCGACGTTGAACACTTGGTTCACCTTCAAAAGCACGTCATATAGCTGCCTGAAACCACGCTCAAACATCCGCTGGCGCTTGCGGCGTAGTTCAAGATTTGGGAGCTCACGGACCACGAGTTTGAACCCACTATCAGCACTACCGTAACCATTCCCCTCCATCTCAATCGCGACGGACCAGCCGCGGGCGTAGTCCCTGAACCAGCCACGGATGGCCGCATCCAGCGGTGCAATATCAGGGGCAGGTCCCTTATATTCAAGGAAGACAGAGTCACCACCCGCTGTCTCAATCCCGACGAGTTCGCCGGGACCTCCAGCATAGAAATCTCCACCAGGGACGCCGACAGCACGGGGGCCTAGTTTGCTACCGTAATCTACGATGGCTGTAGCGCCTAGATCAACGCCTGAGCCCTGTACCGTTGCGTTAGTGTAAAGCGTCTGCATCTTTGCGTGTGCGATGGAGAACTCACCGTCCGTGATGTGCAGGTTATAGATGTCATTAATGTGTAGGAGGTCCTCTGGAATGTGGTTCCAGAATCCATCACGGGGAACGTTCGTGTCGTGGAAGACGGCGACCGGAATGATGCCGTACGGGTTGTCACCTACCGGGATGACCCGCTCACCACCGCCGGTGGTTACTTCCAGGTCTTGAACAATGTCCTTCGTCCAGATCCTGTACGTGTCCACGTCACCCTTCGCTCCGGTGAAGTAGATCAAGGTCTCCACCTGGCGGTTTACGACGTTCACCGCGGAGTTGGCCTGGGTGAGGTTCGTGAAGAACACCTCCTGGGTCTCGGCGTCGTACTGCACCAGGACCATGCCGGTCTTCAGGAGGCGGACAGTGCTGTCGAAATTGTTGAAGAACTCGATCCAGGTCGCCTTTTCCATCAGGTGCTGGAGCTGCAGGCTCGCGTTGTCATCAACCTTAAGCTCGGTGGCGCCCGTCGGGTACACGTTCAAAGTCGGGGCGCGGCCGCTGAAGAGCATGCCTGACTTATCCACGATCTCTCTGACGACGTTGATGGTGCGGGGAACCATGCCCTTTGCTAGGGCGTTTCGCCGGTAGGTCTCAAGGTACTTCTGGAGGTACTCCTTGGACTTGGAGTCGTAGTACGCTAGGGTCTTGACGCCGAGGTTGCGGGCATCCGCTGAGAACATATCGAGGAATTTGGTGCTCATTTTGCTTTCCTTTTGGCCTTCTTCGGCAGCTTCTTGCCCAACTTAGTAGCTGCCTTGGCTTCATCACGTTTACACGTATAAGCAATAGCCTGAGCTATTCGTTGAATCGTATACGCTTCAGCCTCACTACCCGGCTCACGCTCATTATAATGCTCGCACATGTTCTGCCAGATATGTACAGCTTCATGAGTTATCAACCCAAAGAATTGAATATCATCGATATGGGCAGGTCGTTCAGCTAGGCAGACCGAGAAACACAGATCGTTATTTTTACTCAAGTGCGTTCGAATGCAGCCATCAGTGTTGTCCTTCAGCCAATCCTCGGATGGGTAATTGCAACTTTTGCAATACGCATCAAACTCCTTCTGCGAACGGCAGATGTCGATGTAGGGCAGCTCAATTGCGAAGGTCATTTTCCGGTGTCCTTAAATCACCCGCATAGTGGGGCGCCTGCGTCGAAGAGGTTCAATCGCGTAGCGCAGTGAGTCGATGTGGTGGTTGTCCTTGTCTTCAAGCTCGGGTAGGACATGCCCGGTGTGCTTGCTGATCTTGTAGCTGTATTTACTAAACTCAGTTGCCGTGTGCTGGCACCGTGGGTGAACGATGATGTCATAGGAGCGAAGAAACTCAATCCCATCCTCAACGGAGCCGGCACCTTTGACTGCCTTTTTGGCTTTTGGTAACCCATGACGCTGCAGGTGACTGATGGTCTCTGGACGCGCTGAGTCAAAGATGGAGACCCAGCGGCTAATGTCGGGGAGCTTGCTGAAGAACGCGGGGAGGTCTAGAGTCTCGACTTGGTTCCCATGCACCTCACTATCAATGAACAGCTGGCGGCCCTTAACGTAACACCTAACGCCTGCGGCTGGGTCCTCGCTGAAGCCAAAGTCGCCACCGAACATGAACTCAGCGTGCGGATCCGTGTCAAACTCCTGGATCCTCCAGTTTCTAAACACCAGCGCCTCCTTACGCTGGTTGTACTCTCCAAGCCAGACGTGCCGGTACTTGAACGGGTCGCGGATCTTGTCAAACTCCATCTCCGCGCGAAGCACCTCAGGGAACCACGGGTTCTCGGTGAAGTTAGCTTGAATGACAATGGCATCAGGTGGTAGGTTCTCACCGCGCAGAAGCAGGTCAATGGGGTCTGTTGGCTCCTCGGGGTTCCAGCTGAACCAGAGCTCTGAGCCTCCCTGCCGAATGGTTGGTCGAAGCAGGTCAAGTGAGCGCTGAGATAAGCTCTGCGCCTCCTCAACCCAGGCACGGTCATAGCCCTCCAGGGACTTGATGGAATCCGCGGTGTGGTTCTGCATCCCTTGAAAGGTGATTACTCCACGACCGCGCTTGTTTCGGATCACTGATTCAAGCACCTCAAAGTAGGGGTACAGCTCATGCTCGTCGATCTTGTTCTCTAGCAGGCGCTTGACGGACTGCGCGATTGACTTCTGCACCTCACGGATGCAGACGGATGAGGTACCTGGATCAAGAATGTGCGCCAGCAGCAGCAGCTCGGCGTAGGTGTGCGACTTTCCGGAACCTCTCCCACCATAGGTACCTTTGTACCTGGCTGGTTGAAGCAAAGGTTCAGCCCACTTCGGGATGTTGAACTGCACCGGGGTCCTTAGGTGGGTCCTTAGAGTGTATGACGACCATGACCTCACCTGGGATTGCAGCCACCCCTTCATGGGAAATTTCAGAACGAGCCAACTTCGGTATGGAAAATTCGGCCAAATCCGTTATGACCCTCAGGGCCGCAAGCGGATCCTTTTCAGCCACAGCAGCTAACCAAATCGACAGGTTATCTAAGTTCTCACTGACCAAAAGCGCAAAAGCGTCGCGAATACGCGTCGTGACCTTATTGGGAACGCCGGGCGGGCGGCCGCGGCGATTAGCGTTCGGGTTGTGCGGGTCGATATCCACGTTTACTCTTTTTTAGGTTGAACTTACTGGTGCCGACGCTGGGCTCGGGTTCCAGAGGTAAGGCACGGGGCCAGGGTTGCGGTTCGCGTACCAGGCAGCAAGACTCAGTGCAACAATGACCGCGGCCCCAATAGTCAGGTTCCTCCGGCGTTTCTTGTTCCGCCAGGTTCGGTCAACCTTGTCCCTAAGTTCGTCAAGTTCGTCAAGTTCGTCGTTCATGTCTCGTAGTACCTCCTCTTCAGAAACTCGTTCTCTTCCTTAAGTGCCTTGATGTCAGTGTTAAGCTCATCAAATTCGAACTTGATGCGCTCCTCAAGGAACTTGTCCAATATCTCAATCAGCTCAGCGCGCTCCCATGTCCAGTCCTCAATGAGCGCGTTCATGTACTCCTTACGAAAGCCCTTGACGATGTAGTTCTGCAAGCTGACGGGAAGCATGTCCCAGAGCCAGTGCCTCGTTGGTTCAGTCATCATGATACCCAATTCTCTTGTACCACTCAGCAAGTTGGGCCTCCAGGTGCTGTTGCAGATGCGCTTCAACCTCGGCACGCGTGTGCTCGGGGTACAGCTGGCACCACTCGTCAATGGTTTCCTCATCGAGGGTCGGCTTTACTCCGCGCCTAACGTGCACCGTGATTGATTCAGTCATTTGTGGTGTTTCCAGAAGTTAATCTGGGCCTCTCGTTTCATGGCCTGCTTCCGGCTGCGGTACTCGCCCAAGGACTTGCCCTTCTTGGAGATAAGCTTGAACGTTCCCTTCTTGGTTTTCCTAATCATTCTTGATGACCTGCTCCTCAATGGCCTGTCCTAGTAGCTTCATGGAGAGAGCGGTAATGTCGTCCTTCTGCTCCTCAATCGTAACCAGATCTGCGAGGTGCTGCTTCAGCGAGTCAATGAGCTCCACCTTTATCTCGTCCATGATAGACTCACGAACATTCTGGTGCATCAACGCTGAGTAATTACCCATGTACTCACCTATGTTCTGAGTCATATTCTCGCAGAACTCCTGCATCGCCTCTTCGATCTTGTCTAGGCGAAAGTCAAGGTACGCAGCTACCCGATCAATCAGCGCGTCATTCTCAGGCTCGTCTGTCTGGCGTGATGTGATTTTCATAGGTACTCCTTACATTTCTGTAGTGTATTTATGGCCGCCGGTGTGTTAGAATGACTTATGAGCACTAAAGCACCACCTATGAGAAACACCAAGTCCAGCATCTTCCAGCGCTTGGATGCCAAGGCGAAGCGACTGCGGAAGAAAGGGGTTGTGCGACCTTTAGTAAGTTTATGGCCCCGCGGATGACTGAACATTCGGGTGAACAATTAAAACTGCAGCTATATGTGGGTGCAGGGGCGT
>JGI10216J12902_100698964_pt1 | contig 14828 bp, 13 predicted proteins | sample KanNatreferecore_FD_12902 | JGI IMG/M metagenome (IMG submission 12902)
TAGTCGCCTTACCAAAATCCTTCGCCAGGAATGAGTCGGGCACGAAGCGCGTAAATACTTTTAATCCTATTAGTGCGGAATCAGTAGTCTTTTTGGTGAGGGTGGTATCAGCTATACGGATCGGAAGCTCCGCATCGGGGAAAAAATCTATAAACTCACTTACTTCAACCACCTCATCATCACTTAGTGATTTTTTCTTGCTCTTGCAGCTGGCCAGCAGCACGATGAAACCCAGTAAGAATAAAAGATTTTTCATAAACCTTGAAAGTTGAAGCTAATCAACGAATTATCGCCAGATTAAAAGTAGTCATTCATCCCCACTCGCAAAAAACTTTATTAAATACCGGCAATTATTTTTAGATTTGTCTAAATTATATTTTAGACTCATGAAATATTCTTCCAGCAAGGAGAACTATTTGAAAGCTATCTTTCATTTGCAGGAAGAAGACGGCATTGTTACCACCAACCAACTTGCAGCAGCGACTCAAACGAAGGCCGCATCCGTAACAGATATGCTGAAAAAGTTAAAATCGCAGAAACTGCTGCTATATGAACGCTACAAGGGTTTTAAACTAACACAGGAAGGGAAGCGCGTTGCCCTCCAAATCATCCGCAAACACCGATTGTGGGAGTACTTCCTTGTACAGAAACTAAATTTCGGCTGGGATGAAGTACATGAAATAGCCGAAGAACTGGAACACATCAGCAGCAAGAAACTGATAGACAGGCTCGACGAATTCCTCGGTTATCCCAAGAGTGACCCGCATGGTGATCCCATTCCTGACAGCAGCGGTCGCTGGGTAGTAACGCGCCAGGTCGACTTGCTGGGTCTCCCTCTCAACAAAGCGGCTGAAGTTAGCAGTATCGGTGATCAATCGCCTGAAATGCTCGATTTGCTTAATCATAAGAACATTCAGCTAGGAAGCCGGCTGGAAGTGAAAAAAAAATTTGCGTTCGACAATTCCATTGAAATAAAAATTAAGAACCATCCATCGATCACGATAAGTGAACACGTGGCACATAATATTTTCGTAAAGTATGATGAATAGGATAAACCACGACACATCGCTGAGTGAAGTCCACGAAACAGTAGATATCAGCACAAAGAAAATAGGCTGGCGAAAAGCATTTGCATTCTTTGGTCCTGCATACCTGGTGAGTGTGGGATATATGGACCCGGGAAACTGGGCGACGGACCTGGCCGGAGGCAGCCGTTTCGGATACACACTCATTTGGGTGCTACTGATGAGTAACCTGATGGCCCTACTGTTACAAAGCCTTTCGACCCGCCTGGGTATTGTTCGCGGACGAGACCTGGCACAAGCCAATCGGGAAACTTTTCCAAAACCAGTCAACTTTGTTTTATACATATTGGCGGAAGTGGCCATCGCAGCCACCGACCTGGCCGAGGTGCTCGGCATGGCTATTGGCATTCATTTACTGACCGATCTTCCATTGATTTGGGGCGTGGCTATCACGGTATTTGATACCTTTTTGTTGTTACTACTCCAACGTCTTGGCATGCGGAAAATGGAGGCCTTCATTATTGCGCTGGTGGCCGTCGTGGGTACGTCGTTTCTCATTGAAATCATCCTTGCCAAACCCCCTGCTATGGAAGTCGCTAAGGGGTTGATCCCATCACTTCCCAATAGCGAAGCACTTTACATCGCAATAGGTATCATCGGTGCTACTGTTATGCCACACAATTTGTATCTGCATTCTGCGCTCGTACAAACACGCAAAATCCAAAAAACAACTGCTGGCATTAAACAAGCACTGAAATGGAATTTTATCGACTCGGCCATTGCACTGAATATTGCCTTCCTTGTAAACGCAGCGATTCTTATCCTGGCCGCTTCTGTATTCTTTAGTTCGGGCCGTACGGACGTGGCCGAATTAAAGGAGGCACACCGCCTGCTCGATGATTTCCTCGGCACTAAATGGGCATCCGTTTTATTTGCAATTGCCCTTATTGCTGCGGGTCAAAGCTCCACCGTTACCGGTACTCTCGCGGGGCAAATTGTAATGGAAGGCTACTTGCGTTTGAGGATTAATCCATGGATGCGGCGCTTACTGACCAGGCTGCTCGCCATCATACCCGCTATCATCGTCATCTATATATTTGGAGATAAGGAAGTGGATAGCCTGCTCGTGCTCAGCCAGGTCATTCTTAGTCTGCAATTGGGATTTGCAATAATACCCCTGATTCATTTTGTTAGCGACAGAGAAAAGATGGGATCCTTTGTAATTAAACCAATTGTGAAAGTACTTGCCTGGATCATCGCGCTCATACTGGTATACCTGAATGTAAAGATGGTCGCAGGCGAAATACTCGAACTTTACACAGCACCGGGCAACATCGGCTGGAAGTTGCTGGTGGGGGTGGCGGCAGTGGGCCTGGCCATATTATTGGCCTATATCACCCTCTTTCCTTTTCTGCGAAAGAAGAAACCTGCCCCGCCCATACTTGTTCATAAAGGAACGGACGCACTGGTACCCATACAGCCGCCGGTATATAAGAAAATAGCGGTCGCCCTCGACTTTAGTGCTAACGACCAAAAATTGTTGTCACATGCCATAGGCCAGGGAGGGCCTGAAACGCACTATTTACTGATTCATATTGTGGAGAGTGCGTCTGCAAGATTTCTGGGCAAGGACAGCGACGACTACGAAACCCGGCGAGACGAGGAGCGCCTGCAACACTATATTGCACAACTAAAGGAAAAAGGTTTCAGTGCTGAAGGAAAATTGGGATTCAACCATCGTACACGTGAAATCGTACGGATAATCAAAGAAGGCAATGCTGATATGCTGATCATCGGCGCTCACGGCCATAGTGGAATTAAAGACTGGTTGTATGGCGAAACGATAGAATCGGTAAGGCATGAAATTCACATCCCTGTGCTCATTGTAAACTTGTAAGAAATTCCTTATTGCATTTTTACCAAATGCTTTAGCCTGCTGAACGTTTCAGGCTTAATATTGAGATAAGAGGCAAGATACTTCTGCGGTACCCGCTGCAGCATGTGTGGGTGGTTCTTCATGTATTCAAGAAAACGTTCCCTCGTAGTAAGGTGTAATTGTTTATATTGACGCTCTTCCTTTTTGATGTACATTCCGGTTACAAGTAATCGGGCAATTTTGTCGGCACCAGGCATTAAGTCCAGGACCTCCATCGCCCCCTTGTAAGTAATGGAAATAAGAGTCGTCGGCTCGATCGTTTCCACGACCACCGGGGATGGCACCCGGCGAAGAAAGGAGATTTCGGAATGGACAATATGCCCTTCCGTCGCAAGTTGCAAGGTAATTTCACTTTTGCCACGCCTGGCGAATTTTCGGGCAAGTCCTGTAACAACCATATTCAGATGATCTTCCATATCTCCTTCATCAACAATCACCATCCTTTTATCGAAATGACGCATTTTGCAATAACTCATCATGGTCTCTGCTTGCCCGGGGGAAACAGAAAAATAACGCTGCAAGTAGTCGAGCGCAAAATTAAAAAATACAGGATCCACCTTATCTGTGACGGCGTTCATCTTCAAGGGTTGTTTGAACTATAAATCAGGCCTAATAATGCAATTTTCTTATCCTGCTGCCAGGTGCTTTAATCTGCTAAATGTTTCGGGCTTTATAGCCAGATAGGACGCAAGGTATTTTTGAGGCACCCTTTGTACCAGGTCCGGCTGTTCTTTGAAAAACCGCAGGAATCGTTCCCGAGGTGAAAGGCGGATAGAGTCGAGTAGCCAGTATTCCTTCTCGATAAGAAAGTCGGTCATCATAAGGCGACCGATACGTTCCCAGCGATCACCTAGTTGAAAAAGCTTCTCAAGGTTTTCCCGGCTGATAGATACGACAGTAGTAGGTTCAATGGTTTCAACTATATAATCAGAAGGTTGTTTGGTGAAAAACGAAACAGACGACGATACCACCTTTCCCTCATTCACAATATCTTTAATCACCTGTTCCTTACCGCGCAAAAAGTATTTCTGCACGAGGCCATTTACCACGAGGCTCAGGTACTGCTCAATTTCGCCGATGTCCGTCAAACGAACTCTTTTGTCGAAAGTGCGCACTTCCTGCATCTCGGACAGCAAGTCCAACTCTGTAGAAGTGAGCACCGCATAGCGGCCGAGCCATTCCTGGAAACCAGTCAACATAACCGCAAGTTAAACTTTTGAATGGTGTCTTGCGTAGATTTTATTCGACTGGAAAACATATGCCCGTTAGTTAACAGTTTTTCCAGCCAACCGGTTGAATGTGTTTGATAAAGAACTTGCCAAAGCTTTGTGAAATTATGCACTTTCCTTAGGTTTGCACACCGATAATATATTAAAGTTTAAACTATGGCGAACAAAATTAAAGTAACTAACCCTGTAGTGGAATTGGACGGCGATGAAATGACACGTATCATCTGGAAGTTCATTAAAGACAAATTGATCAATCCTTATCTCGAGCTTGATATAAAGTATTATGACCTTGGCATTGAATACCGCGACCAAACCAGTGACCAGGTTACCATCGATGCTGCCAACGCTATTAAACAATACGGAGTGGGAATCAAATGCGCCACGATTACGCCCGACGAACAACGTGTCCAGGAATTCGGTCTCAAACAAATGTGGAAGAGCCCTAACGGCACAATCCGCAATATCCTGGATGGCACCGTATTTCGTGAGCCCATCGTGATTAAGAATATACCGCGGCTGGTTACGACCTGGGATAGTCCTATTATCGTCGGGCGTCACGCATTTGGCGATCAATACCGGGCGACAGATTTTACTGTACCCGGAAAAGGAAAGCTGACCATTAAATTCGAAGGCGAAGACGGAAAGATCATCGAGCACGAAGTGTTCCAATTTAAAGGAGCAGGTGTTGCCCTCAGCATGTACAATACGGAGGAGAGTATACGCGGATTTGCGCACAGTTGCTTCAATATGGCCCTGCAGAAAGGCTGGCCACTTTATATGAGCACAAAAAACACCATCCTCAAAAAATACGATGGCCGATTCAAAGATATATTCCAGGAGATCTACGACAATGAGTTCAAAACCCAGTTTGAAAAAGCCGGCATTACCTATGAACACCGCCTGATCGATGACATGGTGGCCAGTGCCCTCAAATGGAATGGGAATTTTGTTTGGGCCTGTAAAAACTATGACGGAGACGTGCAAAGCGATACAGTGGCACAGGGCTTTGGGTCTTTGGGCCTTATGACATCCGTTCTGGTCACGCCCGATGGCAAAACCATGGAAGCAGAAGCAGCTCACGGCACAGTTACGCGCCATTACCGAGATCACCAAAAAGGAAAGCCTACTTCGACCAACCCGATCGCGTCGATTTTTGCGTGGACCCGAGGGCTTGCCTTTCGTGGCAAACTCGACGGAAACCAGCCCCTGATCGATTTCGCCAATGCACTCGAAGCTGTTTGTATCGAAACCGTGGAAAGCGGCAAGATGACCAAGGACCTCGCTGTATGTATCCATGGCAACAAGGTGGAACATGGCAAGCACTACCTGTATACCGAAGAGTTCCTGGAAGCAATCGACCAAAATCTGAAGAAGAAAATGATATAGCTTTGACAGATGTATTTACTTGCGTTGGCGCTGGCGCCAGGAATTGCTATCATCTTTTATGTTTATTCAAAAGATAAATATGATCGTGAGCCTTTCAAATACCTGCTGATAAGTTTCCTTCTCGGCGTCGTAAGTACCGCCCCTGCCTTGCTGATTCAAACGCAACTGGAACCTCAGTTGATGACGCAGTTTGAAACAAAAACCGTAGCATACTACGCCTGGTTTGCATTCGGGGTGGTCGGCTTTGGCGAAGAATTGTGTAAGTTCATCATGTTGAGGTTATACGCCTATCGTTTAAAGGTATTCAATGAACCATTCGATGGAATCATCTACTCAGTAATGATTAGCATGGGCTTTGCCACGCTGGAAAATGTGGGCTATGTTTATATGGGTGGCTATTCGACGGGTTTATTAAGGATGTTTCTTTCCGTGCCTGCACACGCAGCCTTTGGCGTGATTATGGGCTACCATGCCGGACTTGCGAAATTTGATCGCCGGCATTCCGCCTTACATCTGCTAAAAGGTTTGCTCCTGGCTGCCTTTTTCCATGGAGCGTTCGATTTCTTCCTCTTCATGCAAAATAGTCCCGAAATAACCAAATACGTGTCTAACAGCCTGTTGTTTGCGGCTTCCCTCGTGGCTTACTGGATTGCTGTACGGATGTCATTGCGTTCCATTCGACTTCACCAGGAACTGTCGAGGCAAGAATACAATCGCCGCAATGGCATATTATGAAAGTTCAGATAACTCTTATAGATAACTAAACACCGAATCAGCGATCCGAAAGGGCAAAACAGCAGGTGAATTTCCCGGCAAGTATTCATTTGCAGCTCATTCTTCTGCCAACTTCACTTCCTCCTCACTGTTCATGGCAGCTTTCTTCATTTGCGCAGCCAGGGCGCCTCCAAGGTATTTCTCTATTCGCGCATGAACGAGGTAAATTACTGGCGTCAGCAAAATTGCGACCAAAAATTTGTAGATATAATTGACGGTACCGGTGGCAAGTACTTGCTGCCAGCTCCAGCTTCCGCCAATATAAAAGGCAATGAATAAAACAACAAAACTGTCGATAAATTGCGACACAAGGGTCGACCCTGTTGCGCGGAGCCAAATCTTAGTTTCGCCTGTTGCTTTCTTTATGCGATGGAAAACGAGTACGTCAACCAACTGGCCAATGAGGAACGCCACCATCGATGCAATGATGATCCAGTTGCTTTGACCAAGCACACCGGCATAAGCTGCCTGCATATTGTCAACCCCACGTTCTTTATTGCTGCCCAGCCACCAATCGGGTGGCACGAGATAGATTGCCGCAAGAAAGACCAGGAACGCAAATGCAATCAGCACAACCGTCATATAAGACAGAAACTTCACTCCACGTGTGCCATAATATTCGTTGATTATGTCTGTCATTATGAATACGACTGGCCATAGCAATACACCTGCCGTAAGGCTAAAGGAAAGACTGTCTCTGCCAAACAGGGAAAAACTAAAAGGCTCGAAGCCGAGTGTCGCCTCCAGCGAAAAAATCTTGACCCCTATAACCTCTGCTATCAGCGCATTCGTAATAAAGACGCCACTTAATATAAGGAAAAGTCGAGTCGACTTGTTACTTATGATAGTATGAATCATTTCAGCAAAAGGATGATCTGAGGAATTAAAAAAAGAAAATTAAGAATAATAAGCCAACGGGGAAAATCATTCAGCAACGATCTTTTCCTGGTGAATACTGCAAGCACTGTAACGCAGGCGAGAATGTTTACAATGAAAGACATACCGAGGCCCATCACAATTACCGTCGACGAAATGGCGCCCGCGGGTAAAAATTTAATGAACTGGCTGAGCCAGGAAAGAAATAGCGCCACATTGCAAATAAATGCAACACGCAGGAGTAAAGATAATTTATGCATAAATAGACCTTACTACGAGTTTAATTGGTGGCACCCCGCAGGGCATTTTTCACAGATTAAAAAGCCATTAACAGCAAACTGGGACACTACGGTAAAATTGCTTTATTTTGCCCATCATTTTAAATAAATATCATGAACAAATCGATCTGGCAAAAGGCTCAGCCACACGTAATAGCGATTGGGGTCTTCCTGTTGGTTTCCATTGTTTATTGTCTGCCTGCCCTGCAAGGCCTGATAGTGAACCAAAGTGACGTCATCGGCTGGAAAGGCATGGCCCAGCAATCGATTGAATTCAAGGAAAAGCATGGCCACTTCCCGCTATGGACAAACAGCCTCTTTGGCGGCATGCCGGCCTACCAGGTCTACATGGAGGCTAAGTATAATATTAGTATTGCGTATCTCGACTATGTGTTTCGCCTGTTCCTTCCATCTCCGGCGGGTTTGTTCTTTTTAAACTGTATTGGATTCTATATTCTCTGCGCTGTTCTGCGTTTACGTACCTGGGTTGCTGTTTTCGGAGCTCTTGCGTATGCATTTTGCTCATATAGTCCCATACTAGTTGCCACCGGTCATACAACTAAACTCGCTGCCATGGGCTACGCTCCCGCGGTGGTGGCCGGCTTTTTATTACTCACCCAGCGGAAATGGGTATGGGGATTCCTCGCAACGATGCTATTCTCGACCTTAATGTTCTACCAAAACCACGTCCAAATCGTTTATTACACATTGCTAATTGTGGTGTGTTGCGCTGTCGCCTATGCCGTCAAATGCATCCGGGAAAAACAATTCAGACCACTCCTCCTAACAGCACTGCTGGCATTGGCTGGTGCCGGTATCGGCGCTGGTTCCTATGCGGTAATGCTGATGCCCCTGAATGAGTATGCCAAAGAAACGATGCGGGGCGGACGTTCAGAACTCACCCTGAACGGGCCCAAGGAAAATAAAACTAAAGGCGGCCTCGATAAAGATTATGCTTTCGACTGGAGTTATGGCATCGGAGAGAGCCTCACCTTTGCAGTTCCCGCTGCTCGTGGTGGCGGATCGAACCCTGCCGAATTGGGCGAAAATCCAAAGGCAATTGAGGCCATGCAGGATATTCAATTGCCCAATGAAGCGATTAACTATTTCTACCAGTTTATGTCTCCTTATTGGGGCGATCAGCCCAGTACGTCAGGGCCGGTCTATTTTGGCATCATTGTCCTTTTGCTCGCCATTACCGGATTATTCCTGGTGCGCGGCTGGCACCTTGGCTGGATAATCGCAGCCACTGTGCTGGGAATTTTCATGGCCTGGGGCGAAAATTTCGCCGGCTTCAACTACTTCCTTTTCGATCACCTGCCCATGTATAATAAGTTCCGGGCACCCTCGATGAGCCTGGTGATCCCGCAGTTAACACTTCCGTTATTGGCTTGCCTCGCACTGCAGCGTCTACTGTATGACAATTTGGATACAAACGCACTGATGAAGAAGCTAAGACCTGCAGGTATTGCAGTCGGCATTCTGGTTGCGATCATGATAATCGGGTACTTTAATGCCGACTACCGGCGAGAAAGAGACAAAGACGTTCGCACGAACATCACACAGGCTCTGACCAACGGATATGCACAGGGCCAGCAACCAAATGAACAGGTTATACAAAAAGCGAATGCCGATGCCGGAGCAATCATGAATGGTCTTGTAGCAGACCGGAAAAAACTATTTGGCGGCGACCTGGCAAGATCTCTCATCTTTCTGGCCCTTGGCATTTTAGTTGTCTATTTTGCAGCAAAGAGGAAATTCGCCCCATTGTACCTTGGCATAGGAATGACGTTGCTTTCTTTTATTGACCTTATAGGAGTTGATTTACGGTATCTTTCTAAAAAGGACTATATTTCTGAAGACGACCTAATCGGCACAGCATTTACACCGAATGCTGCCGACCAGGCTATTAAACAGGATACAGGTTATTATCGCGTATTTGATCAAACCGAGAATTTCACTAACGATTCTCGTTCGGCCTATTTCCATAATTCGATTGGAGGATATCACCCTGCAAAGCTCGCACTCTACCAGGACCTGATCGAAAACCAGATTGCCAAAAACAATATACAGGTCCTGAACATGCTTAACACGAAGTATGTAATTGTTTCCAACCCGCAAACAAGGCAACCAATGGCCATGCCCAATCCACAGGCACTGGGGCCCGCCTGGTTTGTAAAAGCCATCCGGTTTGTAGACAACGCCGACGCAGAAATGACCGCGCTTGATAATTTCTCACCGCGCGATACTGCGATCGCCGACAAAAGAGAACAGTCGAAAATTACGTTAACGCCGCGCTACGATTCTGCAGCCACCATTCGCCTGATTCAGAATCTCAACGACAAAATCACTTACGAATCCAAGGCTGGCAGCGACCAGTTTGCAGTGTTTAGTGAAATCTATTATCCGTACGGCTGGAAGGCCTTTATTGACGGAAAAGAAACTCCGATCGCACGTGTTAACTATGCTCTGCGTGGGCTGTCGGTACCAGCCGGTAATCACAATATTGAATTCCGCTTCGAGCCGAAATCTAAAGCCACAGGCGATACAATTTCGCTTGTACTCAGCATACTCTCCTGGCTTTTGTTATTTGGAGGAATATACTGGGAATGGCGGCAAGGGCAGAAAAAACCAGCCTCGGCGAAATCCTGAATCCTTTGAACCATGGCTAATTTTTTGCCAGTAAGAGATGACCTGAGCGGCGCCATCGCAGAAAAGGCAAAACTACTTTATGAGTTGCTGCTACAAGTACGAGTAGACGAATTGGGGCTGCCCTACCATTGCCTTGCTTATTTTAAAGGAAGTCATTACAAGAGGCTGTATTTTTCCATTGAAACTAGTGCGCATTTGCTGTATCGGGCTATCGTTGCGGTGAATAAGCCAGTAAAGGAGATTACGCTGATGGACTATGGAGCAGGCGTAGGCACGATGTACAGCCTGGCAAAAATGATCGGTTGTAAGAAAGTAATTTACAATGATCACCTGCACGATTGGAAGCAAAGTGCAGAATTGATCGGGCGTGCAATGGCTGTGCAGGTTGATGAATATATTGTTGGCGATATTGACGATACGCTGGCCGCACTCAGGCAAAAAGACATTTGCTGCGATATCATAACCACCCGGAACGTAATTGAACATATTTATAAGCTCGATCATTTTTACTCGGAAACTGCAGCGCATCAGCCTGCGGCCTGGATATATTCGTCTACGACCGCTAACTATAAAAACCCCGCAAGCAGAATCAAGCATTGGCTTTGGCACCGGAAGTGGGAAAAACAATTCTTGCCACAACGCGCCAATATCATTGCATCGCTTGTGCCGCAATTGACTCCTTCAGAAGTAGACCGGCTGGCCAGGCTCACAAGGGGAAAAGCAGGGGAAGATATTTCGACCAGCGTTAGTTCTTATGTTCACAATAAGGCATACCCGGTGCTCGGCAATATTGGCAGCAACACCTGCGATCCTGAAAGCGGCGTTTGGTTTGAACACATGATTAGTTTCGGTGAATACCGGAAATTCATTGAAAACGGGCATTATAGGGCAAGTTTTTATCCCGGTTTTTGGGACACCCATTATCGTAATAAATTAATGAATGGCATGGGACGTGTCTTAAACACCATTATTAATTGCAGCAACTCAATCGGATTACGGATTGCGCCATTTATCTATGTGGTGGCCGAACCAACAAATCGAAAAGTCGTTTCGCTATGAGCAATACAGACAGAGTAGACAAAGAGTTGTTCAGGGATGAACATTACCTCGGAAAACCGGCCGATAGTGAAGACAAAATCATTAACCGCCGGATTGCCCTGCTTTACAAATACCCTGGCTTTTTTGATAAATCAAAGGATTGCATCGAAATTGGATGCGGCAGCGGAACAACAATAACCCGCGTTGCAAAAGAATTCAGGAATTGCCTTGGCATTGACATATTTGACTATTCTTCTCAATTCAATCAGGAAAAGCTACGATGGAATGCTGCCAATTGCAATTTCCGTGTGGTGAACCTCGAAAAGGAATCGCTTCCCGAACGGTTTCAGCGCATAATCAGTTTTGAAGTAATTGAACATTTTCTGAATGAGGATACTGTGTCGAAATATTTCGGACTGCTCGAGCCAGGAGGAATTGCGGCAATTAGTGTCCCCAATAAATGGTGGATTTTTGAAACGCATGGTGCGCGGTTGCCACTTTTACCGTGGAACCGGGTGCCCTTTTTTTCCTGGCTGCCACGACCATTGCATGAGCGATGGGCGAATGCGCGAATCTATACAAAGGGCCGCATCAAGAAATTGCTGGAAAAGCATGGATTTGAAATTGAAGCATGTGCATATGTGACTGCCCCAATGGATGTATTAAAAGAAGGCAAATTGAAACGCTATTTGACAAGTACAATTTTTAAGAACGATACTACCAGCCTGCCCATTCTGTCTACATCCATATTTGTGGTGGCTAAAAAACCGGTATCTTAACTGTATGAGTGAAACCCGTGTCCTCAGTATAGTTCCTTACAAAATTTTGCCAGCCCGCCTGGGCGGCGAAAAAGGCATCGCGGTCTTTAATGAATACGTAGGAAAATTAGTGCCCCTCACCGCCCTCACAACACAGAATAACGATGCGCGTGCAGCCAGGAATTATACCGTACTGGCCAATTTAACAAACAGCAGGCTACGGTACATCAATCCTTTCCTGTTTTTTACGGTGCGTAAGCTGATCCGTGAACATCAGGCAACCCATTTGCTGATCGAACATCCCTATTTTGGATGGCTGGCCTTTCTTATCCGAAAAACAACAAAAATCATTTGGGTAGTGCATTCGCACAATATCGAATTTGAACGATCCCGTTCGATTGGTCGTTGGTGGTGGAAGGGTCTGAAATGGTATGAGCAATGGGTATATAAGCGCTCGGATATCAACTTTTTTATTTCAGAAGACGATCGTACATACGCCCTCGACAAATTAGGCATCGACCGGGCTAAATCTTTCGCCATCACATACGGAGTTGAAATTCCAGGAATTCCTCCCGATCGGGGCGCAGCACGTGCTGAAGTATGCAAATGGCATCAGATCGATTCTGACGAAAAAATCCTGCTGTTCAATGGGGCGCTGTACCATCACAGCAATTACGAGGCACTCAGTGTAATTCTCGATCATATAAATCCCGTTTTGCTTCAACAACCCACCTTGCGCTACAAAATCATTGTTTGCGGGAAGGGACTGCCCGATTCCTTTAACCAATTACGCGATTATGCGGGCAAGAATATTATTTACGCAGGATTTGTCGATGACATTGCCGCTTATTTCAAGGCAACCGACGTTTTTCTCAATCCTATAATTGCCGGAGGCGGCGTGAAAACCAAGGCGATTGAAGCGATCTCATACAATTGCTCAGTAATTTCCACGGAAATAGGCGCCCTGGGTTTGGTTGAAGAAGTTTGTGGTGAAAAATTGAGTATAGTGCCCGACCTGGACTGGCCGGCTTTTAGCAACCAGGTATTGAAATATCTCCAAAAAAACTCCGCAACACCCGACGAATTTTACGACTATTACTATTGGGGAAATATTGCCAGGAAGGTCGTTTCCCATCTTGAATCCGGATTGCCCTATAAATGAAAAAGCCCTGCAATGCAGAGCCTTTCATAAAAAAGGAATGGTAAAAGAGCTTACATCCACACCATAAATTGAAAACTCGCGTCACGGGGCGAATGCGGGTCAAAACTAATTAATGCCCTAATCGGAAAGTAAAAAATTCCATAACCGTGCAGAAATAGCCGATAACTGTGAAATTCTGCCGGCTATTCGATACCAAAACGGGCCAGGAACTCTTCCTTTCGACGCGTAGCCACCTCGATTGTGGCGCCATCATTCATTTCGATCATTCCTCCCCTGCCCCGGTGGTATTTACTGATATGAGTCAAATTGATGATTGTGGAATTATGCACGCGAAAAAATAATTCAGGAGGCAATAACATTTCATACTCTTTGATTGTACGCGACGAAATATAAGACTGCTGATCACGCGTGTGCACGTAGGTATAACCATTTTTCGCCTCAAAGCGTACAATTTCGTTTAGTTCAATAAAAAACAACGAGCCGTCTTTAGCGGGAAAAGCAATGCGTTGTAAGGACGCGTGGGGTTTATTGAGATTGTGAAAAAGATTGGCAAGTTGTTTGTTGATATTTTTATGTTCGATTCGCCTGGACGCCTTTTTTACTGCCTCCTTTAACTCGTCAATGTTGACGGGTTTCAACAAATAATCCAGCGCGCTATATTTAAATGCCTTCAGCGTATACTCATCGAATGCCGTTATAAAAACAATTTCAAACTCCACAGGTTTTAGCCGATCTAACAGGTCAAAGGCATTGCCGAAAGGCATTTCAATGTCGAGGAACACCAGGTCAGGCTGATGCAATTGAATGAGTGGAAGAGCCTGGTCTGCACTACTGGCCTCACCAAGTACAGCGACAGCTGGGCAAAATTCTTCAAGTAATCCGCGCAGCACGCGGATATTTTTTGGTTCATCGTCTACAATTATCGACCGGATCATATTTGTCTGTTGATCGGAAGACAGCTCACTGTCTTCAACGATTGAAAACTTGAATTCACTCATACGCAAATAGTTTCCTCGCTCACGCGATAAAGTTACGAGATTTAAAAATCAGGTTTCAGAGGCAGCACACTGTCTGCAATTTTAAATCAGACTCGCAGAGGTATGGTGAAGAAGCACGATAGTTAAAAGTAGGGAGGTTTGTGAAAGGGACAAACAATATTCGATAGTTGTGTTAAATCGACTGATGGCCGTGTAATTTGGGCTTGTAACTGTGCAGCGCCTCAGGTCAGCGTGTCGGGGAAGCTAACGGTAACTCGGGTGCCCAGAGACCCACCCGTTTCACTGGCAAGGTCTTCGATTTCGACTTCGATTTTGCTTTCCAGGTTCCTGTTCATAAGTTCGAGCCGATCGGCCGTCAACGACATACCTTTCGATTGGTATTCAATGGGATTGGCACTTTTATATTGGGCGGCTAATTTGCGACCAACGCCGTTGTCTTCGATTATGCATACAAGACGGTGAAATGATTTGGTTACCTTAATAAGTATTTTGCCACCATTGTCTTTCCTGTAGCGGATACCGTGCCGGAGGCTGTTCTCGACAAAGGGTTGTAGTACCATCGGCGGAATATAGTAATCAGCATTGACCAAATCGTCGGAAACATCAATAGTGAAGGAGAATTTGTCCTCGAGTCTGTTCCGCTCCAGCTCAAGATAGGTTTGCAAATATCCTAGTTCATCTCCGAGAGGGACCAGGTGCTTCGAGGAAAAATCAAG
>JGI10216J12902_102714182_pt1 | contig 14820 bp, 17 predicted proteins | sample KanNatreferecore_FD_12902 | JGI IMG/M metagenome (IMG submission 12902)
CCCCCGATAGTCTCAAATGCGAGCGAAATCGGGCGAAAGTGTGCCCACAAAGTGAGCACAAAGCGGCGCGCTCGACGAGCTCGTTTCGGGGGTTGTTTCTACCGGGGCATCGGCGGCGCGAGCCCGAAGAGCGCGAGCAGATACCACGCGAGCCCGATCACGACGACGACGCGAAGCACGACGCGAAACGGCGGCGCCATCGGTACGTATTGCTCGACGAGAAACAGCACGGCGCCGAGAATCACGAGCAGAAAAAGAAACGTGATCACGGGTTCCCCTTTCGAGATAGAGTCGGCGGCGCGCCATGCGTGCGGGGTCGGCGGGTCTCGTGCGCGTTCCCGTCCCGGGCACGTCGTCGAGCTCTTCGGGGCGCGCCGACTGCCCGGGGGCGCCTTCCCTCAAAACGATCCGACGCCCCATAAGCGCGAAACAAAAACGCGAAAATCTTTCGGTGCCGCAAGGGGATCAAGCCCGCCCCATATGCGCCCCAATTGCGCGAGATCCGCGAATGCCGTTTTAAGATCCGCGACATCAGCGGTCGAGTAACCGAGCGCGATCAAATCTTGATCGACCGTGCGCGATAAAAATCCACTCATCGTCGCGACGTCATCAAAAGCGGCTTGAAACCGTCGAGCGATATCGCCCGCGCGCGCGTCGATTTCCGGTTTAGTGGGAGAGTATCCGACCGCCATAGCACGCCCCTTTTCTTACGCTGCCCGATAATTCCCGCGCATTTCGACATACCATCCGGGCCCGAGATTCGCGGGTACCGTATGCCCGAATGGCGCGATCACGAGCGACGCGTTTAAAAAATGCAGACGAAATCGATCGTCGCCCGCAAACGCATCACTAAACAATGGAAACCCCGTGCCCTGAAAGCCCGAATGACACATCCCCACAGCGGGCGAAATTACCGCCGTCGATCGGAACGGAAACGAAAATGCCCATTGCCCGATCGGTAGCGGATCAGATCCGACGGTCAATAAGACCTGAAATAAAACAACGTCGGCAGTGCGGTAATACTGCGCGTCGACAACGTGATTTCCGGGCTGCGTAACTTCGCCGACGCCAGTGATGTACCACTTCGGAGAATAGGCAACCCATCCCACGGGCTCGGGTATGGGCGGTATGGGTTTCCAAATCGCCCCGTATGCCGCGTCGGTCGGGTCTCGCGTGAGTACATCCCCCGCCGCGCCGCCCGAGAATGCGTGACCGTCATTCCACGACGACGGCTGAATTTGCGTCGCGTCGGGCCCGTCGGGTTTTTGCGAGACGAATCGGTGCCGCAGTACGTCGCTCATTAGGCTTGCTCCAATAGGATCCGCGCGAGTACATCGTCGAACGAAAACCGAGTCGTCGACGCGTCGACCGCGCGGCGGGGCATATGATTTTTCGCGAAGCTCACATCGTCGATCGTGACCCGCTGTATAAGAAAATCCCCCGCGACGTTTGTCGGCGCGGGCAAATCGACGTGCACCGTTCGCCCGCTTCTAGTCTCGGGGTCGCGGGTTGTGTACGACAAACGGAGCTCGACGGTTTTAAAGAGCGCGAGATCCGCCCGACCGCGCGCGAGCGCCCCCGCTTCGCTCAGTCGTCGATCCTGTATGTAATGCTCGATTACCCCGTCGCCCCCTTCGATTGCCGCGATCGCTTGCTGAGCGGGTACGTCGTCGACTTGTACGATTAACTGCACCGCGTCGCCCGCTGTGATTTTTGTATCGGGGCTAACTCCGACGAGCGCGGGGGCGGCGGTTACGACGGTACCAGCGGGGATCTCGGCAGTGATCGACCCCGGGCCCGACGTCGGGATCCCCTGCAGAAACGGGGCCCCGCCGACCGTGCCCGCCGACCCATAGAAAATCACTTGCGATTCGACCGCGACCCATCCGATCGCGGGAAACCCCGCGACCGACGCGACGCGCATTTCGGGCGCGCCGATCGCGGTCGGCGGCGCCGAGCTCGCATCCCCGCCCCCTTGCGGGGGCAACGGCGACCCCCCGAGATTCGCGTCGGGCGTCGCGTCGGTTAACGTCGTGACCGTATTATTTTCGAGACTCGCGAGCTCGCGAAATTCCGAGCCCCCCGCCGTCGTGCGAAATACCCGTCGGCGCGCCGTCCCTGCAGGCCCGATCGCGATACCCGAAACCCCGATCGCGCCCGTCGTGATCGCGTTGACGGTCGGCGCGAGATTACCCCCGGGGGCGACCGCGACGTCATTAAAAGTCGTGGTCGCATTATCGGGAATCTCGGCAATAAGTCGACTCTCCCCCGCCCCATCCTTTCGATACAGTCGACGCCTTACGATTCGCGCGTCGATCGACGTGGGCACGGTCACGACTGCCGCTTCGCTATCGGTCGCGGTACTAAACTGCGGCAATTGTCGCGCGGGCAATTGTGCATCCGAGCGCGTATCGTCGACCGTGACCCCGCTTGTATTGTTCGGGACGTCGACGACGTGCCGCCAAGGCTCTGTGAGATCGACGCTGCACCGATAGAGTCGACGACCGACGATCCGCCCGTCGCCCGTGGTCGCGACCCCATCGGGGCGCGTTTGTAGCAGGATCCGCGCGCCGCCCGTGCCCGGGACGATTCCGACTTGTAAGGGGTTTCCGGTGAGCGTTTCGCCCGCTGCCGTGAGAAACGTCTGCCGATAGTGGTACGTCCCGGGGGCCATAGCCCCCGAGAGATTTGCCGCTTGTAGCACGGGGGGCGCGTCGGGATTCGCCACGGCGCGAGCGCTTATCGGGTTGCCCCCTTGCGTCGCGACCGTCTCGCGCCCCGACGCGTCGACAAATGACGTCGCATACACCGACGCGACCCCGTACGCGATCGGGCCCCGTGCGGGGATCGACGGGTATCCGCATATCGTCGCGGGGGGATTCGACGCGGGCGCAATTGACACGGGCGCCGAGCTCGCCCCGAGCGTCGAGCGCGACCCGTCGACCGTTTCGAACGTGACCGCGTACACATAGGGCCCGCCCGCGAGCCCGCCGATAACCCCGGGCCCTGCAGGGGTTGCCACGGGCGCCCACGGGGCGGCGGGCGGCGGGGTTCCCCCCGACCCGACCCCGACCGTATTCGTTTTCGCGCCGCCCGAATAAACCCCGGTGTACGTCACGAGATCGGGCCCGATTTTCGCGCGACCCCCTGCAGGGTTGAAGGGGGATGTCTGCGAAATCGGTTTGATCCCGACCCCCTTTCCCGCGTCGAGCGATAGCAGCACCGTCGCCCCATCGCCTTCGACGATTACTCGGGTTCTCACTTGCGAGAGATCGGCAGAGATTTTGAAATTGGCAAAGTCACCCCCGGGCACGAGCGCGGCGGGCGGGGGGCCCGGTTCGGTGCCCGTAAAGAAATGCAGATCCCCGACGTAATCGAGATACCAGTACGCGCCGATTTTTTCTGCAATGCGTGAGAGCGCGCGCGAAACCTCTTCGAATGTAAACGTGATCCCGCCGTCGAGCGACCCGAGCCCCGCTTGTACGTGCTCAGTCGTTATGCCCGGGGCGTACCGTGCGATCACGTCGAGTACGATCGCGGTCGCGCTTTGCGCCGCGTATTCCCGCGTGACCTTGCGATGATTCAAGCGGCGCGTGAAATCAACGCACGTTAGATCGAATCGTACATGCTCGGGTTTATCGAATTCGGCATATTGCTCGCGGGTCATGATCTGCCCGCCGAATATCTGCGTCGACGGGCTCACTTCCCCGAGATACATCGCGATCGGCGCGCCGACGTTTACGGGCGGCGGTTTTAAGATCGTCGACGCTTGGAAAGCCGTTTGAAACGCGGTCGAATCAAACGCGGTATCGAGAAACGCGCCCGAGCTCGGGGGCCCGACCCGCTGTGCAAAAACAAGCGTGAGCGCGGCAGTATTTGGAGTGTCGTTAAGCAGATCGTCGATTCGCACGCGACCGACGCGGGCAAATTGCGTGAGAAACGCCCCGCCGATTTTTACGATGATGGCAGACGGATCGACGGGCATCGCGTTACGACGTCCCGAGCAGACGCCCGTTTCTCATTCCCTGCATAACGGCATTCGAGACGAGATCGGAAACGCGCGATCGGGTTTGCGGATCGTCGGAGTCGAGCATTCCCGACATATTCACGGTCACGTTTGCATTGCCCCATCCCGTGCGCGCGCCCCATGCGGGGCCCGCATCCTTCGCGACGAGTCGGGTACCAGACGGGTCGAGCTTAAACGCATCCGAGATATGGCGCACGGGCCCGAGCCCGACCCCGCCCGCTTGAAATTCTTGGAATTTATCGTTGATGAGCTTTATCGAATCGAACGTCGGGCGTACCATTACCGCGTCGAGTCGCCCGAATTCGTGCGCGATCCCGTCGATCATATCGGGCACGTACGAATTGCCGACGACGGCATCGTACATCCCCTTAAACGCGCCGATTACCTTCCCGGGCAACCCGAGTACGTAATCGATCACGCGGGTTAATTGCCCGACGAGATAATCTTTTATGCTCGCGACAAACTTATCGACGATCGTTACGGTTTGCTTGAACCCTTCCCATAGGTACTTCAGGAAACCCCAAATCGAATCGATCGCGCGCTTCGTCCACGCGACGATATCGTCCCAATATTTCCACGCGAAGTACACTGCCGCGACCCCCGCCGCGATCAATCCCACGGGCCCGAGAAACGGGAGAATCGTCGTAAATGCCGACGCGATGCCCGCCCCGAGCCCCGTCGTGCTTAGCAGGGATACGAGCCCCGTTAACGACGAGACCACGGGCGCGATTTGTGACCCGACCGAGACGAGCCCGAGCGCAAACGTCTGCATCCCTTCGGGCATCGCCTTAAAAAGCCCGAGCAGCGTTTTCAGGTTATCGGCCATCACTTCCCCGACGAGCTCGTTAACGGAGCTCATCTGATTTTTCAGATTTTTCATTTGCCCCGCCGACGTTTCGAGATCGGCGGCGGCGCGACCCCCGAATTTTTCGTTGATCGCTTTCATGACGTCGGCAAACTTCGCCCCTTCGGGCACGGTATCCCCGAGAATTTTTCCGAGCTTCCCGATTGAATCTCCGTCACTGGCTGCCGCTTTCGCGACGAGCATCGCCGCTTCGGGTAGATCGGTGCCCATCGCGGTCGCGAGATCCATCGTCGCTTTAAGCGTCGACTCCATTGCTTCGGGCCCGATTTTCCCGATCGACGTGAATAGCGTTTGCGATTTCGTGATCGCGTCGTCGGAAAACGTCGAGACTTTTTGTAGGCTTTCGGCCATCGCCCCGTACGACTGCGCGATTTCCGGGGGCAACCCTAATTGCTTTACCGCCTGCGCGAGCCCGACCGTCGCGGTTTCCGATTCTTGAAATTCTTTTATGTAGCCCGATGCGAATTGCGTTACATCGCTCGCAAACGCTTTAAGCTCTTTCGAATTGAGAACCGCCCACGTGCTTTTCGCAAACTCAGCGACTTGCGTACCGACTTTTTTAATCCCGTCGACCGCGCTTGATAACCCTTCGTCCATTGCGCGCCCGACTTTACCCGCCGCTTCGACCCCCTTTTCGATCATTTCGTCCATTGACGCGCCGACTTTGCCCGCGCTCACGACGAGCTCGTCGGTCGACGTCGTGGCATCGTTTGCCGCTTTGATAAACGACGTGAAATCAGCGACGAAAGTCGCGGTGAGGGGCATCGGTTAGCGTCTCGCTTTTTCTGCGTCTCGATTGATCTCGTCGACGATAAAGTCGTACTCGTGCACTGGTAGATCCCGCACGACGTCGAGCGTCCAACCCATTAACCGACAGATTGCAAGATCGGATCGGGTTGCTTCGATCCAAACGTCATTTTTTTTTCTGCCGCGAGAAACAGTCTCATCGTTTCGTCGTGCGCTTGTATCGCGCTTTGGATCTCCATGTACGAGCCCGCGTCGAGCGAGTCGAGAATCGCGCGCACGACGTCGCGGGGTTCCCCGCGAATCACGATCGGGCGCCCGTCGAAATCGGTAAACGTCCAATCGAGCAGATACGCGAGTACGGTCGCGAGCCCGCTTTCGCTCGGGTCGATCTCGAATTCCATATTGCGCGCGGCTGATTCGGCATTGAGCTTGATCGGGCGCGTCGCGCACCGAATGAGCTCGCGAAATTCCCCCGCCGTGAGAAATTTCTTAACGACGATCGAATCGCCCCCGGAAATCGCGATCGTTACGGTCTCGGGTCTGCGTATGCGCGTTGCCATTGGATTTATTTACCGTCATGGGCCCGAGCGTCGCGACGAATCGCCCGCCGTCGAGCTTTGTTAACCGCTGTACTTCCCACTCCCACGATCCGCCCCGGAAAAACGCGACGAGTATCAGGGGGCGCTGCGCGAGCTTGAACGCGTCGACCGACCCGGGCAGAAACGTGCCCGAGCCCGACCACGATTTCGCATTCGACCGCGTGACTGAATAGCCTTCGATTTTCGCGGCAGTGTAGTACGCCCATCGGAGTACGGCGGTACGTCCGACGAGCGCGCGATCGGTCACGGGATCACGGGCTCACGCGTCCACGGGCCCGCCCCTGCAAACGATCCCGAGACTTCGATCGCGCCGTCGTGCGAGACTTCGATCCCCGCGTCGAGATACGCGAGCCCCGTAAATAGAAACGTCGGCGCGAGCGTCGACGGGATCAATTTGAGCAGCACCGCGACATCCCCGAGCGCGGCGTCGAAGAGTACGCCGCTTTCGGTCTCATCCCATATGCCCCCGAGCTCGCCTTCGTACTCGGGCAACCCTTGAACGGAAACCTTATTGAGATCCCCGAAGCACGTCGCGTCGGCGCGCTCGCGCGACAAATCGAGCGACCATGAATTAAGCGCGCCGACCACGGTCGCGGTCGCGCCCCCAGTGGGATCCATTTCGACGGATCCCTTACTACCGTGTCGTCGTGCCATTGCTTCCCCCTTATGCGGGGGTCACGCTGATTTCGTAGCGCGCGCCCCTGTGCTGCCAAATCTCATTTGCGACCGTCTCGGTATACCGAATACGGTCGACCCATCGCGAAACGAAAAGCGTCGCCCCTGCAGCGGCGGGCAGTGCAAGGGGTTGCCGATCGATTAATTCTTGGATCCGCTTGTCTGCCCCCGCGAGCGTACTACCCGACGTCCCGAGCGTGACCCCTTTGACAATGTAGACAAACGCGCGAAACGTGATCCCGTCGTCGAGCTCGTCGAGCCCCCGCGACGTCGAGAGACTCACGATCGCGAAGCGCGTCGACCCTTGCGGCGCGAGATCGAAATAGACCCCATCGGGCAGAAACCCCGCGAGCAGCGCGTCGCCCGCGAGCTTCCCGATTAGGGCGCGCTCGACTTCGCTCGGATCAATCATGCCCGCCCCGCACGTCGAGCCCTTTCGACTCGACGAGACTCACGACGTCGACCACGGCGGCGCGTCGCTCGGTTTCCGTAATCGGTAGAAACAACGCACGCGGCGCGATGCGCGCCGACCCGAATTCGAGAATGCGCGCGTATGGCGCGTCGCTCACGAGCGTATAGACCGCCGCGCGACGCTGCCCGGGCGACTGCGGGAGTACTTTGACCCCCGCGCGCAGTCGCCCGGTCACTTCGGGATAGCCCGCGACGATCTGCGCTTGTGCTTTCGTCGCGCGAGCTCGCACGATCGGATCCGATTCGGCCTGCAGGGTCGCGGGAAGCGATTTCAATTCGACCCTGAGCTCGTCGATCCCCGTGAGTACGAGCTTATTCGGCATGATTAGACGGTCTCGACCGCAAATAAAAACAATTCCCGATCGCGCTCTTCGGGATTTGCAATCCCGGCAATCCGAAAAAATCGCCCGTCGAAAACGATTCGATCGTCGATCGTTACGTCGTCGCGATAGCGCCCGCGTACGATATGCGTCGCGCTCGCGACGATCGTACCCGCCGCCCGTCGTTCCAAGTCGCGCACGGTCGCGGGGCGTATGTCGACGTTCCACGCGGGCGGTAAATCCGTCCACGATTCGACCGTGCCCCCTTCGCCATCGGGTACCGGGGGCCCGGGGGTTTCAAATCTCACGACGTGCCGATACTGCCCGATGCCCATTTACGCGAGCGCGGGATCCCGCGACCGTCTGCAAAGGTTTGCAATTGCCGCCCATACCCGCGCGTCGTTATCGTTTTGGTTCCCGAATTCGTCGCCCCGATGCTCGTACAAATGCGCGAGCAATAACAGCACCGCCGCCGCTATCCACGGCGGGCACGTTTCCGGGGTCCACGTCTCGTCGTTTCTGCTCTTCAGGTAATCGCGGATCGTCGCGCTCGCGGCGCGGGTTTTTTGCTGTATATCGACGTCGTGATCGTTGTCGGTCACGCGTAAATGCGCTTTCGCGGTCGCGAGCGTTACCAGATCGGGATCCGTTGCCGCGTCGCGCGGGCGCCCGAGCTCGCGGGTCTCGGCAATAAACGAAACGTCGACGAGCCCCGCGTCGAGTACGCCCGAGCTCGCGACCGTGAGTACGGGGATCTCGACAAAACCCGTACCGCCGATCGGGATCGACCGAATACGAAAGCTCGCAAACGTCGACGGGTCGCGCTCGACGTAAACCGTCGTGCCCACGGGATACGCGAGCAAAATCGACCGCACGTACGCGCCCGTATGGTCGAGATTGCTGAAATAGAGTCGCCCGACGGCGGGCACCGCGACGAGCGCGGGCGCGGCAATCTTCAATTCCCCATCCCGGGGCAACCCCGCGAGCTCGGGGGAATAGATAAACCCGTACGACATCATCGGGCACCGTCCCGACCGCGTTTCACGACGAGCGACCATTCGCGAGCCCCGTCGCCCGGGCGGGCGATCGTTTCTCCGTTGCAGTGCCAAAGCGACCCGCCAAAGGTTACGCAGTCGCCCCGCCCGTAGGCTTTGCCCGCGACGTAAACCCCCGCATACGTGAGCCCGGGCGCCCCGTCGACCCCTGCAGGGCCCGGGGGGCCCGGGGGGCCCGGGGGGCCCTGTACGGGCTCACGCGCTTCTATGGCGTCGAGACGGGCGCCGAGAGACCCGAGACCCCCCGCGACCGTTTCGAGCTCGCGCACGCGCCCCACAACGGGCGCGATCGCCCCCTTGATAGCGGTCTCGATTGCCGCGACGATGAGCGCGGTATCTTCGTCGAGCTCTTCAGATCCCATCGCTTAACCCCGTCCAATTTTTTTCGAGCAACGCGACCGCGACCGACTGCCACGGGGCGCGCTTCGTCGCGGGCTCGGGTTTCTCGTCGGGCTCGTCGGCGGCGGGCAACGCGGGCGGCGGGGTCGCGGGCGGCGGCGCGCTCTTTTCGAATGGGTCGTTACGGTCGCGCTCGTCGAGTGCCGCGAGACTGTAGTTTTGTTGCTGCATGTATGGGGTATCGCCCCCGCGCACGCTGCCGAGACCGAAGTACTTTTTACGCGCTTCGTTCGGCGCCATCGCGCCCGACCCGATCGCTTCGCTTGCCGCTTTCGTGCGCGTGCCCGTATCCATGTAAATCAGATCGTCGATATCGAATTCGGTACCGAGATCCGACCCCGCGAGCCCGAGCCCTTCGTCGAGCGCGCTTTCGAAGCTCGCGATCAAGCTCTGTATGCATTGCGAGTAATACATTTGCTGCATCGGCTCGACGTTAGCGAATGGCGGCGCCGCGCCGACTCCGATCATGAAACCGGGCACGTGATAGCACGCGCAAATCGTTTCCGCCGTCCAACGCAATTGTTCGATTAACTGCGCGTCGGCTGCGTTTACCGTCATGGGCTCGTATTTCAACCCGTCGCCCACGACTGCTACCTTCCCCGCTTTGTCGCCCGAAAATTCCGACTCGAAATACTCTTTCAGTCGCGCGGCGGTTTCGTCGGCAATTTCCCCCGGGGCGGTAAGTACCCCTGCGGGCTTTGCCCCTTTCGCGAAAAACTTATTGCTCGTTTGCTGAATCGTGAGCCCTTGCAGGGCAGACAACCCGCACGCGTACAGCGGGGTTACTCCGATCAACGGATGAAAAAGACAAATCATCGGATCGTGAATAATTTCCCGCGCGGGCACGACGAGACGGTCGGGGTATTCCCCGATGCCCGCGAGCTCGTTTTTTCGGAGCTCGTAATACACCGCGCCATCGGCCGCGACGAGCGGAAAAACCTTTGTCGGGTCGAGTACGTACATCGCGCGCACGACGCCCCGCGCGTCGCGTTCAAGTAGCGCGTACGCGTTGCCGTGCACGAGCTTCGATGTAACCCATTGCTCGACGAATTTAATCGTCGTTTGGTACCGATTCGGTCGACGCAGTACGGGCGAATATGCGGGGTTCGATATTTCGCTCCATACCCCCTCGTCGTCGCGCTCGACGAGTCGCAATCTCATTTTCGCGACGTCTGCCGCGACGAGCGTTACGCACGCGAAAACCGCGAAGTACGAGACCGCCGATTCTGAGCTAATTTCTGCGTTTTCCTGCCATGCCCCTGTATAGGGCTCGCGCACGACGTGAGCCCATAGCCCCGCGCGGTTTATTCCCGCCGAGTCGATCGGTCGGAGATTCGCCGCTTTGCGTGCGCTGATTTCGTACCCGAGAATTTCGAGCTTCATGGCGGGGATCCCGCGCGGGCGCGGGGGATGCCCCCGCGCCCGCGTGAGAGTGCCGATTTAGGCGGCGCGAGTCGCGGCGGGGGTCGCGACTGCGGGATAGGCGGCGCCTGTTACGAGCGCGACGCCCGAGTCGACCGCGCGCTTCCAATTGATAAAACGCTCTGCGCGCAACCCGACGAGATTGTTTTGCCAAAGCGAGACGAGTACCGTCGTCGCGTCGGCGGGCGACATCGGCGCGCTATCCATTTGCACCGATGCTTCCCGCGAGACATCGATCGAAACCCCGCCGTCGTCGGCATATAGCACCGCTTGGGGTTGCACGAGAATTACGTTTGTACCCGCCGCGTTGCTCGTGACAACGGTAAACCCTTCGACCGTGCCCCCGTTGACGCTGATATTCGGGAAAACCCGATTGCCGTTTGCGTCGCGAAGGAAACCCATCGCGAGCGCGTTTGTCTCCGAAAGAATGAGACTCGCGCCGCGAAGGGGCACATTTGCCGCCGCAAATTTCGAAAGTAGCGCGTGCAAATCTTCATACGGGTTTTGCGTCGACGCGACCCCCGCAATCCCGTTTGTGATACTCGCGGGATTCTGCCCCGCGACTGCCGCGACTGCGGGGTCGATGAATTGCGAGTCGAGAAATTGCGCGATGCCCGCGATCATGTCGGCGCGCACGATCCCCTCAGCGGCGGGGTTGCTCATTTTCACGAGCTCTTCGGTCAGTACGATGATGCCCGCCGCCTTCGAGATATCGAGCTTCGTCGAGCCAAACGCGAGCGCGGTTACGGGCTTGGCTTTGCCTTGCCCGACCCATCCGTACGTGCCGCCCGCCGTTTGAATCGGTACCGATGCGTTAAACGGTACGCGTCGAAACCCCGGGATCCGCCCGAGAATCGTCGCGGGTCGGCTGAGCTCGATAAATTCCGACGTGATGTTTTGCGTGGTCACGAGCGCGCCCGCCCATGCGGGATCCGTCGTATTGCCCGGGGCGACTGCCGCTTTTAGAAACAATCCGACTTCGGGCGTCTCTTTTTCCCATCGCTTCGCATATTCGATCGCTTCGTAGCGCGAGCCCTTCGTCGCGAGTATTGCCATTGCCGCGCGTACAAATGCGGTCCCGGGCTCGACGTTTGATTTGATCGATACCACGGGCATCCGTACGGGCGACTCGACGCGCGCCGCGCTACCCGCGTTGATTTTTTCGAGCTCACGAAAACGCACGAGATCCCCGTCGATCGATTTGACTTCAAGTACGAGCCCGTCGTACTCGTCGCGCTTGTCGTCGGGGATCGTCGATTCGCCCGTCGCGTCATTCATGATCGCGCCCATGCGGGCGACTTTGGCGGCGCGGGAGTTTTCGAATTGCGAGATTTTTTCTGCAGTCGTCATGATTGCCGACCCCTTGCGGTCGGTCACGATTGAACGATCCGAAACGCCGGAAGCAATGGGCCCGGGCGCGGGCAGAAACGCGGAGTCGAGCGACTTAATTACGTCGATCGTCGCGTGGATATTCGCGGGCACGGTCACGAGCGATAATTCGCAGACTTCGGCGCCGATTAATCGGCGCCCCTTGCGGATCGAATTCCCCGCGCGGTCGAGCATTGAGAGACCGACCGACGCGCCGCGAATGAGACCCGCTTTTAATTGCTGCCAAACGGTATCGAGCAAATCGCGAAGGGGCCCGGGCTCGTCGACGGTCGGAATTTCAGCGGTGAAACGGATCCCGTCGACGGTCGGGGCATGTAGCCAAACGAGCCCGACGGGTTGCTTTTGATCGTGGTGTAGTAGCAGGGGAAGCGGGTTTGTAAATCGGATGCTTAGGGGATCGATGCTTTCCCCTGCGCGGTCGGTCGCGGGAGTCGTGGCAACCCCGGAAAACCGACGCGCCGATCCTTCGGCCGCTTTAATTTCTAGAATCGCGTGCGCGTGATGTATCCCGCGCGAGCTCGTCGAGCTCGTAAGCGCGTCGAATACTTCGCGAGTGCGCGCCGCGTGCAATTCGTCGATCACTGCACGGGCGATGATGCGCCCGCGAGCTCACGCGCCGTTATTTTCTGTTTTTTTATTTGCAGAATTATCGAGCTCGCGCCGTATCACTTCGGGCACCGTCAAACGCCCGTCCCGCGCGAGACGATAGACCCGATCGAATGCTTTCGCGTGCAGTGTGAGTGAAACGACGACGGATTTCGACGAGCGATCAAGCGGGGGTCTGCCCGGGCGTTTCGCCATTGTCGTTACCCCAAGATGAGCATTTGATATTTCGGCGGGGGCTTGTGATCGTTCCGTTCCATTGCGTCGATCGCCATTATGAGCGCGTACCCGCCGTCGATTCGCTCCGTCGATAATTCCTTCGAAGGTTTGATATTGCCCGCCGCGTCGGTTTCGACGCTCATATTCGCGATATTCCAACGCAAAACCGCGTGCCCGTCGTGGCGGATCCGTTTCGAGACGATCGACTTTTCGAGCGACTTACTCGGCGCGCTCAGCGTCGCAAACCCTTGCCGCATTTTCGCGCACGTGAAACCGTCGTTCTTTTCGAGTCGGTTTATTAAGTCGGTCGCATTCCACGGGTCATACGCGACGACGCGCACGTCGAATTCTTGATCCCATTCGAGTAGCAATTTCCGCACGTATTCATAGTCGACCGCCGACCCGGGCGTCGCGGTGATGAGCTCGTCGCGTTTCCAAACGTCATACGGTACGCGGTCGCGGGCAACCCGTTGCGGGATCCGTTCGGCAGGGATAAAGAAATGCGGCAGCACGTCGAAACCGTCGTCGTCGGGGAATACCGCGACCGCCGCCGTGAGATCCCCCGTACTCGATAAGTCGAGCCCGATAAAACAACGGCGCCCCTTTAAGCTCGCGCGGTCGATCTCGACTTTGCACGCATCCCACGACGCGAGCGCGATCCATCGCGACGCTTGCTCGGTCCATTGGTTGAGATACAAACGACGAAACGCGTTTTCCTGCGCGGGGATTTCCTTTGCTCGCGCGCACGCGGCGCGCATTTCGTCGAGCGACCGAAAATCCCCGAGCGCGGGGTTTGCCTTGTGCCATACCTTTTCGTCGGTCCAATCGGCGCCGATCGGCGCTTCGAAAATCACGGGCAGAAACGCGCGATCAAGCTCGGGGTTTTCTTCGACTTTTTTCGCGTGAGAGTAAAGCTCGTACAGGATCGAATTACGGTCGTACCCTGCAGTCGAAATCGCGACCGTAAGGGGTTGAGCCCGCGCGCCCGTCGAGCTCGTAAGTACATCCCAAAGCTCGCGGTTTGGCTGCGCGTGCACTTCGTCGAAGAGTACCCGCGACGCGTTTAGCCCGTGCTTTGTGTACGCTTCCGCTGAAATCGCGCGGTAAAACGAGCCCGTTTTATGATCGACGATCCGTTTCTGTGAATCGATAATATCGACGCGCGCCGATAGCACGGCATCGTTTCGGATCATTTGTGCCGCGACGTGAAAGCAGAGTGCCGCTTGATCCTTATCGGCGGCGGCGCTATAAACCTCGGCGCCGATTTCCCCGTCGAAGAGTAACCCATCGATCGCGAGTGCCGCGATCAATTCGGTTTTCCCGTTTTTGCGGGGCATCATAAGCAGACACATTCGATATTGCCGCTTGCCCGTTTTCGGATCGATTTTGAAAAGGGGTCGGATGATTCGCTTTTCCTGCCACGGTCGCAAACGAAAGGATTCGCCCGCGAAAGGCCCTTTCGTATGCGTGAGTCGGTTAATGATTTCGACTTTTCTACTTGGTCCGTTTGTGATCGCGCGGCGCGGGGTCACGTGCCTACGATGGGTTTCGTAGTCTCGTCGAGTACCGGCAACGCGAGCGCGTCGAGATACGCGACGATCCGTCGATAGTCTGCCGCGTCGAAATCGACGGGCAGTCGTATCGAAATCCATACCCCGGGGCGCAATTGAAACGGGTACGCGACGAGCCCTTTTCTCACGTGAGTAACCCCGCCCATTTCGACGGTTTCTCGTCGTCGGTCGCGGGTAGTTTTTTCGCGCGAGCGCGCCCGGGCGGGGTTAGCCCGAGCTCAGACCATAGGCGCGAGCAATGCGCGAGTGCACGATCCGCGACCGTGAGATATGGATTCGGCATCGGGCCCTTGCGCGTTTCGATACACATCCCGAGCCCGCGCACTTGCGCGTGCGCGCCGAGATAGATCGACCATTGCTGGCATAGCGCCGTGAGCGCGGCGCGCTCGGTCGGGGTCACGAGCCCCGCCGCCCGTAGCAGGGGCGCGACGCGACGCCATTCGGCGGCGGCGGGCGCG
>JGI10216J12902_102678326_pt1 | contig 14819 bp, 11 predicted proteins | sample KanNatreferecore_FD_12902 | JGI IMG/M metagenome (IMG submission 12902)
CTCATGAAGGGAACGTCAGCGTGGTTTGGCGGGTTCTCCCGGCGGTGTCGTGGACGCCTGGTCCTTTTGCCAGGAGAGGAGGAACAGCAGACCGACACCCGTGCAGATGGCGGTGTCAGCGACGTTGAACGCGGGGAAGCCGAGTTCCCCGCCGCCGCGCCGGTTCACGTAGAAATAAATGAAATCAATCACATGCTGGTGCACAAAGCGGTCCACCAGGTTGCCGGCGATGCCGCCGAAGATCAATCCGAGCGAGAGCTGGCCGAGTAACGTGCGCGAATCGAAATGATGACGGGTCAGGAACAGGACCAGCAGCGCCACCACCGCGAAGATGGCGAGGAGCTGATTCGCCCCGGCGAACTCATTGAACAGGCTCCAGGCCGCGCCCGTGTTGCGCCAGTGCACGAATTTGAAGAAGCCGTCGATGATCACTTTCTCGTCGGCGTATCCAAGAAACCTCAACACGGCCTGCTTGGTCAACTGATCGAGCACGAGCACGAGCAGGGCGACAACCGCCATCCGCCTGGTAGGACCCAGATTCATTGTCGCCTTTCTGCCCGACCCGGCGGCCAAACGCAAGCACAGCTGGCTCGGCCTCGTGGGCGGCTGGCTCAAATCTGTTTTTGGAGGGCAGCAGCGGGCATTTCTATCCCCTTGTTTGTCCGAGCGACGCGCGCTAGTTTTCCCAGGCTCACTCGTGAATGCGCTTCGGCTCCTGGCCGTCGAAATCCGGCTTGCGACCGACGTGTTAAGGCACACTCTCGAGGTGCGACGTTGAAACCGGATTTGTGATCATGAGGCGTTTTCGTGGCATCCTGGCGAGGCCGGAATTGTTCCGGCGAGTCGGGCTTTGTTTGGTGGCGCTGCGCGCAACCCTGGTTTGGTCGAACGGGTCGCCGGCGGAAACCTCGAAACTGCCCCCGCCGGCGAGCCGCCCGGTGGATTTCGTCAAAGATATTCAGCCGATCCTTTCGCAGAGTTGTTACGGCTGTCACGGACCGAAGAAACAGGAAGCCGGACTCCGCTGGGACGTGAAAGAGATGGCGCTCAACGCCGGCGAACACGGCGCGGTCATCGTTCCCGGCAAGAGCGCAGAAAGTCGGATGGTGCATCTCATCGCCGGATTGAAGGAGGACCTGGTTATGCCGGCGGAGGGCGAACGGTTGACCGTCGAACAAGTCGGCCTGATCCGCGCCTGGATCGATCAAGGCGCCAACTGGCCGGACAGCGCGTCGGTGAAGATCACCAGTAATCGGGACCATTGGGCGTTCAAAGCGCCGGTTCGTCCCGTTGTGCCTGAAGTAACGAATCGGAAATGGATTCGTAATCCCATCGATGATTTCGTCCTGGCGCGACTGGAGAAGGAAGGGCTCAAACCCTCCCCGGAAGCCGACCGTGCCACGTTGATTCGCCGGCTCAACATCGACCTCATCGGCCTGCCGCCCACCCTCAAGGAAGTGGATGCCTTCCTCGCCGACAAGAATCCAAACGCCTACGAAGCCCTCGTCGAACGCTTGTTGAGTTCGCCGCACTACGGTGAGCGCTGGGGCCGCCACTGGCTCGACGCCGCGCGTTACGCGGACTCGAACGGCTTCGAAAAGGACGCCAAGAGATCCATCTGGCCATATCGCGACTGGGTCATCAACGCCTTCAATCGAGATCTGCCGTTCGACCGGTTCACCCTCGAACAGCTCGCCGGCGATCTTCTTCCCCAAACCCCCAGGTCCCAGGACCCGATCATCGCCACAGGTTTTCTCCGCAATTCGATGCTGAACCAGGAAGGCGGCATCGAGCCGGAGCAATTTCGCACCGAAGCGATGATCGATCGTATGGACGCGGTCGGACGGACATGGCTCGGCCTGACCATCGCCTGCGCGCAGTGTCACAACCACAAATACGATCCCATCTCGCAAAAGGAGTATTACCAGCTCTTCGCTTTCCTCAATAACGACGACGAGCCATTCATCGAAATCACCACGCCCGAGCAACAAAAACAACGCGACGAAATCCTGGCAAAGGTGCGCGAGCTGGAGGACAAAGCGATGCGCGACGCCACGAACCTGACCGAGCGGATGGCCGAATGGGAGAAGAGCGTGGCCGATGCCGAAGGCGATTGGACCGTGCTCGATCCGAAGGAGTGGCTTAACTTCGCGACGAAATTTGAGAAGCAACCGGACCTGTCGCTGCTCGGCGGCGGCGACATAAAACCGGGCGGGACGATGAAGGTCTGGATCGATACGCAGCTCACCAATATCACCGGGTTCCGCCTCGAAATCCTCACGCATCCGAATCTGCCGTATGACGGTCCCGGTCAGGTGGCCAAAGGCAATTTCCTGCTCAAGGAATTTGCCGTGGAAGCCTATCCGATGTCCGATCCGGCTGAGACCAACAAAATCAAGTTTGCGCGTGCGCTGGCCGACGCTGAACCGCCCGGCTTCAGCATCACCAACGCGATCGATGGCAACACGGAAAAGGGCGGCTGGTCCGGCGATTTCGGGCCGGTTCGACGCAACCATGAACGGCGCGCAATCTTCGAGTGCGCCGAGCCGATCGCAGGTTTTCCGGGCGGCACGCGTCTGCTCATCACCCTTCACGAAACGCACAGCAACGGCGACGGCCACAGCGGCGCGCCGGACAAGGAGAGCAAACTCGACTGCCACATGATCGGCCGCTTCCGACTGGCGGTAACCACCCGACCCGGGCCGCTGCCGGTCGATCCCTTGACGCCGCTCCAGCGGAAGTTGCTCGCGATTCCCGCTGCGCAACGTTCGCCCCAGCAGCAGCACGAATTGTTCAACGCTTTCCGCCTGGGCGATGCCTCGTTCGCCGAAGCAAACAAGGAGGTCTATGATGTCTTGACCAACTGGCCTTACGCCGCCACCACTCTCGTGCTCCGGCAGCGCGCCGAACCGCGCGTGACGCGCCTATTCAAACGCGGCGACTGGCAGAAGCCGGGCGACGTTGTGGAACCCGATGTGCCGGCGGTGTTGCATGCATTCCCGAAGGACGCGCCGCGCAACAGGCTTGGGTTCGCGCAAAGGCTCGTGGACCGGCGCAGTCCGACCGTCGCGCGCGTCATCGTCAATCGGATCTGGCAGGCGTATTTCGGCCAGGGGCTGATCACAACGCCGGAGGATTTTGGAACGCGCGTCGAGACCCCGTCGCATCCGGAGTTGCTGGACTGGCTGGCGGTCGAACTGATGGAACCGACGCGGACTGCGACCTTTCAGGTCGCAGCTGCTCCTCATGGCGAAGGCGCTCCAAACAACTCTAACGCTGCTTCTGGCGATGGCGCTGCTGCGGCCAGGATGGCCGCGCTCGGGTTGCGGCCCTGGTCTCTCAAACACGTCCATCGGCTCATCGTGAACTCCGCTGCTTACCGCCAGTCGTCCAAGGTCACGCCGGGACTTTACACGAACGATCAATATAACCGTCTGCTCGCGCGCGGACCGCGCTTCCGCGTGGAGGGCGAAACCGTCCAGGATATCGCCCTGTTCGCCAGCGGCCTGTTGAATGCAAAAATCGGCGGACCGAGCGTTTATCCGCCCATTCCAATGAACGTGGCGGACCAGGTTTATGGGGGATTCTCCTGGCCGGAAACCAGGGGAGAAGACCGGTATCGGCGAGGCATGTACACGTTTTGGAAGCGCGCGATGCCATTCCCGTCGTTGCTGGCGTTCGACGCTCCTCCAGCCGAGGCCTCCTGCACGCGCCGCGTCCGTTCGAACACGCCGTTGCAAGCGCTCACAACCTTGAATGAAAGAACCTATGTCGAAGCCGCCCAGGCAATGGGTTTGCGTGTGTTGAAGGAGGGTGGAGGAAACGAACGCAGCCGCGCCATCTACGCTTTTCGACTTTGCACCAGCCGGACGCCGACCCCTTCAGAACTGAGGTCGCTGCTGAAGTTCTGGGAAGAGCAATACGATTACTTTGAGAATCGCACGGCCGATGCCGTGAACGTCGCGGTCGCGGACCTCAAGCAGATGCCGCCGGATGTGAACCTGCACAAAGTCGCGGCATGGACGATGGTCAGTCGGGCAATCCTGAATCTGGACGAAACGATCACCAAGGAATGACGAATGACGAAGTCCAAATGACGAAAGAAAACCGAATCACGAATTGCCGTAAACATCTGGGCGAAGGCGAGGTTGACCCGGCGGAAGATATGTTCTGGGGGGGAGCGGACCAGGCCGGCGCATTCGAGTTACATGATGGAACGGACGATGGAAAGCGGGTCTTCGATTTGGAAGAACGCACTGCACAATTTGGGGAAGCGATCCTCCAATTCGCAAAGAAGATTCCCCAAAGCCCGGTAAACAATCGACTGATTGGTCAATTGTTCGGAGCCGGCACCAGCGTGGGTGCTTCGTCATTCGTCATTTTGAAATTATGAATTGCCAGGATTATTTCTATCGTCATCAGGACCCAAGATTGGTTTGCCGCCGATGGTTCCTTAAGGACTGCGCCGTGGGCCTTGGTTCCATCGCGTTCGCTTCGCTCCTCGGCGCCGACAGGGCCTCGGCCAGCGGGGGGGTCGATCCGCTGGCCCCGCGACATCCGCACTTCAAACCGAAGGCCAGACGGGTGATCTACCTCTTCATGGGCGGCGCCCCAAGCCAGCTCGATCTGTTCGACCACAAGCCCGCGCTCGCGAAATACAACGGCAAGCCGATCCCCGCCGAGATCGTGATGGGGCAGAAGTACGCCTTCATCAAACCGGACGCGGAGCTGTACGCCACTGAATTCAAGTTCGCCAGACGCGGCCAATGCGGCGCCGAACTTTCCGACGCCTTGCCTCACCTGGCGGAGGTCGTGGATGACATTGCCATTGTGAAATCCATGAACACGCACGCCTTCAATCACGCTCCGGGCCAGGTGTTGATGCAGACCGGTTCGCCGCAGTTCGGCCGGCCCTGTCTCGGATCGTGGGTGCTCTACGGCCTCGGCAGCGAATCGCAGAATCTTCCCGGGTTCGTGGTTCTGAACTCCGCGGGCGGCTTGAGCGGCGGCGCGGGCCTGTACGGCAGCGGCTTCTTGCCGACGTTCTATCAGGGTGTGCCCTTCCGCAAATCCGGCGATCCTGTCCTGTTTCTCTCCAACCCTCCCGGCGTCTCCGGCCGGATGCAGCGGCGCACGCTAGATCTCATCAAGGAACTCAACGAAAAACGCCTCGGCGTGATGGGCGACCCGGAAATCGCCACGCGCATCAATTCGTTCGAGATGGCCCATCGAATGCAGACCAGCGCGCCGGAGTTGATGGACGTTTCCAAAGAGTCGCCGGAAACGCTGAAGCTTTACGGCGTTGAGCCCGGCAAGCCTTCTTTTGCCATGAACTGTCTGCTCGCGCGGCGCCTCATCGAACGCGGCGTGCGCTTCGTGCAACTGTTCCACGAAGGCTGGGACCATCACAGCGAAGTCGTCAACGGTGTCAAAGACCAGACACAGAAAACGGACCGACCGAGTGCCGCGCTGGTCAAAGACCTGAAACAACGCGGATTGCTCGACGACACTCTTGTGATTTGGGGCGGGGAATTCGGTCGCACGCCGATGGTGGAGAGCAACGCGGAGGCGGGCCGCAAGCTGGGCCGCGACCATCATCCACAGGCGTTCACCATCTGGCTCGCCGGCGGCGGCATCAAACCGGGCATCACCATCGGCGAAACCGACGAGTTTGGTTTCCACGTGGTCAAGGACAAAGTCCACGTGCACGACTTTCACGCCACCCTGCTGCACCTCTTGGGTTTCGATCACACGAAGCTGACGTATCGCTTCCAGGGCCGCGACTTCAGGCTCACCGACGTGGAAGGGGAATTGGTCGAGAAGATCCTCGCGTAGCGACGGACCGCCTGCCCCGCTGCCATTGAATCAAGCGGATCGTCCAGCGGTCGCCATTCAAGAACGTTTACAAAATACCGCGATCTGCTAATCGGTAGGGCCGTGAACCACGTTTCGGCATCCGGCCTCATCCGGACTCTGGTGGCTCTAACGGCAGCGAGCGCGACTCTGGTTTCGGCGGCCGCTGCCAAACCGCTATCCTTGCACCCGGACAATCCCCATTACTTTCTCTTCCGCGGCAAACCCGCCGTGTTGATCACCTCCGCCGAGCATTACGGCGCGGTGCTCAATCTCGATTTCAACTATTTGAAGTATCTCGATACCCTCGCGAAGGACGGGCTGAACAATACGCGCACGTTTACGGGTTCGTACGTGGAGCCGCAGGGTGCGTTCAATATCGCCCGGAACACGCTGGCGCCGGGGCCGAACCGTTTCATCTGCCCGTGGGCGCGGAGCGACACGCCCGGCTATGCGAATGGCGGCAATAAGTTCGATCTGACCAAATGGGACGAGGCGTATTTCAAGAGGTTGAAGGACTTCGTCGCCCAGGCGGGCAAACGCGGTGTCGTCGTGGAGCTGAACCTGTTCTGCCCCTTCTACGAGGAATCACAATGGAAACTCAGTCCGCAGAATGCGGTCAATAACATCAACGGCGTCGGCACGGTCGGCCGCACCAACGTCTATACCCTCGACAAACACGGCGGCCTCCTCGCAGTGCATGAGGCCATGGTGCGAAAGATCGTCACGGAACTGAACGGGTTCGATAATCTTTACTTCGAGCTTTGCAACGAGCCTTACTTTGGCGGCGTGACGATCGAATGGCAGCACCACATTGCCGACGTGATCGTCGAAACGGAAAGGAACCTGCCGAACAAACATCTGATCTCGCAAAATATCGCCAACGGAAAGTCGAAGATACAAAAGCCGCATCCGGCGATTTCGATCTTCAACTACCACTACGCGCAGCCGCCGGACACCGTGCCGTTGAACTACGGGCTGAACAAAGTCATCGGCGACAACGAAACAGGTTTCCGCGGCACCAACGACCTGCCGTATCGCGTCGAGGCGTGGGAATTCATTCTTTCGGGCGGCGGACTTTACAACAATCTCGATTACTCCTTCGTCGCCGGACACGAAGACGGCACGTTCGTTTATCCGGCAACGCAACCCGGCGGTGGCAACCCGGCGTTCCGCAAGCAAATGAAGGCGTTGAGAGAATTCATCCACGGATTCGATTTTGTGCGCATGAAACCACTGCCTTCGGTGGTTACGAACAGGGCGTTCGCCGGAGCGACCTCGCGCATCCTGGCTGAACCGGGCAAGGCCTACGCGGTCTATCTCGGTCCGCCCATTCAACACAAGGACGAGTATTCCGTGCGCTGGACCGGCAAGGTTGAACCGAAGTTTTCCGAGACCTACACGTTTTACACGTTCTCGAACGACGGCGTGCGGCTGTGGGTGGATGGCAAGCTCGTGGTGGACGACTGGACGGACCACTCAAACAAGGAAGACAGCGGCGCCATCGCGCTCGAAGCCGGCCGGAAATACAACGTGAAGCTGGAATATTATCAGGGCGCCGGCGCCGCCGCGATGAAGCTCCTTTGGTCGAGTCCGAGTCAGGCGAAGGAAATCATTCCAAACGCTCGCTTGTTCTTGCCCGACAGTGTCGGCCGCGGCCTGCAGGGAGAATACTTCGAAGGCAAAAACTTCGATTCGCTTCGAATGACCCGCGCCGATGCCACGATCAACTTCGAGTGGACGAACAACGCGCCCTTTGGCGGCGAAAAGGGCAAAGACACCGCGCGAAGCGGTGTCATCTCGCTGGCGTTGCCTTCGGGAACCTACCTGGCCGAATGGGTCAACACGCTGAACGGCAAAGTGGACAAGCGCGAAACGCGAAAACACAAGGGCGGCGCACTGATTCTGTCATCGCCGCCCTATCGCGAAGACATCGCATTGAAAGTCGTGAGAAAATGAGCGCTTCAGTTCCATTCCCCCGCATGTTCGCCGTGCGACAAAAGTTTCCCGTGTCGCGGCCGCTCGACATCCCCGCGGTCATCCGAAGCGAATTTGAATCGAGCGGAGTCCTGGCGCGCGTGAAACCCGGCGCGCGCATCGCCGTGGGTGTCGGAAGCCGGGGCATCACGAATCTGCCGAAGATCGTCGCCGCGGTGCTCGACAACCTCAAAGCCGCCGGCGCGCAACCCTTCATCATTCCGGCGATGGGGAGTCACGGCGGAGCGACGCCCGAGGGCCAGCGCGGCATTCTGGAGGAATACGGCGTCTCGGAGAAAACGATGGAGGTGCCGATCAAGCCATCGCTGGACGTGGAGCGCATCGGCCAGACCGAAGATGGCGTGGATGTCTTTTGCAGCGTTGAGGCTTTGCGCTCGGATGGGATCGTGATCGTCAATCGCGTCAAGCCGCACACCGATTTTTCCGGAACGCACGGGAGCGGCGTCCTGAAGATGATCGTCATCGGGTTGGGCAAACACACGGGCGCGGCGACGTGCCACGGCGCGGCCGCCCGGCTGGGTTACGAACGGGTCATTCGTTCCATCGCGCGAGTCACTCTGGGCCACGCGCCCATCCTTTGTGGTGTTGCCATTGTTGAGAACCAATTCCACGACACTGCGAGACTCGCAGTGTTGAAACCTGCCGAGATCGAGGAGCGCGAAAAGGGCCTGCTGGAGGAGGCGCGCCGTTTGATGCCGAGACTGCCGTTCGACGACATCGATCTGCTGATCGTGGATCGCATCGGCAAAAACATCAGCGGCTCGGGCATGGATCCGAATGTGACGGGACGCTGGGTACACGGCTACTCGACGTCGCTTGCCGACGATAACAAGTCATCGCCGCACATCCGCCGCATCCTCGTCCGGGACCTGACGCCGGAAACGCACGGCAATGCCATCGGCATCGGCTTTGCGGACATGACGACGACACGCCTCGTCAATGCCATGGACAAGAAGGTCACTTACATCAACGCGCTGACATCGCTGACGCCTAATGGCGCAAAGACTCCGATTCATTTCGACACCGACCGCGAGTGCATCACACAAGCGCTGGCCTCGCTGGCGTTGTCCGACACGCGCCAGGCGAAAGTCGTGCGCATCCTCGACACGCTGTCACTGGCGACTCTGGAAGTGTCCGAGGCCTACGCGGATTTGGTTCGGCGAAGGACGGATTTGGAATTATTCGAAGGACCGCGAGAAATGGGCTTTGGTGAGGCAGAAAGTCTGGTGCCATTGACATAAAGGATTGATGGTCCGTTCTGCAGGGAGGCGATGAGCGGCTGTGCACTTTGGAAGTGATGCGATTCGCAAAACGATTCAACGACGCGGGGTTCGATGGGGAAAACTTCTTTCGCGAGCGGATCGGAGATCGACGATCAAAATCGACCTGGCTCATGTTACAACCACTCTTTGATCTTTTCCTGATACTTGTTGTAGATGAGGCCGAGGACGAGCAACACGACGCCCAGGGCGAAGAAGCTGGCGATGCGATAGATCGTGTGGAGTTTCCAGACGTCGAAGAGCACCACGCGGCCGAGGGCGCAACCCAGCACGGCCAGGCCGAGCCAGCGATACATCCGTTCACGGAGTCCGAGTCCGGCGACGAACAGCAGAAATGCCAGCACGGCCCAACTGACGGTGAGATAAAAGCCGCTGGACTCCTGCGCTACCCATCGTGAAACGAACAACCAGAGACTCAATCCGCCCGACGCAATCATTACCGCCTGGATCTCCGGTTTGAGGTCGAAATGACCCGCCGTTCCCCGCGCGAGTTGCTGCTGGCCCAGCAATAACAGAATCGCGAAGAGGTTCGGCACGTAAACGGTGGACGTGCCGTGCCAGGGGAACCAGAAACCACAGAAGCCTGTGACCGTGAACACCGCGCCGGCCAAAAGTCCTTCCTGACTCTTCCACCAGCCGGCCTGGCAAAACGTCACTGCGCCGAGCACGGCGAAGACCCAGAATCGTTCGCGAGAAGGGATGTACTCGTGCACCCAGGCCAGGGACATTACGAGCGCGACCCACCGATAGCCCACAGCCAGCCCGAGAAGCGATTTGCGCAGTTCGCTTCCGTCGTCTTCGCGTTGTTTGAACCAGGCCACCGTTGCGGCGGAAAGTGCGATCAATGCCGTGATTGGGGCCAGCGGCAGTATCCATCGGGGATGACCCTCGGCGAGTTGGACAAGGAACTCCCAGCCGCTGGCGGCGATGAAGAGTTGCCCGGCCGCTGCGAGAAACCAAAATCGCGTCAACGCGGCGTAAAGGGTCAGTCCCACGGCCAGGAGACTGGTTAAAGCCAGCCAGCTTTCGGGCGCGAATTCCGGGCGAAGCCAGACAAAGGCCACGCCCACGACGGCGAGCGAATAGATCCCTTGCATTGCCTGGCTTCCTCCCGGCGATTCGATTTTGAGGATTGTTTGGCGCTGCCACCAATGACCGAGGGCGAGCGTGATGGCGACCAGCACGGCAGGATTCCACCAGGGCACAGGTACCTGGCTCTTCATGTGGTCGAACAGCCAAAGCATCTGCGCGAGCACCAGGAACCCTTGTGCCAGCAGAGCGAGTTCGCGAATCCGAATCGCGTAAATAGACGCGGTCAGCACGAGCGTTTCCACCGCCAGAACGAGAGGAAAGTTTGCCGCGCTGGTATTGTTCCACGTGGTCACCAGCCACGTCAACAAAGCGAGCGCCGCGAAATATGTTGTCTGCGGGCGGAGCAAGTCTTCGTCACGTTCGTCGTCGTTGTGTCGCGACCACCAGGCATTGAAGGCGAGCAACAGTCCGATGCCTGCGCCGAGGTAAAGTCCCGGCGGGTGGAAACGTTTCATGCCGTCGATGCACCAGCCCACCGCGAGCGCCGCCGTGATGAAGGAACCGATGCGAAGAATGAGGTTCTTTTGCTGAAGCCCGAGGATGAGCAGCACCACGCTTTCGGTTGCCAGCAGCAGAGCGAGTTTCAGACCGCTGAATTTCGCGATCAACCCGACCGTGACCAGCAGGAGTCCTTGAGTCAGGTAATTGCTCGCCATCACGGCCTCGTTTGCGTGCGTCCGCTTCGATGCGAGCGCCAGGACGAGCAACACAACGCCGTAGCCAAGCGCAAACATCCAGAACGAATCACGATAGGTCCGCATCAGACTCAGCGTCACCAGCAGGAACAACGCGGCGTTGTTCATCGTGACGAAAGCGGCGCGGTTCACTCCGGCCAGCTTTTCATGCCGGGAAAGAAAAACTGCCGCCGTGAACAGAATCCAGTACCCCGACAGGAACAGGTTGCCCGGCCAGAAGTTGGCCAGCGCCGTCTCGCGATCCGTCCAAAGCCAGCTCCCGTCGTGGAAATAACGCCAGTAGGCGAACGCAAAATAGGTCGCCGCCAGACTGAGAAACGACAGCGTTGCCCAGCGGTTGCGGACCAGAAAGAAGATGGCTGCCGCCGTCAGCACGAGATTCGAGTAGAGCGTGAACAGACCGATGTTGGTGATGACCGACGTGTAGTAGGCCAGGCCGACGGCGAAGAGCGACAGCACTTCGGATTTCTTGCGGTCGGCCAGGAATGCCATGAAGCCGGCCCAGCCCAGCAGCAGCAGACCGTCGAGCAGCGCGCTTTCGATGATGCGCAGATTCGCGACGTGATGCGCAGCGTAGGTGGTGAAATAAACGGCCGCCAGTCCGCCCGCGAAGAGCACCTGTCCGTAGTTTTTGAGCGATTCCTGTTTTCTTTGCAGCCAGCCTCCGATGCCCAAAAGCGCGCCGCCACTCAGATACATCAGCGTCACTTTGCCAATGGCGCCCATGCTCATGATCACGTTCTGATAGGCCCAGCGGCCAAAGAAGACCAACGCGGTGAGCAGCATCACAATGCCGATCCGCACCAGCCAGTACGTTCCCAACCGCATCTCGAAAGACGATTCTCCGGCGGGCCGAGCTTCCGGAGCCGGACAAAAAGGAGGCGGTTCAAAAGGGACAGCCGGCGTCGGCTGCTGTGTGAAGACGGGTGCGGGTTGTGGAGTGATGACGGGAGGAATGAGCGGCGGCTGAGACGCTGCCGGCGGAACCTCACCAATTACCGGAGCGATTTGGGGCGGAGCGTCCGGCATTGCCGCCGGTGAGATGGGCGTCGGAGCCACGTCCATCGGCTCTGTTTCGCCGGCAGAAAAAGATTCGCTCCTTTGCGCTTCCAGCCCGAGCCGTGCCTCGAATTGCCGGACCTGTATCCAAAGGCGGTCCAGGTCCTGTCGCGCCGATTCGAGCTGGCGCTTCAGTCGCTCCAGTTCCGAACGATCCTGTTCGTCCATAGCCGGTTCTTCGATTGACTCGAACTGTTGAGGGTTGTAGCGGCGCTCTGTGAGCACAGACCGCCGTTTCAGAACGCATGAAACCAGTTCTTAGATTTCAACGGAATGCTATCGCAACGTCGGCGTGAAGCGTGCAGACTCCTGAGTCCTGCCCGACCATCGCCTGCCAGCAACCGGTGCCGAACCGGCAGACCATCCAGCACTCGGCCAAGACTAGGAGCAATAGCGCGGCCCAGCCAGCCCAAACCTGCAGGGGTGAATCGCTTTCCATGCGGCGGAGCCTGGCAAAACATCGACGACACCGGTTAATCGAAAAACCTCTCCCGGCCATCGAAACTGCCGATGAGTGCGCGACGGCCATGACGATCTTGCACCGACCCGCCACTCGTTCTCTCTCTTCAAGCCCGGCCGGGCTGCCGCCAAAACGGAGCGCGCGACATCCCGGCGCGCAGCGGGTCCGAATGCGATGGACACTGCGAGCAATTCCAGAACCTTCGTGCTATCGAGGCAGCTGCGACCGAGGGACCGGTCGCGCTCCGAGCCGCGTGCGCTCCCCGGATCCTTCAGATGTGCCCGCAAGCAGGTTTTTGCTTGACCCGAGGACTTTGTAGTGCAAAGTATGAGGCCATGGCGCAAGAATGGGCGACGGAGCATCTGCAGGTTATCCGGACCTTGATGGAGCGGTCAGCGATTTACCGTCGCGCGCTTGCGCCCATTATGTTGCTGACGGGGACCCTTGGGTTGGTGGCCGGTGTGGCGGGCTTTGCGGAGGGCGAGTGGGCCAGGATGTCGAAGCTGAGCCTCCCCCGTTTCTTTGTCCTGTATTGGCTGGGAGTCGGTCTGGTCGCAGTGGCGGGAGCGTATCTCCTGGTGCGGCGCCAGGCGCTTCGCGATGCGGAACCGTTCTGGTCTCTCCCGACAAGGCGCGTGACCAGCGCGATCCTGCCGGCTTTCGTCGTTGGGTTGGTGGTGGGACTGGTGGCGGCGCTGCCGCGGTGGCGCGAGCCTTTGCAGATCTGGTGGCTGCCGCCGGTTTGGATGGCCCTTTATGGCTGCGCCCTGCATGCGGCCGGTTTCTTCATGCCGCGAGGAATCAGACTGTTCGGATGGCTTTTTGCTCTCGTCGCGTGTGTGTTCCTCGTGTTTGTCAACCAGCGCAGTTATGGGGCGGGGATGCCGCCGTTGCACTGGGCGCACGGGCTGATGGGCGGGGCGTTTGGCGGTCTGCATCTGGCTTACGGAGTCTATCTCTACTTCACAGAGAAGAGGAAGAATGAGGCGTGAACCCGGAACCATTCTTACAGCTCGACCGCGTGATTCACGAGAAAGGGCGGCTGGCCATCATGTCGCTCCTGGCCACCGTGCCGCAGCTTTCATTTACCGAATTACGGGACACGTTGAACATGACCGACGGCAACATCACCGCGCACATTCGCACCTTGCAGGAAACGGGCTATGTGTCCGTGACCAAGGAATTCCAAGGCGGCCGTCCGCTCACCACGTTCGCCCTCACACCGCGGGGCCGCAAATCGTTCACGCAGTACATCAACCTCCTCGAACAGATCGTTCAGCAAACCAAGTCGGGTAAATGATTCGCAACTTTGAACAAGCACGATCTTTGCTGGTCTTACACTTTGCGGTGCAAAGTAAAAGGCAACCGAAAACTACAACACTTAAACTTCAGTTCCGGTGACGTATGAAAATCCTCCGCGCAGAACATCTGGGCATGTGCTTCGGCGTCCGTGACGCGATCGCGCTGGCGACGAAACAGGCCGACGCCGAACCAGTGACCATCCTTGGCGAACTGGTCCATAACGAAACCGTCCTCGCTTCGCTTCGTGAAAAGGGAATCGGCATCGAACCGGAGCTTTCGACAGTAAACACACCCACCGTGATGATCACGGCTCACGGCGCATCGGAGCGGACGATGAAGCGCGTGCGCGAACGCGGACTGAATGTGATCGAAGCGACCTGCCCGCTCGTCCATTTCGCGCATCGCATGGCAACGAGACTGGTGCGTGATGGCTATCACCCGATCATCATCGGCAAGCGCGACCATGTGGAGGTGCGCGGCCTGACGGAAGACCTGGACGAATACGACGTCGTCCTATCCGAAGAGGACGTCGCCGCGCTTAGGGAACGCCCGCGTTTCGGCATCGCCGTGCAAACCACGCAGCCCGTGGACCGGGCCCGGCACCTGGTGTCCTTGATTCGACAGCGGTTTCCAGACTCGGAGGTGCGCTTCATTGACACGATCTGTCAGCCGACCAAACAGCGCCAGACGGCGGCCGTCGAACTGGCGCAGCAGAGCGACGTGGTCATCGTCATCGGCGGCGCCAACAGCAACAACACCCGCGAACTGGTCGTCACGTGTGGCCGCTTCTGCGCGCGCGTGCACCACATCCAGACCGCCGCCGATTTGTGCGGTGAATGGTTTTGCGGCGCGGAGACGGTAGGCATCACGGCGGGAACGTCCACTCCGGACTGCACGATCGACACAGTCGAGAAACGCATCCGTGATCTGGCCGGTCGATCGTCTGCGGACTCCAGCAATAGGATTCTCGCGGTCGAATTGACCCCCGCGTAACGAACCCCTGTTGTTATGAATTATTCCAAATGGATCGCGCACTTTAACCGTAACTGCGAAGGCCGCCCGGAACCCGATTGGTCGGCT
>JGI10216J12902_102014024_pt1 | contig 14816 bp, 14 predicted proteins | sample KanNatreferecore_FD_12902 | JGI IMG/M metagenome (IMG submission 12902)
GATTTCGGAATCGCCAAAGCAACCACGGATCAGCAGTTGACGGACAAAACACTGTTCACTGCGTTCGCGATGCTCATTGGGACGCCGGCGTACATGAGTCCAGAGCAGGCCGCACTTACGAGCGTTGACGTGGATACGCGCACGGACATCTACAGCCTCGGCGTGTTGCTTTACGAACTGTTGACAGGTTCGACACCGTTCGACACGAGTGACTTGCTAAAGGCCGGCCTCGACGAAGTCCGCCGCGTCATTCGCGAAGACGAACCGGCCCGGCCTTCCACGAGATTAAGCACAATGGCCAGCGCGGACCTGACAGCAGTCGCGCAACATAGAAAGTCTGAACCGCCCAAATTGATTCGATCCGTAACAGGCGACTTGGATTGGATCGTGATGAAAGCGTTGGAGAAGGATCGCACGCGTCGTTACGAAACTGCGAACGGACTCGCCCTCGATGTAAAGCGGTTCCTCTCCAATGAAACGATTTCCGCTCGGCCACCGAGCAAGCTCTATCAGCTCAAGAAGTTGGTGTTGCGCAACAAATTGATGTTCGCCGGAGCTGCAGTCATCGCCGCGCTGCTCGTGGTGAGCTTGATCGTCGTTTCGGCTTCTCTCGCCAAAGAACAACAGGCCCGCCGTGATGCGGACGCCGCGCTGACGCAGGCGAGGGCCGACAAGACCAAGGCCGAAATCGAAGCGACCAAGAGCCGGCAAATCACGCAGTTTCTCGAAGACATGCTGCAAGGCGCCGGACCTTCGGTCGCTCTCGGACAGGATGCGGCGATGCTGCGCGGAATTCTGGATCGGACCGCGGAGCGCGTTGGCCAGGAGATGGCGAATCAACCCGCCATCGAAGCTGAGTTGCGCGGGCTCATCGGGCGGCTCTATGTCGAACTCGGTGATTACGATCGTGCCGAGCAAATGCAACGTGCCGCGCTCGCCCTGAACCGGAAGTTGTTTGGCGCGCAAAGTGAGCAAACAGCCGCCTCGCTCAACGATTTGGGGGATGCCCTTTGGAAACAGCGCAAGCTGGCGGATGCGGAAGCTGCTTACAGCGAAGCGCTCTTTATTCGCCGCCGGTTGTTCGGAAACGATAATGCGGACGTGGCCGCGACGCTCAATGGTCTCGGCGCTGTTTACCGCCGCCAGCGCAAACTTGCGGAATCCGAGAACATCACTCGGGATGCATTGCAAATCAGGAGAAAGCTGTTCGGGAACGAACATTTGGACGTGGCGGAGTCGTTGCGAAACCTCTCCATCGTTCTTGGCGACCGAGGCAAGCAGAACGAAGCCGAAGTGGCGGCGAGAGAAATGTTGGACATGCGCCGCCGATTGCTCGGCAACGATCACCCGCTGGTCGCAGCATCGTTATCTGATCTGGCCTGGGTGACCGGATCGACGGCAACTGCTGCGGAAATTGAGGCGCTGGAAACGGAGGCGTTTGGAATCAAACAAAAAGTCCTGCCGGAAGCACATCCCGATCTGGCGAGAGGAATGTACCTGCTCGGTGAGCGAATGCGACAGCGTGGCAACCTCATGGAATCGCACACGGTGCTGAACGCGGCGCTTTCCATGCAGCGCAAACTGCTCGGCGACAACCATCCCGATGTTCTCGCCACCCTCGCTGGCCTCGTTGCCGTGCTGGAACAGGAAGAGAATTGGGCCAACGCGGAGGTTGCTCGCCGCGAGTTGCTGATCCAGTGGCGCAAACGCAGCGGTGACGGCGACAGCCAGGTGTTGAAGGAAATCGAAGGGCTTTATCGTGTTTTGGTGACGCAGAAGAAATTCGACGAGGCAGCACAACTCCTGGATGAGGTGCTCACGCCTTCATTCGTGCAGCAACCTTCCAGTGCAAAACTTCTCGTGCTGCGGATTGATCTGAGGGGCCGGCGCGGTCAATTGGAGGAAGCTGCCTCCGACGCCGCGCTCGCGCTGAAGCATGAACCCAATTACAGCGATCGCTACAATGTCCTCGCAACGCTTCTCGTCAAGAATGGCGACCGCGTTGGGTATCAGGAAATCTGCCGGAAGTTTTTCGCTGCCTTTCACAAGACAACGAACATTTACGTTGCCGACCAGTTGGCGAAGACTTGTTTGCTTCTCCCGAATTCCGAAATGGATTTGAAAGCTCTCGACAGCCTCACTGATTTCGCGCTGGCCAATGGAAGCGGCGACAAGTTCTCGATACCCTTCTTTCAGGTGTGCAAAGCCTTGTCGCAATACCGGCAGGGAAGTTTTTCTGAAGCGGTTACATGGGCGGAGAAGCCGCTCAAAAGTTCCAGTCGATATTCCCACGGGCACGCTTACGCCGTGCTGGCGATGGCTCATTGGCAACTCGGCAACAAGGATGCGGCGCGGGCGATGTTCGAAAAGGGCGATGCTTTGGCGCCCTCAGTGATTCCAGCGCGTGACGCTGAAGATCCGGGGAAAGCATGGCTCGCGTGGCTGTTCTCACGGATTTCTCTGGATGAAGCGGCGGCGCTTTTCTCCACTGAAAACAAGTAACGATTTTGTGTCCGCCTGCTTTGACATTGTTTTCTTCGCTCACGACTCATGATAGTGCGGTCGGGAACACAACCTCCTTCAAAAATGGGCGAGGCCACTTTATTGCTGACTGCGGTGGAACGCGGCGATCCAAAAGCCGCGGATCAACTGCTTGAGTTGGTCTATGGCGAATTGCGTCGGCTGGCGACCCACAAAATGGCACAGGAATCACCGGGCCAGACACTCCAGCCGACTGCACTGGTGCATGAAGCGTGGTTGCGCCTTGTTGGATCAGAGGCTCCGAGTTTTCAAAACCGCGCGCACTTTTTCTCCGCCGCGGCCGAAGCGATGCGCCGCATCCTGATTGATCGCGCCCGGCGCAGACGCACTCAACGTCACGGCGGCGGATACGAACGAGTCAATCTCGATGATTGCGATTTAGCCTCCCCCCAAGCCGATGATGAATTGCTCGCCGTGAACGAAGCGCTCGACCAACTCAGTAAGACACATCCCGTGCAAGCCGAAGTCGTGAAGCTCCGTTACTTCGGTGGCCGGACCAATGAGGAAGTAGCTCAGGTACTCGGCGTCTCCGTTGCCACGGTCAAAAATTATTGGGCTTTCTCCCGCGCCTGGCTTCTTCAGGAAATCAAGCGCCGCTAGAGATCATCTCGTTGGTGGTCGACGTTCGACAGATCAGCAGTTCACGAATTTCAATCCGCAATATGTGGCCATCCTTTGAGCGCCTGTGTCTTTCGTCAAAATCTGTGCGTCGAAGTACAACGCATTCTGGATCAACATCGTATCTCCGAGCACATTCGGGTGATTATCAAAAAGCTTCCGCCACTCTTCGTCGACCTTCGGCTTGAGGCCAGGAGCATCCTCGTGCAAAAGCAACGCAGCGCAGCGACGCGCCAATAGGATACTGATGTGATAGCTGCCATTGCTGTAGGGTCGAAGATCGGCGATTTCTTTTTTAAGGCGATCCACTCCCCAAAGAAAGCTCTCAACGATAACTTGAACCTCTTCCAGCCTAGAAAGTGGAGAATAATGCTCATCTGGTTTCGGAATGCCCCCCTTCCGCTTGTTGATCGCTGTGACCAAATCTTTCCGAAGCCGTCGGATTTCAAGCGCGGGAAAGCAGTGCAGGTAATTAACGACGCCGAACGAAAAGAGATTCTCGTTTCCGCGTTTCACTTGCGACCGGAGCCAAAAGTCTCCTTCGTGGTCAGCAGTCTGTCCAACGATGAAGGCGTGCCGTGTGTCAATCGGATCGGGCAGAGACAAATTCGAATCCCAAACAACCCGCCGATCCATCTTTTGGATAATGGCAAATAAATCCTCTTCGTTGGAGGGAAGCTTCTCATTCGTGTTGAGGTCGTAGTAAGCGCCATCATTCGCAAACTCTTTGATTCGCAGCGCTTCGAGTTCGGGATTTTCAAAAAAGAACCGCGCGGTTTCTATGACTGCCTCAGATTTTTCCTCGACGCTCAATTCTCTCATGTCGATCACGTAGTTCGGGCCGTGGCGCTTCCGTGCTTGGACGTGCAACACGTCACGGAAAGTCCGCAAGATTTTTTCCTCGCAAATTCGTCGTTTCAAAATTGCCCGGCGCTCCGCGTCAGAATTACCTGTTGAGACTGTGGGGTATTGTTGGCTGGTTCGGCTGGAATAAAGCTTGTCCAGCACCGACATCGCGGTGGCGTATGCGCCCTGTTCGCTCACAATCTGACGAGCTTAAGAAGCATTTGTGCGGTCATCAACCTTCGTTGCAGCCGCGTTCGCTCTCTCAATTCCAAGTGAATGGCCTCGCGCTGCAAAAAAACTTTGGCACTCGTTTAGCCTCTTCTGCGCGAAATCTCGCATTACTCACCGGCGGGCAACGTGCCGGCCATCGTCGCATGAAAAAGAATAAGTTCCTGACTGCTGCTGCAATCCTCGCGGTTGCCCTTCTGTTCCCAACGCCTCGGCTCCTCGCGGGCACAGTTCCGAAGGGATTCACGGCACGCGATGCCGAGGTGAATGGCGTTCGCCTGCACTATGCCATCGGCGGCAAAGGCAGTCCGGTCGTGCTGTTGCATGGCTACGCACAGACCAGCCACATGTGGAATCCGATCATGCCGCTACTCGCTTCGAATCACACCGTCATTGTTCCTGACCTGCGCGGCGCGGGCGGTTCTTCTAAACCGGAATCCGGGTACGACAAGAAGAACATGGCGGCGGACATTCACGAACTGGTCACGTCACTGGGATTGAAGCGCGCGAGCATCGTCGGTCATGACATCGGATTGATGGTCGCTTACGCTTACGCCGCACAATTCCCGCAAGAGACCGAACGCCTCGTGTTGATGGATGCTTTTCTTCCCGGCGTTGGCGATTGGAAAAATGTCTGGCTGATGCGTGACTTGTGGCACTTCCACTTCTACGGTGAAGTGCCGCTGGCATTGGTCAAGGGCCGCGAGCGGATATACTTCGAACATTTCTGGAACGACTTCGCCGCTGATCGAAAACATTCCGTCTCCGAAGCCGACCGGCAGCTTTATGCGAAAGCTTACGCACGGCCGGGCGGTATGCGTGCCGGCTTCGAGTATTTCAAAAACTTCGAGCAGGACGCGAAGGACTTCGCCGCATTGAGCGCAACGCCACTTCCAATGCCAGTGCTGGTGCTTGGTGGCGGGAAGTCGGGTGGCGAATTTCTGATCGCACAGGCCAAGTTGGCCGCTTCCAACGTGCAGGGAAAAATCATCTCCGGTTCGGGGCACTGGCTGATCGACGAAGCACCGCAAGCCACAATCCCCGCCCTCGTCGATTTCATAAACGAACCAGTTGCAACCGCCAGCGCGTCCACCAAAGCTCCGCAGGAGGCGAACACATCAAAATAATCGTATGAACACCATCACTACCAAGGACGGAACACAAATCTACTTCAAGGACTGGGGCAAAGGTCAGCCTGTCGTCTTCAGCCACGGCTGGCCACTGAGTGCGGACGCGTGGGATTCGCAGATGTTTCATCTCGCGTCGAATGGCTTCAGGTGCATCGCTCACGATCGTCGCGGCCACGGGCGCTCCGGCCAGCCGTGGAATGGCAACGACATGGACACGTACGCCGATGACTTGGCGGAGTTGTTCGAGAAGCTCGACCTCAACAAAGCGATGATGGTCGGCCACTCCACCGGCGGCGGTGAAGTGGCGCGTTACATCGGCCGTCACGGGACAAAGCGGGTCGCCAAAGCGGTGCTGATGGGTGCAGTGCCGCCAATCATGGTGAAGACAAAAGCGAATCCTGGTGGGCTACCCATCGAAGTCTTCGACGGATTTCGCAAAGCCTATCTCGCCGACCGCGCGCAGTTCTTTCTCGATGTCGCAAGCGGCCCGTTCTTCAACTTCAACCGCCCTGGCGCAAAAGTATCTCAAGGGCTGATTCAAGCATGGTGGATGCAGGGAATGATGTGCGGCCACAAGAACGGTTATGACTGCATCAAGGCTTTTTCCGAAACGGACTTCACCGAAGACCTGAAGAAGATCGACGTGCCGACCCTCATCATTCACGGCGACGATGATCAAATCGTGCCCATCGATGCGTCTGCAAAGCTCTCGGCCAAGCTCGTGAAGAATTCTGTGCTGAAAATTTATCCCGGCGGATCGCACAGCCTTGGCGACACGAGTAAGGAGCAACTCAACAAGGACCTGCTGGAGTTCGCAAAGTCCTGAAACAAACCACAATTCTCGAATCACATGAACGCAAAGAAACTCACGGGCAAAGTCGCTATCGTCACGGGCGCATCGAAGGGTATCGGCGCGTCTATCGCCAAATATCTCGCCGCGGAAGGTGCCGCCGTCGTCGTCAATTATGGGTCCAGCAAATCCGGCGCAGACAAAGTCGTCGGCGAAATTGCGAGCGCAGGCGGCAAAGCGGTCGCAGTTCAAGCAGACATGGCGAAGAAAGCGGACATCGAAAAGCTGTTCGCCGAGACGAAGAAGGCGTTTGGGCGGCTCGACATCCTCGTGAACAACGCGGGCATTTACGAGCTCTCGCCTATCGAGAACGTGACCGAGGAGCATTTCCACAAGCAGTTCAATTTGAATGTGCTTGGGCTCATTCTCGCCACGCAAGCGGCGGCGCCGTTATTCGATTCCGCAGGAGGAGCCATCATCAACATCAGTTCGGTCGTCAGCACCCAAGGATTTCCGAACGCCGCCGTGTATAGCGGCACCAAGGGAGCGGTGGACGCAATCACGCGTTCACTCGCCAAGGAACTCGGCCCACGTAGCATCCGCGTCAACGCCATCAACCCCGGCATGGTGGAAACCGAGGGAACTCATTCCGCCGGCATCACGGAGAGCGAGATGCGCAAGCAAGTCGAAGCACAGACGCCGCTCGGTCGCATTGGGCGGCCCGAAGACATCGCAGGTGCCGCAGTCTTCCTCGCCTCCCCGGATTCCTCCTGGATCACCGGCGAGACGTTCGTGATTTCGGGAGGCAACCGCTGATTCTGAGTTCAATCGCGTATAACTGAAAAGCATAGCCAGCCAAAGAACAAAGCATTGGGCGACGAGTGAGCGAAGCCCGAATGTCACGCCATGAAAACGACAACATTGAATAAGCCGGCGACAAACCAGCCGACGATCACGAAGCGGTCTGCGGAAGAGCGAGGCCAGTCCGAGTTGGGATGGCTGCACAGTCGGCACACGTTTTCGTTCGGCAACTATTTCGATCCCGATCACATGGGCTTCCGCTCATTGCGCGTCATAAACGACGATGTGGTCGAGGCTGGTCAGGGCTTCGGCGAACACCCGCATCGCGACGCGGAGATCTTCAGCTACGTCATCGATGGCGAACTGGAGCACAAGGACAGCATGGGCAATGGCCGCGTCATCAAGGCCGGTGACCTCCAATACATGAGTGCCGGCCGCGGAGTGGTTCACAGTGAATTTAATCCATCGCCGGATCGGCCCGTGCATTTTCTGCAAGTCTGGTTGAAACCCAAAATGGCCGGCGGCGAACCACGTTACGCCGAAAAGGCCTTGGGCCGCACGGCGAAGCGAAACGAGCTAACGCTGGTGTTGAGCGGTGAAGCTCGCGACGGAGCCATTGAAATCCGAGCGGACGCGGATGTTTACTTCGGTCAACTCGACGCCGGGAAAGAACTCGTGCATCGCCCATCGACAGGACGAGCGCAGTGGCTTCACGTCATCGCGGGAGAGGTGTCCGTCTCGGGCGAGTCGTTCGCATCAGGCGACGGCGCCGCCTTCGAGAACTTCGAGACATTGAATATTCACAGTCACGCCGACGCGCAATTTCTTCTGTTCGATCTCAAATAAGAAAACAAAAACCAACAACAAAACATTATGAATCAATACCACAAGCTCTACACGCCGCAGGACAGCGCCGTTGTATTCATTGATCAGCAACCGCAGATGACCTTCGGCATGGCCAGCGCGGACCGCGCCACGATGATCAACAACGTCACGCTCCTCGCCAAAGTCGCGAAGGAGTTCAACGTGCCCACCGTGCTCACGGCTGTGGAAACGGAATCGTTCAGTGGCTACATCTGGCCGCAGTTGCTCGACATCTTTCCTGGCCAACCCATCGTCGAACGCACCTCCATGAACTCGTGGGACGATCCGGGTTTTCGCAAAGCCATCGAAGCCACGGGCCGCAAGAACATCCTCATGACTGGCCTGTGGACGGAAGTTTGCATCACCTGGCCGACGATTGAAATGCTCGGCGCGGGCTATAACATTTATGTCGTCGAGGATTGTTGCGGAGCGACTTCGCCCGCAGCGCAGGAAGCAGCACTCTCGCGCATGGTGCAGGCGGGCGCAGTGCGCGTGACCACGATTGCGGCTTTACTCGAATGGCAGCGCGACTGGGCAAAACGGGATCACTACAATAACCTCATGGGGCTTCTCAAACAACAGGCGGGCGCTTATGGCGTCGGGGTGGAATACGCCTACACGATGGTGCATCATGCGCCGCAGTCGGCGCAGAAGCCGCAGGTTGTTCCGAAGAAAGCGGCGCATTAAATAGAAACGGAATCGCTGCGCGGATGATCCAAGCACCATCCGCGCAGCGTTCAAGCGGATCCATTTGTGTATGCCCATTCACGTCGCCATTACTCGTCGTGTGAGAGCCGGCTGTGAAGCCGAGTTCCAGCAGGCGCTGCGGGAATTTTTCCAAACATCATTCGCGCACGGTGGCGTCTGGGGAGCGAACATGCTCACACCGCCGCCGGGTTCGGATTCGCGCGAGTTCGGCATCCTGCGCACGTTCGCCGACGAGAAGGAGCGTGATGCGTTCTATGCCTCGCCCATGTTCAAAGCCTGGGAGGAGAGAGCGAGAACATTGACGGAAGGTGAGCCGGTCTATCGCCAACTACACGGACTTGAAGCATGGTTTCGCGCACCGACTCCGCCGCCGCGCTGGAAAATGGCATTCGTTACCTTCCTTGGCGTTTTCCCAACGGCGATGATTCTGACTCTGGCTCTAAGTCCCGCCATCAAGTCATGGCCATTCATTGTTCGTAACGTCGCCTTCAACGCCTGTGTCGTGGCGCTGCTGACCTGGGTCGTGATGCCCTTCCTCACACGACTTCTTCACCACTGGCTTCATCGACAACACAAATGAGGACGGATGAACTGCTGCTCATCACGACGCGAATTCTTGAAGGCCAGTGCTGTGGCGCTGGCCGGAACTTTTGGAGGATGCACTATGCCAACCAACACTTCACAACAGGCTGATTTAATTCTTACCAATGCTCGGATTGCCACGCTGAACGCACGTGGTTCGTTCGCTGAAGCGACAGCAATCAAAGACGGGAGAATTCTCGCCGTCGGACGTTCGGCTGACATCAAACAATGCCGCGGACCCGACACCGTGTGTGTGGATGGCGGGAATCGCACCGTTATTCCGGGCCTGAACGATTCGCACCTGCACGTCATCCGCGGCGGGCTGAACTACAACATGGAGCTGCGCTGGGACGGGGTGCCTTCGCTTGCAGATGGGCTGCGCATGTTGAGAGAGCAGGCCCAACGCACACCGCCCGGACAATGGGTTCGTGTCGTCGGCGGGTGGAGTGAGTTCCAATTCGCGGAGCGTCGGATGCCAACGCTCGATGAAATCAACGCCGCCGCGCCAGACACGCCGGTTTTCATTTTGCATCTGTATTGTCGGGCACTGCTGAACCAGGCAGCGCTGCGGGCGTGCGGTTACACGAAGGACACTCCCAATCCACCAGGCGGCGAGATTCAACGCGATCACAGCGGCAATCCCACCGGGTTGCTCATTGCGCGGCCTAACGCGACGATTCTTTACGCTACCCTCGCCAAAGGTCCGAAGCTTCCGCCGGAGCATCAGATGAATTCCACGCGCCACTTCATGCGCGAACTGAATCGGCTCGGCATCACGAGCATCATCGATGCGGGCGGCGGCTTTCAGAATTTTCCCGAAGACTACGCGATCATTAACGAACTCCACAAACGCGGCGAGATGACCGTTCGCGTTGCCTACAATCTCTTCACCCAAAAACCAAAGCAGGAGCGCGATGATTTCATTCGTTGGATTAAAATGACAAGTCCCGGCGCCGGCGACGACTTCTATCGCTGCAACGGCGCGGGTGAAATGCTCGTTTTCTCCGCGGCCGACTTCGAAGACTTTCTGGAGCCTCGCCCGGATTTGCCCGCATCACTCGAAAGCGAATTGAAGGACGTGGTCACGTTGCTGGCGAAGAATCGTTGGCCGTTCCGCCTGCACGCGACCTACGACGAATCGATCACGCGTTTTCTGAATGTGTTTGAGGAAGTGCATCGCGAAGCGCCTCTCACCGGGCTTAATTGGTTTTTCGATCACTGCGAAACGATTTCGGATCGAAACATCGACCGCGTGAAAGCACTCGGCGGCGGCATCGCCGTTCAGCATCGCATGGCTTACCAGGGCGAATATTTTGTCGAGCGATACGGAGCGAAAGCGGCGCAGCGGACACCGCCAGTCAAACAGATGCTGCGTGCCGGAATTCCCGTCGGCGCTGGAACCGATGCCACGCGCGTGGCGAGTTACAACCCGTGGGTCTCACTTTACTGGCTCGTCACCGGCAAAACCGTTGGGGGGCTGTCACTCTATTCGGATGACAATCGTTTGGATCGGACTGAGGCCCTGCGGCTCTACACCCAAGGCAGCAGTTGGTTCTCCAGCGAAGCTGGAAGAAAGGGTGCGATTCAGCCAGGGCAACTCGCTGATCTCGTCATTCTCAGTGATGACTTTTTTTCGGTGCCAGAGGAGAAAATTAAATCGATTGAATCCGTCCTTACGATTGTTGGCGGAAAAATTGTTCACGCCGTCGGCGACCTGAAAAACTTTGCTCCGCCGCCCCTTCCCATTCTGCCTGAATGGTCACCCGTGAAATACTTCGGTGGCTACGGCGCCCCGATTGACATTCGCAAAGCCGCGCGCGCTGGCGTGCCTGTGGCGCACCAGCACAGCGCAGAGTGTCGCAGCTCCGGTTGCACTCACGCGCTGGAACAGATCTTCAGAGCCGCTGACTCAGCCCGTAATCGCTACGCCGGTTTCTTTGGTTCGGGCTGCGATTGTTTCGCGTTCTGAAATGCACTCCGGCAGCGCGTTGATTTTCCCGATTGCGCTCGCCGGGATTCTATTCGCGTTGAACGAAGTCGCTGCCGCGGAAACGTCTTCTTCGCCGCTCTATCGACAACTTCGTTACGACGAAGATTACTCTTATCTTCGCTCAGTTCACGGCAGCGATCTTTTCGATCCAATCAAGTACATCCCACTGAACCAAAACGGCGATGTGTATCTCTCGTTCGGCGGTGAAGCACGTGTTCGCTATGAATACTTTCACAATCCGCAGTGGGGCTTGGTGCCGCAGGACAACAATGGTTACTGGCTCCAGCGTTACATGCTGCACGCGGATGCGCATTTCACCGAGTGGTTCCGAACTTTTGTTCAATACAAAAGCGGACTCGAAACGGATCGCAATGGCGGACCGCGTCCGACGGACCGCGATGAAGCAGACTTGCATCAGGCGTTCTTCGACGTGCGAATGCCACTACCGGAAACCAATTCACTCACGTTGCGAGTCGGGCGACAGGAACTCTCTTACGGTTCGTCGCGGCTGATTTCCGTCCGCGAGTCGCCAAACGTTCGTCAGAGTTTCGATGGTGTGAAAGCGATTTTTGAAATGGGCAAGACTCGCATTGATGCCTTTGCTGTGAAACCAGTTGAGACGAACCCCGGCGTTTTCGATGACGGCTCCGAGCCTGACGAAAAGTTTTGGGGCCTTTACGGAGTATCTCCTTTGCCGCGCGTTCGCAGCGCGAATGTCGATTTGTATTACCTCGGCCTGGAGAGAAAGGACGCCGAGTTCAATCAGGGCACCGAACGCGAATTGCGCCACACCCTCGGCACGCGCCTCTGGGGCAAGGCGCATCGCATCGATTACAACTTCGAATTTGTTTATCAGTTCGGCACCTTCGGCAAAGGCGACATCTCGGCCTGGACCGCGGCTTCGGACACTGGATACACCTTCGAATCAACTCCCTGGAAACCGCGCATCGGTCTCAAGGCCGACATCACCAGTGGGGATCGAAGTCCGACCGACCGCGATTTGGAGACGTTCAATCCGCTTTTTCCGCGCGGTGCTTACTTCAGTGAGACCGCTCTCATCGGTCCGGCCAATCACATCGACCTGCATCCCTCGTTGGAATTGAAACCAATCGAGCAACTCAAGCTCATGCTGGACTGGGATTTCTTTTGGCGAGAGAGCACGCGCGATGCGATTTACGGCAACAGCGTAAATGTGGTCGTGCCAGCTGGCTCCGGTAGCGACCACTACGTTGGCAATCAGGTTCAAGTCCTTGCAGAGTGGCAATTGCCGCGGCATCTCACCTTCAGCGCTGCTTACGCGCACTTCTTTGCCCGAGATTTTCTAAAAGCCAGCACGCCCGGCAAGGACGTGGATTACGCCTCCGCCTGGCTCACCTTTAGATTCTAAAAGATGAAAACAAAACCTAACCCAACGCAGAACGATCTGCCGGAGCAAACACGCGGCGCCATGCTCGGGCAGCGCAAGCCGGTTCGGGGTGTGCAGAACGACTGTTCATCCCTTGTGAATACTCGGCTTTGAAGCCATCCCTCACGGAATGATTTCCAACGACGCAATCCTGTCGCCTTCAAGTTTGAAGAAAAACCGAAGGTCAACGGGGCTGCCGGGAAAGTTTCCGACCAGATGGCAGGTGACAACCGTCTTTCCGTCGTTTTCTTCGCACGCCAAAGGCTCGCATGTGTATTGATACTTTGCCGAGGCATCCACCTTCCACGCTTTGATTGCGGCCCGGCCTCGGTGGGTGTGCCCCTCATCCTTCACGACGGCATCTTCAGCAAAACATCGTGAAACGGCCTCGCCGTCACCTTTGTCTGCGGTGAAGTAGGCGGCGATGGGTTTTGGCAGGTTGAGCGATTTTGTTGCTTGTTTCATGTTCGTGTCCTTTCTCGTTGGTGTTTTTTTCTGCTCTCTCAAACCCTTGGAACTCGTGAGAGCTTATTGTCCGAAAAACTGCTGATTGATCGCGTTGCGGAAAGCTTCATCTCCCATCTGCAAACGCGCTGCATAGGTCGCTTTGGCATCAGCCCCGGCCACGTAGCGGAGATGACCCTTGCCATCCGTCGCAGCTTCATAGACCACTTCCGCGATCTGCTCCGGAGTTGAGTAGATTTCCATCTGCTTCGGGTCGGTGATGACGCCCATCACGCTGTCCATCAATGCATCATAGGCCGGATGTCTGCCGACATCGAAAGAGCGAGTGAAGAAGTCAGTCTTCATGCCGCCGGGTTCCACGATCTTCATGCCGATGCCGAGCTGGTTCAATTCGAACGCCATGCTTTCGCTCCAGCCCTCAAGAGCCCATTTCGTGGCGTGATACATGGAGTTGAATGGGACCGTCATCAATCCACCGATTGAAGTTGTATTGATGAACAGGCCCGCTCTCCTTTCCCTGAAATACGGAACGAATGCTTTGGTGATGCGAATCGGCCCCAGCAGGTTGGTGTTGACCATGCGAAGCATTTGTTCGTCGGTCAAACCTTCCAGCGGACCCGCCATCCCGTAACCGGCATTGTTGAAGACCACATCGACTTCTCCCGCAGCCACAGCCTTCGTCACAGCGATCCCAATCTGTTGCGGGTCCGTGATGTCCAATGGACTCAGGACGACGTTCGGAAGTTTAGCGAGCTGCGTTTCTTTGTCGGGGTTTCGCATGGTGGCAATCACTCTCCATCCGCGTGAAGAAAACAGCTTCGTCGCCGCTCTTCCCAGCCCTGAAGAACTGCCGGTAATGAAAATGGTCTTGGGGTGTTGATTGCTGCCGCTGACAGATTGTGTCCGCTGTGTAGTTGTCTCGTGTTTCATACTCTGTTCCTTTCCTCGTTTTAGTTTTTTGCGATTATCCGTTTTGCTGCGCCAAATTTTTTCCAATCCGCCTCAACGCTCCCAGGCGGCTGGCAATCGAATCGCGGACTTTGATTTGCGAATCGGCTTTGATCCCCGCCAATTGCCTCCAGTTGCTTTCTGTTTCTCCGTCTTCTTCGTTCCACTTCGTTTCATGCCGTCACGATGCCAAGTTGCTGCTGATGCGTCTAAAACATCTTTACGATTGGACCGATGCCGATACGGTATCGAAATGGAGCTACGACATTTGCGGTACTTCGTGGCGGTTGCAGGAGAAGAACATTACGGGCGCGCCGCGGAGCGACTTCGCGTGGCTCAACCTGCGCTCTCCCGTCAAATTCAGGATTTAGAAGAGGAGATTGGATTCAAACTGTTCGATCGTCTTTCACGCGGCGTAAAAATCAGCGCTGCGGGAAAGTCTTTTCTGACTGACGCGCGACGAATTCTACACGAGGTGAATGACGCGACGGCGCGCGCCAAACGCGTGGCTTCGGGTCAGTCCGGGACCTTGCGCGTCGGCTTCGTGGAGAGCATCTCTTGGCACGGCGTGGTTCCAGATTCGTTCCGGCAATTTCGAGAGCGCCAACCGGATGCGGAATTGCAGCTCAAGCCATCGAGTTCTGCGGAGCAGATCGAAGCCGTTCACGCCGGACGACTGGATGCGGGTTTCCTGTTTACCATCTCCAGTATCAGTCGCGAACTGGCGCAACTTCCGATGGCGTCGTTGAAACTGATGTTGGCCGCGCCGAAGGGACATCCGCTCACAAAGTCAAAAAAGCTTCGGCTTCGCGATTTGACTGGCGCTTCGTTTATCTGGTTTCCGAGGCGGGAAAGCCCGGCTTACTTCGATCGCCTGATGCACGAGTGTTATCGCGGCGG
>JGI10216J12902_102222595_pt1 | contig 14809 bp, 10 predicted proteins | sample KanNatreferecore_FD_12902 | JGI IMG/M metagenome (IMG submission 12902)
GCCGATGGTAAAGGAATCGCATCAGTATCGGTGCAGGTTCGGGGAACGACTATCGGTGCAGTAACAGATGATAATGGTAATTACGAATTGAACACAAACCTGAAACCGGGTGACTATAAACTGGAATTTTCAGGTGTTGGATTTAAATCTGTTACCCAGGACCTGAAACTAGCAGGTGCTTCGTCTTACACTGCGAATGCAATGCTCATTGCTGATGTGATGAATATGGATGAAGTTGTAGTGACCGGTGTATCCGCCGGTACTACGCGTAAACAAATAGGAAGTTATATCAGTACAGTCAAAGGTGCAGATCTGACCAAGGGTGCAACAGGAAATGTATTGGGGGCGCTGCAGGGTAAAACAGCCGGCGCCCAGATCATTCAGAACAACGGTGATCCGGGTGGTGGTTTTACTGTAAGATTAAGAGGTATCAGTTCATTGAACAGTGGATCCGAACCCCTTTACATTGTAGATGGAGTGATCATAAATAACGCGACTAACCGTGTGACCAATACCAGTGGTAACTATGATGGTGGCGCTTTTGTTGGAACCATTGGCCAAAACAGGTTAGCAGATATTAACCCGGCTGATATTGAAAGGATAGAAGTTTTGAATGGCGCCGCTGCTGCTGCTATATACGGTTCACGCGCGAATGCAGGGGTAGTACAAATATTTACCAAAAGAGGAAGCAGTTCTGTGCCGGTAGTGAGTTTTAGCACCAGTCTTATGATTAGTAAACTCAGGAAAAGCGTTGAAGTAAATAAAGCGCCTACAAAATTCGGAGGACCTACCGATGGACCAGGTGCGCAAACCCAGGATATTTTAACTCCCGCACTGACTAATACCACAGCCGTCACCCGCTATGATTATAACGATTATATCTTCCGCACGGGTATCGGTACAGATAATACAGTCTCAGTCGCCGGCGGAAGGGATAAAACCAAATATTACAGTTCCGCCTCCTATTTCAAAAATGAAGGGATCATTAAGAATACGGATTATCAACGATACAGTTTCAGGGTTAACCTTGACCAGGGGCTGGGTGAAAGAGTAAATTTCAATATCGGGTTGAATTACATCAATAGCCGGAGCAACGAAAAGCCCGATGGCAATTCTTTCTTCTCACCTATGAACTCTATCAATATAATTGGGAATTTCCATGATCTTTTTACCAGGGATGCGCTGGGAAACATAAAAGCCATCGGAGAGCGAGGAAGGGTTAACCCGGTATCTGTAATTGAAGATATAAAGCAGGGACAGGAAACAAATCGTCTGATAGCTAATGCGGGACTGAAACTGCGACCGTTAAAAGGATTATTGATTGACTATACATTGGGCATTGATCAATATGCGCAAAAAGGACAGACATTTATTCCGCCATTTGCTTATAATGTAAGTGATGGTTTTTTTGGTGGCGGTCCGGGCCTGGATCCCACAAGGAATGGATATGCCAGTGCAGCCAACTATAATTTTTTCCAGGTCAATAACGAGATCAATGCTACATACCAGACTAAAATAACAAATGATATCTCCTCCACTACCCAGGTGGGTTATTCGGTGCAGTATGAAAAATCAAGTTATTCATTACTGCAGGGTCGGGGTATGGCACCCTTTGTTCAAACTGTAAATGGTGCCAGCACATTATTGCAAGGGGTTGATGACCGCGGGGAAATTTCTATTTCCGGATATTATGCCCAGCAGAATTTAGGTTACAGGAACCTGTTATTTATAACCGGCGCTATCCGTGTGGATGGTTCTTCTGTATTTGGTGAAGACCAGCGGAATCAGAAATATTTTAAAGGTAGCGGAAGCTATATAATCAGCGAGCATGAATTCTGGAAAGGCATGTCGTTGAGCGAAGTCTGGAATTTTGCAAAACTGCGGGTAGCTTACGGTGAAAGCGGTAACCTTACCGGCATCGGGGCGTATTCAAGATTTAATACCTATAGCAGTAATTCTTTTGTCAGCCGTACCTCACTTGTTTCAAGCAGTACCCTGGCAAATACCAATGTAAAACCGGAACGCCAGAGGGAACTGGAGTTTGGTATCGATCTTGGTTTTTTTAGTAACCGCTTAAATATCCAGGCAAATATTTACACTAAGAAAGTTGACGATCTGCTGATCAATCGCTTTATTGCTCCCACAACAGGATTTAGCAGCCTGCTGGATAATTTCGGCAGCCTTGAGAACAGGGGATTTGAGATCGTTGCCAGCGGTCGGCCAGTACAAAATGATAATTTTAACTGGACGATTACCGCTATTTATAATCATAACCGGAACAAGGCTGTCAAGATAGGACAGGCCCTTACTTTGTTAAGTACGAACAGCGGTACCCCGATCGCAATAATTGAAGGTCAACCCATCGGTATTTTCTATGGGGCTTTTTTTGCAGTAGATGCCAATGGTGGTTTGGTGAAAAATGGTTTGGGCTATCCCCAGGGAGAAAGAGGTACACAGACAGGCGCGCTTACATATGTAGTTCAGCGGGATGCTTCGGGAATACCAGTTCAAACATTCCCACTGCTTCGTAAAGTAATCGGGGATCCCAATCCTGACTGGACAGGCAGCCTGGTCAATGAACTGTCATTTAAAAAAGCCAGCCTCCGGATCCAACTGGATGCGGTACAGGGTAATGAGGTTTTTAATGCAGACTGGAGAACAAGACAAGGGGTGGGAAATGGAAAGGAGGCAGAAAAAGAACATTTGGGAATTTACCCCCGCGGTTATATCAATAGTTTTTACGCATTGGTGGAAGAATGGCGTATAGATGATGGTTCGTTTGTAAAACTCAGGGAGGTTTCATTAAGCTATGCTTTCGGTAGTTTTAAGAAGATAAAAGATATCACACTTAGTATTAGTGGACGGAACCTGGTAAGCTGGGATAATTATAAAGGTTACGATCCTGAAGTAAATGCAGGCGGGCAAAGTACCTTGCTTCGTGGCATTGATTTTGGATCCGTGCCAATTCCCAAAACATACAGCGTGGGACTTTCTGCAAAATTCTAAACCCTGTCTGCCGACAGGCAGGCATTAAAAAACTTTTTATGAAAAATAATATGCAAATAATACTGACAATAGCTATCGTCACCAGCACGGCTATTGTTCAATTGAGTTGTAAAAAGGACTATTCGGATCCCAACCGGGCTACTGACGAACAGGTATTCAGTTCTCCCAAAGGTTTGACAGGGGTAGTAGTTGGACTGCAACGGGTGTATACATTGGGAAGAGGAAGTAACCTCTATAACCATGTCACCATAAATGGTCTTACTACTAATGAACTTATCGTCGTCAATACGGGTAATACGGCTGAAGTACAATTGGCAACAGGTGGAACCGCGGTGGATGGCAATCATGCCATGCTCACCACCTTTTGGACTAACCTGAATAAGGTTATATACGATGCCGACAAAGTGCTCAGCAGCTCCGCCGCGTTAAGTGACAGGAATTATGCAAGTGGTTTGATCGCATATGCCAGCATATTCAAGGCCCTTGCACTGGGTGCCCTCTCTGAATTTTGGGAGAAGATTCCTGCAGGTATTGGCACTAACGTGAGTTTTATCGATCGTATGGCAGGTTACAATAATGCAATTACCGTCATCAATGATGCACAGGCAGCGATAGCCGCAAATCCCATCAGTGCATCCTTTTTAGCAAATGTTCCGGCTGGTATCGATATATCGAATACCCTAAACGCACTAAAAGCAAGGTATTCACTTGCAGCGGGTCTGTATACACAGGCATTGGCAGCTGCAAATAGCGTAAACCTCACGGTAAAATCAACATTCAATTTTGATGCCCTCTCGCTGAATCCATTGTACGAAATATCGACATCTACTAATAACGTAGTGCAGCCAAAGGATTCTACACTTGGTTTGCTGGTTCCCCTGCAGCCTGACCTGGCTGATAAAAGAATTCCTTTCTATACCACTATTAATCCAACCATTTTTCCCAGGTTTCGGATCAATGGATTCGGTGCAGCAGCTACGACTGCTTTTCCCGTTTATCTTCCCGGTGAGATGACATTGATCAAAGCAGAATGTTATGCAAGGATGAACGTTCCCGACCTGGTGAATGGATTGATCGAATTGAATAAAGTAGTTCAGAAAACCCCGGCCAGTGATCCTTTTGGAGTAGGTGCGGATTTGCCACCGTTGGGTCCAATGACACAGTCCCAATTGCTGGACCAAATATATAAACACCGTTGTATAGAATTATTTATGTCAGGTCTAAAACTGGAAGACATGCGCAGGTTTGGCAGACCTAACGCCGAAAGAAGGAGGAACCTGATGCCATATCCTTTACGGGAAAGGGATAATAATCCTAATACCCCGGCTGATCCTCCGTTCTGATAGCCTTTCAAACAGTTGCCAGTGTTCAAAGTGCTGGCAACTGTTTTTATATTCTTCTATGGATAGTGAGCAACACATCATTGCCTCCTGGAAAGCCAATGCACTGAATTGGATCAAAGTGATCGAAGAAAATGGTATCGAGTCCCGCCGGCTCGCCACGAATATTGCGATCATCGATGCTGTTTGTAAATTCAGCCCTTTGGTAGTACTGGATATAGGTTGTGGCGAGGGTTGGCTGGCTAAGGAACTACGGGAAAGGGGCATCGCAATAATGGGAGTGGATGTGATACCTGAACTGGTCGCAAAAGCACAACAAAAAGCTGTTGGAAATTTTTGGGTCGCATCGTATGAAGATATCGCAGCAGGTAAGATCATATTTCCCCGCCCGGCCGATGTTATCGTCATTAACTTCGCGCTCATCGCGAAGGATTCCACCGAGAAATTATTGCCTGCGCTGCCGCAATTGCTGGCGCCCGGTGGAAAATTAGTTATCCAAACACTTCATCCTCATCATCGCTGGGAGATAAATGATTATATAACCGGGTGGAAAGAGGGGAGTTGGGATGGTTTGGGAGACAAATTCACGCAACCATATAAATGGTATTTCCGCACACAGGAAGACTGGCTCGAACTGCTGGCACGTACCGGTTTTGGAAATATAAAAATTACCGAAGTCTTTCATCCGTATACGGTAAAACCATTGTCAGTGATATTTGAATGTGGGATTTAGATGAAGTTCGGGTGAGGTTAAAAAATTGGTTGGACGGTATCATTTTAATTTACCCGGAGGGTTAATTTAGAAGTCTAAAAAATATACCATGAAAAAAATATTCCTGGCAGTCGCCGTAGTTATCACGCTTACTGGATTTGGACAGGGTAGGGTAAGCCCACATGATACAGTTAGTATGAAAAATGTATCCGTTACATATGGGCGCCCTTATAAGAATGGTCGTGTAATCTTTGGTGAACTCGAAAAATTCGGGAAAGTATGGCGGCTTGGCGCCGATGAAGCAACGACCATAACCTTTAGTAAGAACACCAAATTTGGAGACACTGAAATACCCTCAGGCACTTACACCATGTTTGCAATACCCGGCGAAGCGGAATGGACGATCATCCTTAATTCGCAACTGGGGCAGTGGGGCGCCTATAGTTATGAAAAACACCAGGCCAAAAATGTGGCAAGGATCAATACACCGGTTAAAAAACTACCAGCACCTGTCGAGCAACTGACCATTCGGTTTGACAAGGATAAAACTATGATCATTGAGTGGGATCAGACGCAGGTGGAATTGACCGTTAAACCCAATGATTAACTGCCCAAGTTGATGTCTTGATCTTAAACTGCAGCTATTATTAATTATTGATTATAGTTTATTAGTCCCCGATAAAAACAGTAATTACTTCCACTTTAATGATTTCAGGTAATAAACAATAACAAATAATCAATTAATTCCCCTATCAATTAAGTTTGGTGCAACGTTCCATATCATACTGGTGTCAGACCTTTGTAATATGCTTATGGATGAACGCCAACTGGTAAAAGAATGTCTCCGGGGGAATCCTGCAGCACAGCGAAAACTATATGAGCTGTTTGATAAAAGCATGCTGGGTATTTGTTATCGCTATACTAAATCGCTGAAAGACGCGGAAGATGTATTACAGGATGGTTTTGTAAAAGTGTTCCGGAATCTTCACCAGTACAAATTCGAGGGAGAGCTTGGTGCGTGGATCAGGAGAATTATGGTCACGACTTCCCTCAATTACCTGAAAAGGCATCGTCGCTACCAGGCTGATCTTTCCTTTGAGAACGAGGTCCTGCACCCGGTCAGCGATGACAACCCGGAAGTTCGCCTGGCTGCAAAAGAGCTGGCCGACCTGATACGGCAACTGCCTACCGGCTACCAGGCAATATTCAATCTTCACGCAGTGGATGGTTATTCACATGTTGAAATAGGGAAGCTGATGGGGATCAGTGACAGCACTTCCCGTTCACAGTACGCGAGAGCAAGATCATTACTCATTAGTTGGATAGAGAAATTCTCTTTAGAAACAAAAAATGAAAACTATGCGGGCAAATGAATTTGAAAAAAATGTGCAGCAGAAAATGAATGAGCTGGAACTAAGCCCTCATGAAGAAGTATGGCAGGAAGTGGAACGGCGCATCCGGAAGGAAAAAAAACGCAGGGGCACTTTTTTTTGGCTAATACTGGTTGGCCTCCTGCTGGGTGGTGCCACCGTAACTCTATTCAGTTTAAATAAAAAGAATAAAAGCGACGTGATAGTTGCTTCGAAAAAAGATCCGGGCAATGACAGGGATACCAAACCGACAATTAATAGTCCTGTAGAAAATAAACCCGGTACGATCCCGCCAGGTAAAGAAATCACTCCAAAGAATGAAGAGACCAACCTGCCTGAAACACCGGCGGGGAAGCGTACGGAAACAACAACTAATGCAAAAAAGACAGGACAAAAAGGAAAAAATGAATCACAGGTAAGTATTCCAACAAAACTGAAGCAAGTAAAGCAAAAACACAAAAGGAACCGGATGGAACCAATTACCCCGGCAGTCAAAGACGAACATGTATCAATTCAAAAAAAGGACACGATGCCTACCGTAGAACCGGTGATCACAGGAAATGACTTTTTAATCCAAAACAATAATAAAACACCAGACACATCGGCTAAACACATTGACACTGGTATTCGAAAAGATGAAAAGCAGGAAGATCTCACGGCACCTGTAAAGGAACCAGTTGATACTACAACAGTAATATCAAAATCAAATGATAAAAAGGAAAAGAAACGGGAATGGGGGTTCATAGTGCAGGGTGGAATTTCGAATAATGTCAAAGGTCTTCATTTCTTTGAGAGTCGTGTATATGCAAGTGCATTGGCCGTGACCGGTTCCTCGTCGGGACTGTCGTCCAGGGAACCCGCACTGCTGAGGCCGGGTGTTTCTTTTTCCGCAGGTGTCTATACCGCTCAACCTTTGTCTGCAAAACTCAGGCTGAATGCTGATCTAACCTATGCTTATCTATCCACACGGATGAGAGTTGGCAGCCGGATCGATACCTCGGCAATGAGCACCAACCCTAATTCCCTGGATTTACAGATTTCCCGTTTTTACAGAAGCTCTGGTAATCTTTCACCTATCAGTAACCGATTTCATTTTCTCAGTTTGGAAACTCAATTATCATGGAGGATAATCGACCGTGATAAATTCACACTCTTCTGGGATAATGGTGTCAGTTATAAATGGCTCTTCGCTTCAAGGGTGTTTCATTATGACTGGGGTTTCAGGGGATATTACGAAGATCCAAGACTGCTCACACATCATCACGTTTTTATATCGACCGGTCTTTCATTTCCCGTATCCCGGCGAACTACGATTCATCCTTTTGCGGAATACAGCCTCACGAGAGTGATGCGTCACAATAGGGACTCGCTTCGAACCCATTTCACCAATTATGGTGTCAGGCTTAAAATTTCTATGGGCAACAGGAAATGATGCAACGAATCAGGAAATAACGGTGTCAGCCTTTAAAATCAAAGCGTATGAGAAAAGTATTAACAGGTACAGCAGTGTTGGTCTGCATTTTCATGCTTTCGTCCTGTATTAAGGATAAATTGACAAAGACCTATACCATTTTTGAACCGGTATACCGTGATAAGGCAACCGTCCTGGGTGAAATCAAAAGCAATCCCGCCCGTTCGATACAAAACCCCGGTAAGATCTATAAATATGGAAATTTTATTTTCTTAAATGAAGTCAATAAAGGCGTTCACGTTATTGATAATAGCAATCCGTCAAACCCATTAATAAAAGCCTTTATTAGTATCCCTGGTAATGTTGACATTGCGGTAAAAGGAAATATCCTTTATGCAGATCTCTACACGGATCTTGTTGTCATAAATATTAGTGACCCGCTTCAGGCAAACCTTGTAAAACTGGTGCCGAGTATCTTTCCCGAGAGGCAATATGGTAACGGGTTTAACCCGGATACGACCAAAGTGATCGTGGATTGGATTCAAAAAGAGGTTACCGTTAGAATCTCTGCATTTGACAACGGGGGTCTGTGTACGAACTGCTCCGTGCTCCAATCGTCCGGCGGATCCGGGGCTGCCGCCTCTCCGACAATTGGCATAGGCGGTTCAATGGCAAGGTTTGCGTTGGTTAATGATTATCTGTATGCAGTGAACCGGGCCAACCTGCAAGTCCTGAATACAAACAATCCTGCCAACCCGGTGCATACAGCCACCCGTTTTATCGGATGGAATATCGAGACCATCTACCCCTTCAAACAAAAACTCTTTATCGGCTCGTCTACGGGAATGTTCATATTTAATATTAACAATCCCGCTCTTCCTGTAAATGAAGGAGCTTTTACACATGCGCGTGCCTGCGATCCGGTTGTGGCCGATGATAATTTTGCCTATGTAACATTACGGGCAGGGAATTTTTGCCAGGGAACAAATAACCAGCTTGACATCATTAACGTTCAGAATCTACCCTCGGTCTCGCTTGTCAAAACCTATAATATGACTAATCCATTTGGACTTGCAAAGGACGGAAACCTGCTTTTTATATGTGATGGTAAAGATGGTTTAAAAGTATATGATTCAGGAAATGTACTGAACCTCCAGTTGCGCAAGCATATCAAAGGCATGGAGACCTTTGATGTGATTGCAGCGAATAGCATCCTGCTGCTGGTAGCAAAAGATGGGTTATACCAGTATAGTTACAGCAATCCGGATAATATCCACCTTTTAAGCAAAATCACAGTAAACAGGTAAATCCGATGAAAAAAAGGGTAATTATAAATATTTCCATTCTTATCCTGGGGGTTGGCTTGTATGCACAGGAGCCTGTAAAAAGACCTGTAAGGAAAAATAATTTTTCCACGCAGGTCATTGCAGGCCTGCTGGAAGGTGGTGAAGGAAGCGCCTTGCAATTACAAACCATCAATGGCTGGCATTATGAAAAATGGTTTGCCGGACTGGGAACCGGGCTTGACTATTATATGTTCAGATCCGTACCACTTTTTATTTCTGTCAACCGTTACCTGGATCCCGGGTCGAACCGGTTCCTGATTCAGGCTGATGTGGGAATGAATATACCCTGGATAAGTCGTGAAATAACTCGTTTCAACAACCTTGTCAGCGATGACTTTAAACCCGGTTTATACTGGAATGGCGGAATTGGTTTTTCTGCCGGAGGTAAAAAAAATAATCTTGTAATAACCATGGGGTATTCCTATAAGCATACAAAGGAGATACAGCAAAAACAGGTTTTTTGTATCAACCCTCCCTGTCCTCCTTCAGTAGAAGAATATCGATACTATTTAAGACGGTTTAGTTTAAGAGTAGGCTGGCAATTCATGTCGCGCTATTGATGAATTTTAAATTGCGACGTATGCCGGCGAATTTTGCACGCCGTAGAGGAGAATCCCGGAATATTTCCCGAAAACTTTCTTCTGTCATCTCTTCCCATTCCCTGGTCGACAGGTTAAGAATTCCCGGAATTGGAGTAAAGTCAGCTTCATGGTTCGGTTTCGAGAAACGATTCCAGGGACAAACATCCTGGCAGGTATCGCAGCCAAACATCCAGTTATCGAACTTCCCCTTCATTTCTCCAGGGATCAACATCTCTTTTAGTTCAATAGTGAAATAGGAAATACACCGGCTACCATCCACTACACGGTCAGGGAGGATCGCCGCAGTGGGACATGCATCAATGCAACGTGTACAGGTACCACAAAAATCTTTAGCAAAAGGATCATCATATTCTAGCGGAAGATCCGTGATGAGTGTGGCTATAAAATAAAAGGAACCACTTTGTTTATTGATCAGGTTTCCGTTCTTACCCACCCAACCGAGTCCGCTGCGTTGTGCCCAGGTTCTTTCCAGGACCGGTGCAGAATCAACAAATCCGCGGCCATGAATATCACCAATGTTTTCTTTGATCGACAGGATAAATTCATTCAGCCGGGCACGAATCACATCGTGGTAATCCTTTCCGAATGCATACTTGGATATTTTCGGAGCGGAAAGTTCCTGCTCCCCGGCAGGATAATAGTTTTTTAATAATGTAATAACTGAGTTTGCGCCGGGTACCAGTTTAGTTGGATCCACGCGGAGATCAAAATAATTCTCCATATATCGCATTGTACCGTGCAGGCCTTTATTAAGCCATTGTTCTAACCGCAAGGCATCTTCATCCAAACGCTGAGCACGGGCTACCCCGCAATACTCGAATCCCAGTCGGGCGGCTGTTTTTTTAATGTATTCAGTATGTTGCTGCAACTTCTCCAACGGTTTTACTTGTCCTTAATCAAGGGAAACGGGGATTAACCCCTAATAGCTGGCAAGTTTGACTTTTTTTATGTAAAATTGGGGATAGCGCCGAAGTATTTTACCACCACAACCTTTGAATATGAAATTGAAATTACTGCTGATCGGCACTTTATGTGTACTTACAGGTCATACCCAGGAAAAATCAAAAATAAAATTTGGCAATATTACCCCGGCGGATTTTAAACCCACTGTTTATGCGGTGGATAGTAATGCGGCTGCAATTGTAATCGCCGATATTGGCTCTACGGAGATAGTCGGTAACCAGAAAGGAGATTTTTCACTGCTTTTCAAAAATTACCGCCGGGCACATATCCTTAACAAGAATGGATATGATATTGGTAACGTAGAGATCATGCTTTATACAAATGGTAGTTCAGAAGAGGAACTGGAGAATTTGAAAGCAGTTACTTATAACCTGGAAAACGGGAAAGTTGTTGAGACCAAACTGGAAGTAAAAACAGGGGTATTCAAAGATAAGATCAATAAGAACCTGATCATTAAAAAATTTACTTTTCCCAATATTAAGGAAGGGTCCATCATCGAATATGAATTCAAGATCAAGTCTGATTTTATAATTAATCTTCAGCCCTGGGAATTCCAGGGTGAATATCCAAGGCTATGGAGTGAGTATAATGTGGCTATGCCTAATTTTTACAGCTATGTAACGCTGGCGCAGGGCTATCATCCATATGCCATCAATGACAGGAAATCCAACCAGGGAAATTTCAAGATGGCGGATATCCGTGGTACGGGTGCAACCGAGCGTGTAAGTTTTAATGCAGAGGTAACCGACTTTCGTTGGGCGATGAAGGATGTTCCGGCGTTAAAAGAGGAAAGCTTTACGTCCACGCTGGACAATCATATTTCCAAAATTGAATTCCAATTGTCGTCAGTGGGATTCCCTTTCCAACCCCAACAAATAATGTCAACCTGGACTGAGGTATCCAAGGCTTTACTTTTAAGTGAAGATTTTGGAGCACCGTTGAAAAAAGATAATAGCTGGCTGAATGACGTAATGCCTCTCGCTACCAGGAATGCTCCCGGCAATCTTGAAAAAGCGAAAACGATCTATGCCTGGGTCCGGGATAATTTCACCTGTACTAACCATAGCCGGAGAAGTATGGACGAGAACCTGAAGAATATCCTTAAAAACCGGAACGGCAACGTGGCAGAATTAAACTTGCTGCTGACAACGATGTTACGAAAAAGCGGGATCAAGGCTGATCCGGTCATCCTGAGTACCAGGTCACATGGCTATACACATTCCATTTACCCGCTGATGGACCGGTTTAACTATGTTATTTGCAGAATGGAACTTGATGGTAAGGAATACCTCCTCGATGCAAGCGAACCCGGTATGGGCTTTGGAAAACTCAGTTATAACTGTTATAACGGGCATGCTCGGATCATAAATGAGTCAGCCACGGCTATTGAATTGAGTGCGGAGTTGCTCAAAGAGGAAAAATTAACTTCAATATTCATCATCAACGACGAGAAAGGAAACGCTGTCGGGAGTGTACAGCAAACACCGGGGTATTTTGAATCCACGCAGATCAGGAATCTGGTAAAGGAGAAAGGAAAAGATCAATTATTCAATGATATTAAAAAAGATTTCGGCGTGGATGTTATAATAAGCAATTCGAAAGTGGATTCACTGGAGAAGTTTGATGGACCTGTAGGGCTGAAGTTTGATATCGATCTTAACCCCGAAAAAGACGATATCATGTATATCAACCCGATGTTAGGTGAAGGGTTTAAAGAAAATCCATTCAAATCGGCCCAGCGACTGTACCCGGTGGAAATGCCCTATACAATGGACCAGACCTATAACCTGCAAATGGAAGTTCCCGTGGGTTACGTGGTGGATGAATTGCCCAGGCAGACGATTGTGAAATTCAACGAGGAAGAAGATGCTGTTTTTGAATACCGCATATCCCAGTCAGGTAATAATATTTCCATGCGCTCACGATTGATCATTAAAAGAGCCTTTTTCATGCCGGATGAATATGAAGTGCTTCGTGAATTCTTCAACCTGGTAGTGAAAAAACATAATGAACAGATAGTATTTAAAAAGAAAAAAGGATAATGTACAGGCAAATGATCATCGGGTTATTTTTTTGCTTCACCAGCCTGCTTTCAAATGGCGGTGACGGAGAATTTGCTGTCTCAAGGATCCCACCCGCCATGTTAAAGAATGCCAATGCTGTGGTGCGCGTATACGATATGAGTTTCGAGATCATCAGCCGTAATAAAGCCATACAAAAAACACGTTATGTTATTACCATTCTGAATGAGAATGGGGAACGCTGGTCTTCGTTTAGTGAGTACTATACCAAATTCAGGAAAATTGAATCGGTAGAAGGGGTATTATATGATGCCAGTGGCAACGGTATTAAGAAAATGAAGATGAAAGATGCAGTGGATCTCAGTGGATATGACGAAGGTAGCCTGATCGATGATTTCCGTTACAAACGACACAGTTTTTTCCACCGGGTATATCCTTACACGATTGAATACAGTTGTGAAATTGAATTCAATAGCACGCTTATCTTCCCCAATTGGGTAGGAATACCCGGGGAACGGGTCTCGGTGGAGAAAAGCAATGTTGTGCTTACCTGTCCGATAGATTATGAATTCCGGTTCAAAACCTTCAATTATCCCGGGGAGCCTGCACGGGTACAGAAAGAAAAAACAAAGTCTGCCAGTTGGTCGGTCAGTAATCTCCCGGCTATTTTAAAAGAACCGTATTCACCGATGTGGCATGAACTGGCACCCTATATTATTTTCGGACCAACAGAATTTCAAATGGAGGATTATAAAGGGAATATGTCGAGCTGGAAGGAATTTGGAAAATTTGTATATGCACTCAAACAGGGAAGAGATATATTACCTGACCCGGTCAGGCAAAAAGTACATGAGCTTACCGACGGTATCCCTGATACAAAGAATAAGATAAAGGCCTTATATAATTATTTGCAGAAAAATACGCGCTATATCAGCATCCAGCTGGGCATCGGGGGTTGGCAGCCTTTTGATGCAAAATATGTAGCCGCTAAATCCTATGGTGATTGCAAGGCTCTTACCAATTATATGTTCAGCCTGCTTAAGGAAGCCGGGATCCCCTCTTATTATGCGCTTGTGCAGTCAGGACGGAATGAAGGCTATATCACGGATGATTTTCCATCCCAGCAATTTAATCATGTTATCCTTTGCGTTCCGCAGCAAAAAGATACTACCTGGCTCGAATGCACCAGCCAGACCCTACCGGCGGGATATATCGGCAGTTTTACCTGCAACCGGTATGCGCTTTTAGTAACTGAAGAGGGTGGTCACCTGGTGCGTACGATCACATATGGTATAAAAGAGAATCTCCAGGACCGGAGAATACGGGCGAAACTCAATGAAGACGGATCCCTGGAAGTAAAAACCGTCACACGTTATGATGGGTTGCAGCAGGATGAGATCCATGCCCTGATCAATCAGCTTTCAAAAGATAAGGTTAAGGAATACCTACATGAATTCCTTGATTTCGCCACCTATGATATCAGTCGTTTCGAGTACAATGAAGAGAAAAACACCTTACCATCTGTTGTGGAAGAATTGGACATCACTGTTGCCAACTATGCAAATATCACAGGTAAAAGGATCTTCATAATTCCCAATATCATGACCCGTACCAGCCGGAAAGCTGCTGAGGATCCGGATCGCAAATACGATATACAGTTGGGTATCGCTTACCAGGATATTGATTCGGTAGCCATCGATCTTCCTGGTGGTTACAGTGCCGAATCAATGCCACAGGACATTACGTTGAACAGCCCGTTTGGAAAATATAGCTGTTCGGTAAAGCTTTCCGGTAAACAGCTCATATATAACCGCAGCATTGAATTTTATGGTGGTCGTTTCCCTGCCAGCGAATATCCCGCCATGGTAAAATTCTTTGAATCCATCTATAAAGCCGATCGCAATAAAGTTGTATTGGTAAAAACAGAACTCCCCGTTAAAGGGTTTTAATGTTTACCGGACAATTAATATGCAAGTCAGTAAGCCAGCCTGCCGGGCGCCTGTGCCAAAGCTTCGTCCGACGCCATCCGCGTGCCGCT
>JGI10216J12902_101449545_pt1 | contig 14803 bp, 7 predicted proteins | sample KanNatreferecore_FD_12902 | JGI IMG/M metagenome (IMG submission 12902)
CCGGCGACCGGGCTCGTCGCGGCGACCGCGGGCGCGCTGTCGGCGAAGCCGGGCGTGAGGCTGAAGTCGTCGACCGCGAGGCCGTCGTCGGAGCTGGTGATGTCGAAGTCGGTCCAGCGCACCCAGAAGGTCGCGCCGGGGGCGACCGCCACGCCTGGCACGGTCGCACTGACCAGTGTGCGGTTGGCCGCGTCGTTGCCGTCGCGAGCGCCGGCCGTCCCACTGGAGTTGGGCGTCGCGAAGTCCAGGGAGTCGACGCTGGTCCAGGTCCCGCTCGTGAGGCTGGTCGCGTCGAGGCTGTACTGGAAGTCCAGCCGGTCGGCGGCACCGCGGTCGGCCACCCCGAGCCGCCAGTGCTCACCGGCGTAGGCGATCGCCAGGGTGTTCAGCTGAGACCCGGTGTCGTTGGTGAATCCGGCCCCGATGACCGGCACGAGGCTTCCGGAACGGAGCGCGCCGTACGCACGCTCGGCCGCGCCGGTCGCGCCGAAACTGTAGGTGTCACCGGTGTTGCTGCTTCCGTTGCCGGCCGCGTACTGCTGGTTCGCGTTCGTGCCGGACTCGGCGATGCCCCAGCCGACCGGCAGTGTGGAGCTCGCACCGGTCGACACCAGGGTGTCGAAGTCCTGGGTGTACGCCGTGTCGAGGGCGACCAGCGAGATCGTCCCGGCCGCGACCGCCGGTGGCGGCGGCAGCACCACCAACCCAACGGCCGCCAACCCGAAACTGACAACAAGACGGAACGCTGACTTCATGACACCACCACAGCTCCCAGACGCCGGATCCTGATCACGCTACGCCCGGAGACGCCCCTCGTCACCCGAGCTGCGCAGGCGGCTCGGCGCCTGCACGCGCTCCGGAAGGCAATCAAGCCAGGGGCTCGGCGAACTCGCCGGAAACGGGGCGCGACGGGCGGTTGAGGGTCTCGCGAACACCGGGCAGGTCAGGCCCGGCCGCCAGTCAGGACTCGAAGGTGTCCGAGCCGGGAACCTCCGCCGGCTCCATCCCCCTGGCGGGGCAATCGGGATTCGGGCAGACGTCATGCGCCAGGACCGTCATCGGCGTACCGCGGTTCCAGTCGTTGGTGACCGCGGACTCGATCACTTCCGACTCGAGCGGCGTGCCGCACGTGGGGCAGTGGGTCGGCCACTCGGGTTCGGAGATCTCGTTCTGCGTCATGCTCCGACCGTACCCATCCCCCGAATCCCAACCCGCGAGTGCTCGCGCATCACAGCCCCAAACGCCGCGCAACCTCATCGCCACCCGTCGCCCGGATGACAGCGGGGTCGCCCACCACCACCAGCAGGTCGGTGGCGCGGGACATTCCGACGTACAGGCGCTCGCGCGCGCGGTCGCGCGGCTCGCGCTCGTTGACGCAGAGCACGACGACGCGGCGCTCGAGGCCCTTGCAGCCGAGCACGTGACCGTAGAAGACGTCGCTGTCGTCCCACCAGGTCTGCCAGTACTCCTCCTGCGTGCCGAACGACGTGCGCTCCAGTTGCACCGGGTGCCGGTGCCCGGTCGTCAGCAAGGCGATGTCGCCGGGCTTCCAGCCCTCGTCGAAGAGTTCATCGATCAGGTCGTCGGCGGTGTCGAGGGCTTCGTCGTACGTCGTGGGCACGAAACGTACGCCGGGCCCCTCGCCGCCGCGCGCAGTCATCCGCGACGGCGCGAGCGGGCCGAAAGCCTCATGGATCTGGCGGGGGTTGCGCAGGTTGTGGTCGAGCACCAGGGGGACCAGCGGCACGGGCGGCTGCCCGAACCGCGCGAAGATCCGTTGGTTCTCGTCGGAGTAGACGTAGAGCCCACCCTCGTCGGGATCGCGCAGCGACTTGAGCACCGGCTTCCACCAGGAGTCGGCGAAGTCCTGCGCCTCGTCGACCACGATCGAGTCGTACTTCTTGTTCTCCGGCAACTCGTCGGCGAGCCCGTCCATGAGGGCAGGCAGCTCGACCTCCCAGAACTCGGAGTTCGTGCGGTCGCCGTCGGGCGCACCCCACTGCCGGCCGAACTCGTGGAACGTGCCGACGAACGCCGGCCGGAGCTGCCGCTTCCAGGTGGCGACCTCGCGCTTGAGGTACGCCGCGAGCCCGAGCGAATAGCAGAGCAGCGCCACCCGCTGGGACTTGCGACCGTGACGGCCCTGAGTGAGCTGCTTGGCCTGGGTCAGCGCGAGCACAGTCTTGCCGGAGCCCGCGCCGCCGCGCACCTCGACCCGGGGCAGCAGCCTGGTCACGTTGAGGATCAGCGCCTGCTCCTGGGTGAGTCGATCGGCGCGCTCCTCCCGCTCGGCAGCCTCGGCGACCACGTCGTACGTCGTGCTCCGGCGCCCGCTGAGGATCTCGACGATCAGGTCGACCTCGTCATGGGTGGGCGCGAGCTTCCCGTGCTGCATCCGCAGGGCGTTGGTGCGGAGCCGCTCGGCCAGGTGCGCCTGGTCGCCGCGGCCGTGCAACGCCCAGCGCGGGAGGTCGGGCTGCGAGAAGTCGTCGTCCCACTCGGCGTGCGGCGTCACGACGCCGTGCGCCCAGGCGACCTGGGGGCGACTCCCCCAGCGCGGATCCTGGCGCACGTACTTGCTGAGCGCGTGCTTCGCCATCCGCGCCTGCTCCACCGGGTCGACCCGGGTGTCCACGCCCTTGCGCTTCATCCACCAGCCGTCGTCGAACCACACGGCCCCGCCCTTGATCTCGAGCACGACGATCCCGACGTCCGGCATGAGTACGACGAGATCGGCCTCGTGGTCCTTGCTCTCGTCGGTCAGACGGAGGTTCGCGAGTACGACGTCGTCCGGGCCGAGCTCATCGCGCAAGCGCTCCCACACAACACGCTCGGCGTCGTTGACGAAGACTGGCGACTCGGGGATCACGCGGGTCATGCGCTGTACCTTCCCACCAGGTGCCGACATCGATAGCAGCGCAACCGTGTGCCCAGCGGCCACAACGGCGCAAGCGCAAGCATCATCTCGCATGAGTCTTGCCGAACGGCTTCTCACACGAATGTGCAACTCTGGAGCTGTGAGTGCCAGCGAATCTTGGGCCTCGACGCCGGGGCGTAGGCGAATCATGCAGGCGAACCGTTCACGCGATACCAAGCCCGAGCTCGCCGTCCGCCGCCTGCTACATGCCCACGGGCTGCGGTATCGGGTCGCTACCGCGCCGATACCCGGCCTGCGTCGGCGAGCCGACATTGTCTTCACAAGACAAAGGATCGCGGTCTTCATCGACGGCTGCTTCTGGCACGGCTGCAATGACCACGGCCGAAAGAAGTTTCAGCATAACGTCGATTACTGGTCAACGAAGATCGCTTCCAACATGGAGCGCGACCTCGACACCAGCGCCCGCCTTTCGGTTGCCGGCTGGCACGTCATGCGCTTCTGGGAACATGAGTCGCCGATTGAGGTCGCCGGGGCAATCGAGCAAGCCATCGCGGAACGAGGGGGCCAGAAGAGCCAGTGATGGAGACCTGTGCTCGACTGGTAGTGGACCTGACTTCATCAAGCTGATCACCACCCAGTCAGCGAAAATTCATGAGTGACACCTGAAGCGGGCAACTGCAATCAGCCGACTTGGCCGCCCCTCCGTGTCGCGTGGCGAACTGACCGGGGCAACAGGTCCCGCAAAATGCGCGCCTAACTGTCTTGCTGGACGAGCTCGAAATACGGGGTCCCTCGCATGAAGCGACCATCGACCCCGAGCGTCTTGCAATACGCCTCATGGACATGAAGACCAAGGATTCGATCAGCCTGGTCTTCCGTGATTGAGCCGAATCCAAACGCCCTGAGCTCCCTGACTGTCGCCGTCGGGACTTTGTGCACGACCTTCGTCAGCAGCGTCTCGCCATAATTGACGGAGCTTTCTTTGAAGTGTCCAACGTACTGCGACGCCAGAATGACGCCGACGCCGAACTCCCGACCCTGCAACAAGAGTTGTTCTAGAACGGCGAACTCGTGCTGCATGATGTTGGTGGCCTCGTCCACGAACACGAAGGAGTTGAGGCGTCGGAGCTGAGGGTTCACCCCCTGGTACTTCCACTTGGGGAGCCGCAGCATGTACTCGTAATACTTATTGAGGAAGAGCGTGATAAGTGCAACCTTGAGCTTTTCGTCGGTACCCAACTCATTAATGGCGAGGACCAGCACTCGGTCGGTCAACAGATCCTCCATCGTCAGGAGCTCCTGACGATCTTCTGAGAACACCTCGTTAAGCACGAAGCCATTGAGGACACTAGACACGGCGTCGGTCCCGTGGGCTTCTTGATATGCGGAGTGAATCTCGCCGATGGTGGGGGCGGCGTTACCTCTATTCCCGGCGAAAAGGTCTTTGATGATGACGAGCAGATTATTCCGCTGGACTGGTCCGATGCCTCCATAGATCTTTGAGAGAACATCCAGGAATGCCCCACCCGACTGGACTGCCTTCTGCGGTGTGTAGTCACCACTGATGGCCAGAACGTCGAGGGGGATTTGGTAGGGGCGAAGAAGGCGGCCACCGACATCCTCGAGGAAGTCGTCATCTTGATAGTCCCGCTTGTAGTCGAAAACGAGCATCGACACGGGCGACGGTTGCGACTTCGCAGCACCCAGCCGAATCTGTCGAATCATGGCCCGCAGGAATTGAGTCTTTCCCGTTCCAAGGTCGCCGACCACGCCTACGTTCAACTGGTTGAGGGCTGTATTGCTGGGCCAGTACTCGAGTTCGCCGGCGGCAAAGCCGCCGAGGACCTTCCCCAACGAGAAGCGCACACCGTCACCAACGATCGTGTCAGGGCGTGATTCGTCAATCTCTTGTTCGCTTGCGCCGTCCACTCGAACGGTCGTCACCTCGGCGCGGTCGTCCGAACCAACAGCAACGGCTGTATCGGTATCTGCGGAGGTGTCGCTTGTGACCTCAGGGTCCTCCGCCGCAGCGCCGATGTCATCGGCCCCAGTGCTCGCGGACCCACCGATCGGGCCCGAACCTTCGGCAACGTTCGAGATGGCCCAGCCAAGCAGCTCTGCCCACTCATCCACCAAGACGCCGGTGCCGGACGACGCGGTTTCCATCGCGACCTGAGTGTTGGCCACGAGGGCTCCGCTCGACGGGAGCGCGGGGTCGCCGCTCGCCGCACGCAGGTCGCGGAGCACAACGTACTGGCCCCCTGAGCTCGTCGTGGCACCGTGCCCGAAGAAGCAGACCAGTGATCGGCCGAGCTGGAGGTTTGCCCTACCCTCGAGGACCGCGCGTAGCAGTTCGCGCGCACCCATCGCCGTCTCGGTCTGCTGGGGCCGCAGCCTCATGGCCGCCTCCACCATGGCGGCGAGGCCGTGGCGCCACAACGCGGCGCTGAGTTCGTCGGATCCTTCAACAGCGGCTCGCGCCCCTACGACTTGGCTGAGCAAGGCGGTGGTCGATTCCAGTTGGTCCAGCGGATCGGCGAGGCCACTTGGGGTGGTAGGGAGGTTGTGAGGCTCCTCTGCTTCGAGGCCGTAGCTCTTGATCTCGATCGGAACCAGGACCAGGTCGGTGCCACGTACCGCGAGGACCAGGAGGTCGGCCCGTCGGAGCTGGTTGGTGCTTGCCGTCTCACCAGCGAGTGCCTTCAGAAAGTCATCACACGCATCGATCGGTAGCACGAGAAGGTCGTACCCATCGAGAGTTGATACCTCAATCAGGCGCAGCGAGAGGTAGAAGCCGATGGCACCAGCCGCGTGGGTTCCCCCTTGAGCCATCAGCGTCGACAGGCCGATCCCACGTGTGCCGAGAGTACGCATGACCTGCTGAACGGACCCGGACACGTCCTCACCATCGCGCGCGCCAAGGGCCTTCGCCACGCTGCGCCCGACCTGAGCCTCGAATGCGGGGGGCACCCTGACGACGCTGACGAAGGGTCGCGCGTCGAGGCGAGGGGAGGTACGAGTCCCGAGGTAGGGCGGCCTCCACTCCCAGAGCATCTGGCCGGCGCCGTCGGTTGCCAGAAGATCCGCCAGAGCACTGGCCCCCAGGAGGGACTCACCGGTGACGGTCCAGTCTGCGCTGGAGTTGACCAGCGCGGCCTTGAACATCTCCACACCGACTGCGACGCCGGCCGAGGCTCGCTCGACGGCGCCGAGTGCGGCGACGAAGCTCGATCGCTTGTTCCCGGGCTCGACGACTGGGTACGCCACAGCCATGTCGGCGCTGGCCTGCGTTTGGGCGGGAGCGATGATGCGCCTCAGCGGAACCCCGCCTAGCAGGCCGGTCCCACGAACATCCGTCGCAGTTACCTCGACCTTGACTCCTGCATCCTGGAGGAACCGAAGGTTCGACCGTGGTGCCGCTCCGATCTCCCCCTTGTACCTGGTCCAGCGGACCGGTCGCGAATCGGCTGCACCGACCTTCTGCTCGAGTTCGGCAAGCGGTGGGTCACCCAATCGGTTCAATGAGTCGAAGACGCGCACGCCGCCGCGTAAGCTGTCCGAGCTCGCAGTTGTGGCGATCGCCCCAACGATGGCCTCGTCAATCTCCTCCAGACGAGCGCTGGGAAGCGAGGAAGCCAGGTCCAGCGACAGGGTCGCCACGTGGGGATTCATGCGCTGGAAAGTGCGCAATGCGGAGCGGACACCATCGGAGTTGAGGCCGGTTACCGACGTGCCCGGTGCCTGGATCGCGCCGATCCGGGAGGGCGGCTCAAGGCTCTCCGCACCAGCGACCGACACCTTGACCAGCATCGACCAACCCAAGAAGAGTTGGCCGTGACCCGCGTCTACTGGGATCGCGACGAGGCGTCCGTTCTGACTGTTGGGTTGCGGGCCAACGACTGGGAGGTTCCAACCCTCCAAGATGCCCGCGAGCAGGGTCGAGTGCTTAGACGCCCGAAGGGCAGCCTCGGCGCCCGCCAACCAGGCGAGCCTCAGCGGGTGCAGGGGACTGAGGAGGACGGCTCGGGCATCGGAAGCCCCAGTCCTTGGGTACACCGCGAGGGAGAAGGGAAAGGCTGCCCAGAACTGGTCTCGGAACTGGTCTCGCGAGCTGCCAGTCCCGGCGTGTTCGACGAGCGCTGTATACGCTTCCAAGTACTCGTCGAGCTCGGCGGACCCGTGGAGGTGCTCCCACGACGTCCTCGAGAGCCACTTGACCCCTGTCCCAGAAGACGAGAGGGCCTCGGCGATGCCCAGTCCATTGACGGCTCTGCGGAATCGCTCAGCAGGTTCCGAACCCCGCAGTTCGGCAGAAACATTGAAGTTGATGTGGGCTGTGAAGTCAGCTGCGCTTCCAGAGGGCACCAACACGCTCCCGCCGAAAACAGGCTCCATCGGGTTCGGTACCTGCCTGGAATCTTCGAACATCGCCATGTGCCCCAAGGCTTGATCGAAGGCCGGCGTGCCCAGCGCCGCCGCGATATAGGTCTCGAGCCGTCCACGAAGCGTGGCTTGCGTCTTGCTCTCTGGCTCTGCCGAGCTAATTGACCCGTTCTGTGCGGCTGCGACGAGCGGGGACTGGAACGCCTCGTCAGCCTCTCGCTCGACCCACCTGAGCGAGAGGTTGCCCACCTTGAGGGTGTCGTCACCCGACCGGACCAGGTCAGGTTCCGTTCGCACGATCGATAGGGATGCCTGTCCGTCTCTCACGTGTGCGAGGGGCAGGGTGGCGCCCACCGGGTCACCCCAAAGCAGGACCTTGGCCTTGCTGCCGATAGCGGCATCGTCGATCTCCCGGTCCAGTCCCGCATCCTCGCAAGCCTCACTGAGGGTCTCGTAACCGTGGTACTTGCCCACGCGATAGCCGCCGTTAGATGCCTCGAAGACCCACGCACCAACGGTGCCAAGCACCACGGGATATATGGGTGCACTGGTCGGCTTGCCAACCAGACCGGAGAGCACGTCGTTGGCCGGCACCTCGACGCTCAGCACCAATGGGCCCGTTGGCATCTTCTTCCTCGAGACGAGCGGCAGTTCGATGGACCCCGCCAGTACCAACTGACCCTCACGGACGAAGGCCTCGCCCACCCACTGACCCTTGCCTGCGATGAGGACCTTGACGCCGGATGCTGCGAGATCGACCGCCGGATCCGCAAGGTGGGCCTCGACTGTCAGTTCGAGACGCTCGGAGGTCAAGGATTGGAGGTCCGCGTCTGCGGTGAAGAACACGGCCTTGGCTGAGCTTCCGCCACCAACATCGACAGCCTCGCGTGAGGGGGTCTGTACCTCCAACGTGTCCGAGAATCCCTGTAGCGGTGAGAAGAACTGGGTCTCAGTGAGTGCCGCGAATGCCTCCAGCCGAGTGGCCGCGTGCTGCTCATCTCCGATGGCCCCCCACGCAAGGAGCAGATTGTCCTCGGCGGCCACTCGTTGATCGAACGTCGAGAAGTCAATCTCTTCCAGTGGGTGGGGCGTGCCTTCGTCTTCCTTTGGTCTGGACGGATGCGACCGAAGATGGCCAAGGCTGACGTGGATGGCCTCACGACTAGCCCAGTGCTCGACGAGCGCCTCCTCCACGCGCCGCCCCTTCGCGTATGAAGTGCCATTCGCCGGCCGAGGTAGGCCAAAGGCGGCAAAGGTAATGGACTCAAGTAGCTGGTTCGCCTCTTCACCGCCCGAGTCGGCGATTCCCTCGAACAGGGAGGACAGGCCCCGCCGGATATGACGGATCCAATAGACGTTCCAGGGAACCGTGCCTTGGGCCAATGCCTCGTAGGCATCGCACAAGGTTCTAAAGACCGTCGCCAAGCGGCTGCTGGCAAGCTCGTAGTCGAGGAACAATGCGGCGCCGGGGTAACGTGCGCCGACGTCGGCGATCACTGCGCTCGCCAACTCCTCGAGCGTGGTGGCTCTCGTTGATCCCGCGCCCGGGTAGTCGTAACCAACGGTGACCTTGGCAAACGCACTCGAGAACGACTGCGTGACGGTGTGGCTCCCATTCACGACCGCGAGGCGCGGCCCCCGACGGTAACTGATTGCGGTCCCCATCGACACGCGTCGACAATCAGGGTCACCCACATCCTCGGCCCGATGGTCATCAACGACGATCGCGAAGGGATAGGGGTCGGGCTGGTTCTCGTCCCATTCATTGGCTGCCCGCACGACCTCCTCGGCAAGGCCTTTGAGGTCATCGGGCAGGTACATGACGTGTAGCCCGACATCACGGCTGACGAGGCGCGCAAGCGCCCCTGCAAGGGGGGTCATCTCTGCTCCCATCAGAAGGCCGACCGGATCTCAACGGCCTGATCGGCATCCGCGCTCCCGCGGGCCATTCCGGCTCTCTCCAAACGTGACAGCAGGTCTCCAAGCTCGGGACGAAGGCCTAGCTCCCTGAGGTCTGCCATCATCTGGCCCACATTGGTCGAGCCGCCCGGACCAGGACATGCAAGGCTCGCGACAGCGGCCATCCACTCGACCCCGGGGTCCGGAACCGAGTATCGGGGACCGTGTTTGCGCCATAACCCGTAGTGGTCGGTTGTCTCGCCGGTGCCGGCACGAGTGCGGAGTGTGTAGTTGATGGCCTCCCACAAGTTCTCGTTGCTAGATCCCCCTCCGGATACCGCCGCGCCTAACTTCTGGACAAAGCCCTTATCTGATGCCATTCCGCGCATCTGCTCGACAACGTTGGGGAATTGGTGATTGTCGTCTTCCGTCCAACCCGTAATGACCGCGCGAACGTCTTGACTTCGCATGACCCGCCAACGGGTGGCAGCCGCAATGTCCCGGACGCTCACGGCAGCTGCCGCGTCACGCCAAGGCACGAGAGCGCCGATACTGCGACTGAGTGCGACCTCGTCCACCGGCTCGTTTAGGAGCACAGCACGTGAGACCACCTCGTACCAGGAGACCTCCCAGAGGTACCCCATCCCGAAAGCCAGCCTCAGGACCGCGCTAGCCCAGTCGACCCACACGCGAGCCGGGAGTGCCTCGACCCATTCGTCACGGCAGAGTTTGGTCCAGGTCCGGTAGAACCACGAGAACGGGGTGCGAGCGAACGCCTCATCGCTGAGGTCTTCCCCAGCACGGGGGGCCTCTCGCATGCCTGCAGGTGCATCCAGAAGTGATTCACCCACCGCATCGTCGATGACTCGCACAAGGGGATCGATGGACCGACGGTGCTTGGATGCCCCGACCCAACACTCCGCGGCACGCAACGCCGGGCGACCTGCGGGACTGCCCATGGCAAAGAACGTCTCAAGGATCTTGGCCGTGTCGGGCGGGTTCTTGGTCCCCACGAGACCACTCATGTTCTGGAGCAATGCGAGGTTGACCGTCATCGGTACTGATGAGCGAGCCTTCCCTGCCTGGGTCTCCACGCCCGCAATCGCACTAGCGACCGCTTCGCCCAGATCTCGCTGATCGTCGTCTACGGAGAGGCCGGCAAGCTCCAAGTGGGTCGAGAAGGCCTCTAAACGCTCGCCGACAGGTTTCGTGGCCTTGAACCGCAGCGTCTTGGTGCTGGTCCCGGCGCGGGCGGACTCGTAGGCGAGGGCCAGTGCGGGTTCTTCCGGGTCAGCGGCTTCGACCAGTTGCCGGTACTCCTGCGAAGCGAGGGCGACGATGAACCCCTCGGGCACGCTGACGTACTGGGGCCTTGGGAGGCCAAGATCCACGCTGCGCACGTTCAATCCTCCATCACGACGTCTGCGGCACCCGCTGGACCAAGCAGTCGCAGGCTGCTGTGAGCGACCTTAGGCGAGGTCAAGCGCTTTGCCCGAAACCGCTCAACTCGGGGACCGACGACCGCTGACTGCTCGGTCATTCCTAACCTTCGCTCGCTGCAAGACATCGCACTTCGGATCAGCGCAAAGTCAAGCTCGATCTCCCCGACCGAGGTACCGTCCTCGAGCATGGTCACAGTGGTCAGGTCCCCAGTGGTGATGCAATTGAGGGTGACGCTGCCCTCGCCCTTCATGACGAGTCGGTTCTCAGGGGTCGCGCCCGTCACAGGCACCGTCCGGCTGCTAAAGAGTGGAAGTAGGTAGTCAGACAGGGGGTTCTCTGGATCGCTCCAGGGCCGGAGGAGGGTCCTGAGTGCGTCCGAGAAATCAGTTGGGAGGGTCGTTCTGGTACGGAGCCACGTCTCTACCTCCGCGCGGAAAGCTGCGACCCCGTTGCTGATGGCGTAGAGGCGACACAGGTAGTCGCCGTACCAGGACACCACCTCACGACGCCGCGGGACATCCATTTCTCCGGGCCCAGTCGCCGAGAGGAATGCCGCGTCCAGCGCGCGGTCGAACGACGTGACGACGTCATGCAGCCCGTCGTCAGCGGCGAGTGACTGCAGCAACGTCTCTAACGGGGAGACCGAGGTGATCAATCCGGAGAATGCGTCGAGGACGGGTGACGCCCAGCCGACTCCGATGTTGTCCTGCAAGCGCCCGGGAACGGCGTCGAGCACCGGGTCTACGAGAGAAGTTATGCGCAGCAGCGGATCCGCCGAACGGCGCTCCGAAGTGACCCCAACGCCGAAGATGGCTTGGTTGAAGCGGTACCCGGCACGGCTACGGAGTTCCTCGAAGACCGCATGCGGTTCGCTGGGGTCAACCACGGGAAACCGCAGGCGGAGTGCCTCAGGGTCGCCCTCTCGGGGACCGTCACCTGCCAAGGCTCGAACGACGGCGCCCCACACCTCACGGAAGCCAAGGCGGGCCCCCGCGACCGCCTCGGTTGAGCGCAGGACCGTCAGCAATCCCCTCTGACCCGCATCAGAGCTGAGGCTCTTGACATTGGCCAGAACGGGGTCATGCGGGTTCATGGCTGCTTCCGGCACCATCTCGCTGACGACCTTGCCCAACAGTGCACCAGCCGGGATGTCCAGCAGATCCTTGGCGGCACGTTGGTTGAGGCGCAGCACCTTGTAGGGAGATATGCGGCCGTCCTCGCCGGGACGTGGCCGTGGCTCGAGCAGCGAGCACATGTCGACGTGGACCATCACAAGGTCGACCGGACCGCCTGACGTGGCCACAGTGGCATGGACAAGGACCTGGCCCTTGTCCGCCTCATTCACGGTTATGGGTTGGTCATGTGGCGCTTGATCGATGCCCGCGAGCCAACGGATGACGGCTGCGCCGCAGTCGTTATCCGTGAGCGCGTTTGCTTCCTCGACCAAGATCCCTCTGTTCACGCAGGCAAGGAGGTATTCCCGATTGGCGACGGCGCGTTCAATGTCATCTGACAGGGGGTGCGACGTCGTCGTGCCGGTGGCCGGAATAGAAGCGTCATTGACCACGCGCAGCGTCTGCTCGCCGATGGAATAGGAGTAGGAGCGCCTGGCAAGTCCGTCGTCACTCGAGGCCAATGCAGCAAGGCCCCTGGTGAGCTCGATGAGCGCATGCGACTTCCCGCCTCCCGGCCCGCCTACGAGGAAGACCATCTGGAGTGGTCCTCCCGTCTCCGCGCGGGTCCTTAGTTCGGAGCATGCTTCTTTGACACCAGGCGCCGGATCCACATGGAAACGTGGATCCACCTCATCACTGGGGTCCACGGCGACCTCGCTGCCACCGGTTGCCTTGCCCCAAATCTGATGGAGTACGAGATAGGGGTCACCCGTCGCTCTAGCCATCAAGCCCGAGATCCTTTCTTGAGCGCTCTCATTACTCGCACCATAGGTGCCTACGACGGCACGACCCATAGCCTCAGTTGACTGAGCGCCGTTGGATGGCGCCAAATCGCTGGCCAACGCTGCGGTGTCCAAAAGCTCAGGGAATTCGACGCTCATGATGCGCTCTGCCACCGGCACCATGGCCAATTGGTAGTTGGCCCGCGGCAAGTAGCCCCTTATCCCGGTCACACCAAGGTCCGCAAGCACCGCCGTCAAGTTGCAAAACTTGAACTCAACAGAGCCCTTGGAGCGCCCGGTCTCCTCTTGGACCCTCCGGTTCCATTCGACCTTAATGTATGGCTCTGCCGCCCGTTCGTGCTGAAGCATCGAGCAATAGGCCCGCGTCAGTGCCACGAGTTCGTGTTCCTGCCAGTCCATCGACGCTATCCTGTCAGCCCTTGGAGCCGGCATCGGCAAGCACTGATGAATCCAGCAGGATCGGTCGGAGGTGCTCGCCGAGAGCGCGAGCTAGCTCAACGGGCACCGCGTTGCCGATCTGCGTGAACTTGGGCAGGTCCCTGGTCCAATCACCAGCCTCCGGGTCGCCCGCTCGGCGACGACCGCCCGTAGTCCGACTGCCCGTGAACTGGTACCAGTCAGGGAAGGTCTGCAGGCGTGCCCACTCCCGAACCGTCGGTGCCCTGTCCTGCTCGTAGTGCACGTAGTCGTCGGGGAGCGAGGTCGCGGTGATGCTCGGCCCACCCGCTGGCCAATGTGCAGGAATGACACGCTGGGCGAACTTCTTCGTGCGCAGGTTCTCCGGCAGCTCACCCCCGTTGTTGCTCAGGCTGCGCAGAGCGGCGAAGCGTTCGCGAACTCGCTCCGAATGCTTGCTGTACACCTGGTCGGTCAGCTCGTGGTGCTGGAGGAACGTCACGCCGTCAGGGCGACGGCGGAGCTCCTTCACCAGGGGGTGGGCCCCTTGCGCAGGCACTCCATTGTATTCCGTGGACGTGCCGCCAAGCTCCCAATGGGGGTCGAGGAGGTCGCCCCATAGCTCCTCAGGGTGAGGGGGCCTCGCGAAACGACCGGAAAGTGGGATCAAGCCGCAGGTTGTGTCAGATGGGTCCGCGGGGTGATGGTCCGGCACGGCGACATCGTCACGGACGCCGACGATAATCACTCGCGGCCGGTTCTGCGGCACGCCGTAGTCCTTCGCCTTCACGAGGCGGTACCCGACTCGGTACCCCATGTCGCTGTCGCCAACCCTGACCCGAAGATCCCTAAAGCCTGCCAGAACGTCATCCCAGATCTCCCCCTTCCGGCCAAGGGGGGTCCATCGCGCCGAAAGCAGTCCGCGGACGTTTTCGAACACGAACGCCTTGGGGGCGAATGCCCCAACGACGGTGATCATGTCTCGAAACAGGTAGTTGCTCGGGATCTCGCCTTTCTCGAGGGCGAATGTGCGTCGGTGCCCGATCCCGCTGAACCCCTGACAGGGGGGTCCTCCCGTGACGAGAGTGACGTCCCCGAAGGCTTCGCGGATCCGCGCGACATGGTTGAGCAGAAGGTCCGAGGGACCCGGTCGAACATCCTTCCACTGCTCATGCAGGCCGCTGCCGTTCACCCGCGGCTCCGGCCAGACGGTCAGGTCACGGATGTCGGACGACTGGTTTCGTTCATCCTGCAACCAGCGGTTGTTCCGCCGGTTCATGAGGTAGGTCCGGCGCGCATCATCATGGAGCTCATTCACGAAGACACTGGTGAAGCCGGCTTGCTCCATACCCAGCCCCAGGCCGCCGCAACCAGCGAACAGGTCAACGACGCTCAACACCACTGGTTCGAATCCTCCGCTGGTTCATACTCTGTGACTTCCTCGCAAACCCTACTGCCGCACCCCGATGAAACCCAGGAGCCACTTCCCATGTCGCGAGCCGGTCTTACCACCGGCCCGCTACCCCTACTCCGCGGCGCCAGTCATCGCGCACCATGGCTGGCAGAGGGATCGTCAAGCGACAGCATCGACGCAGGCCCCCCAACACTCGGAACGTCGCGAGCCTCTTCCCTTTCGGCGTTTGGAACCGACCGGGCGCGAGCCCGGCCAACGTGATCTGTCTCCTGAGTCCCAACGACGAGGTCTCCCGATGAAGTCCCGGTCGGCATCGTGCTGAAGACCGCGGCGCTGCTGAAGAGCTCGGCACCCCGACGGACGCCGGAAACGGAGAAGCACTGACTTGCCAATGCCGACGAGGCCCCGACACGCAACGCGTGTCGAGGCCTCGTTTTCGGGCTAGTGAAACTCAGCTGCAGCCGCTGGTGCT
>JGI10216J12902_100345383_pt1 | contig 14796 bp, 20 predicted proteins | sample KanNatreferecore_FD_12902 | JGI IMG/M metagenome (IMG submission 12902)
ATACGGCATTGGCATTGCTGAGGCCGTGGGTTCAAATCCCACCCGGTCCACCTTTCTACCAAAAAGCGTGTGTGTGCGTTTCCAGTGGAAAATGGCAAAAATAATTGTTCTTTTATATCACCTGCAGCAGTTGCACGGTATAGTACACAGCGGGCAAGCGCGCAACTTGTCACTGTATATGCATTGATCGACAAAAATGCTGGTGCCTTTTCTAAACTAGCAGGTCTTCCCTTATCTCAAACGCCGCCTTGCCGCCGTGCATTATCCTGTATATCCTGTAAGGCGACCCATCCGGGTTCCTGCCGACCCTGACCACTTCTCGGAACGTTTCAAGCCTGGAAGAGGCAATGATGGCGCCGATGCCTTTTCTTTTCTGCCTTACCTGCCTTACAATGTCTGCCGGCAGGTTTTTGCAGTATATTTTTGACCTGGCGCGCACAAGTACTCTGCCCTTCGCTGTGAGAATCGCGTCCCTTTCAATGATGTCTACACCTTCCTGTTTTGTGACCTTTACCTCTATAGGCGCGCCTGCAATGATGGCAAGCACCTGCTCTACGGTGCCGGTGTGCCCAAGCAGGATCTGCTGCTCGCGCGTCAGCTTGGACCCCGAGATGTTTTCTGTCATCCAAACGCCACCCTTGCCGCAAGCACAGCCAGCGAAAACGTGATTGTCGCGATGCTCAGGACTTTGAGCCCGCCCTCTAGTCTTTTTACATCTTTGCCATCCTTTTTCGCCTGCTTGTATGGCCTTGACATCTTTATCTCTGCATAGCTTGCAAGCGCGGCGCCGGCAGCTACCGCAAAAGGAAGGACGCTAAACTCGCCGGTCTGGATGATGTATCCTGCCATGGCCGGCAGTGCGCCCCACGACACTGCAAACCAAAAGTCGTTGTGGAACCGGCCGCCGAAGAGCTCAAAGTTGTATGCAAAGAGAAAGAACCCTTCAAGGGCCGCCACTATGCCAAGCAGCGGCGCATACAGGATGATATAGTAGGCGCCAATAGAGTACGCGCCTGCCACTGACGCTGCCATCAGAGTGGCCACCTGGCGCCTTGAAAAATAGCTGCCCCACGGCTTGTTCTTCGAGCCGATGGCATCGGCGGCGTGCGCCCCGATTCCCAGAGCCAGCGCGTAAATGAGCGCAATAGCGCCCACCCTGTCCCAGTGGACCTCCTGTGTCGACATCGACCCGAGTACGGTAAACGATATGCACATGCCAGTGTAGGGGAGGAACATCATGCCGACAAACGCGCGGAATTTGTCAGGCCCGAAACTGGGCACGAACCACTCGTTGATCCTGCTCAATGCTTTCTCCCGGCCACAATGGCCGCAGTGCCTGCTGTGAGGCGTTTGCCGGCGACGCCTTGAAAGCCACATTTCTGCATGGAATCGATGGCCTGCTTCTCCCATCGCGACTGGCAGATGACGCCGTCAAGGCCGTCAAATACGGGCTTCCACGACCTTGCAAACGTCCCCGCGAGCCGGAGGGCTGCAAAATACGCGTCCCACAGGCTGCGCATGGCGCCGCCAGGGCACGCAAAGTCGTGCAAGACCACAATCCCTCCCGGCCTTAGTACGCGCCAGCACTCCTCCACCATCAGGCCCACGTCGACATATTTTGCCAGGTAAGACGAGACGATTGCGTCAAAAGTCCCTTCCCTGTACGGTAGCACCTCCGCGGTGCCCTGCACAAACAGAGGCCCCATCTTGTCCTTGGCAATCTCTAGATAATCGAGGGTAAAGTCAAGTCCGGCCACCTGCCTGCCTGTTTCCTTGACCTTGTATGTGAGGATGCCCGTCCCACAAGCAAGGTCGAGGACGGGGCCGCGTCCTGTGACTGCTTCCACTATCTCGCGCTTCCATGCCGCGTCGCGGCCAAACGTGGTGATGCCGACGACGGCGTCATAGCCTGGCGCAGTGGATTGGGTAAAGAATTTCCTCGCGCTTGCGTGGCCGGCGTGGACAAGCAATGAAGCAAGTACGCGCTTCGCTCTATTAAGAGCAACGACGAAGGCGACAAGTAATTATGAGATGCCGCCTGTAACGACATGGCGTACACACATTGTATTTCGTCAACTGGCAGCGCACCATATCGCTTGAAGAGCGCAACGGCCATAAGGTGGTGGTCAAGCGGAACAAGCCAACCACCGAGTTTCACGAATACATCCTGTTTGGCACCTATGTCGCAATCTCTATCCTGCTTGCCCATCCGTCGCCGCCCCCGATGCCCGGCGGCATCGCCAGAAATGAAGGCCATGAAATGCGTACGACCCTTAGCCAGCTCGGCATCAAGACTCCCCGGCTGCTCCTTATTTCCGGCGACATGCTAATCGAAGAATATATCGAAGGCGGCGACCTGTACAGGGCCCTTGCGTCAGGAAGCGCCGGTGCGTCCCTTGCCCTTGCCGCAGGCAGCCTGACTGGGCTGATGCACCGCGGAGGGTACGTCTTTACCGACAACAAGGCGCAGAACTTTCTTGTCCGTGACGGCAACGTCCTCCGGACGGACCTTGGCTTTATACAAAAAAGAAGTTCCACTTTTGCGCGCAGCATGGACGTGGGGTCGTTCCTCGCAAGCGTCATGGACCTGCCGCCCTACAGGGAGCTGGAGAGGGCGTTTTACGACGGCTACAAAAGACATGCCGGCAAGTTCCCGTACCTTTCGCTTGCGATACGCAACATACTGGCCGCAGGCTTTTCGTCGGATAGCAAGACGGCCGTCAAGAACATGATGATTGCCGACTCTGCAAAGCTACTGGGCTAGCTATATTGGAGGCAGTTCCGCTTTCTTGTCAAAGCCGCCAGAGCCGAACTTGCAGTAAAAACACTGGTCCGACTGCATGTAGGTCAGCTTTTGTATCGTTATCGCGCCTATCTTTAGAGCGACTTTGGTCATGAACCGGTACTTGAAAGGCATCGACGGGATCACCTCGTTAAAGTAGACGTCATAGTGGTCGGGGCAGAACTTTAGCGTAATCTGGGCCCTTTGCCTGGCGTCAGGGGCGACATCTTTGTTGTTGTCGCTTACTGTCTGGGCGACCTTCATCTGCTCCCTTATATACTCGTGCTTGGGACAGGGGCAATCCTTGCCACCGGGATGCTTGTAGGCCGGCGTATTCTTCCAGTCGAATCCTGGATAGTCACGCTCAAAATCATCCATCGCTGCAACCATACTGCAAGGTAATACAATATAAAGATGTGGGAACCGTTCTTTAGTAGGCTAAAATGACAAAAAATATATTTTTGGGCATGTTAGAACCCTCTAGTGTTCACCTCCGCATGGTGACGGTGTAATCCTTCATTGAGCGCAACAACAACGGCAAACAACAATGGCGGCGTTTCAGTCGCACCCAATTCAGACGATCCAAACCTGAAGACTCTGGTCGAATTCAAAAAGAGTGTTCTTGACGAGCAAAAAGGCGGCGAGAAAAAGATCGACGAGATCAATAGCAGCCTGGATGCTGTCAAGAAACAGATAGACGAAGAAAGGATGCAGCTGGACGAGCTGCGCGCCAAGCTAAAGGGGGTGAACGAGGAAAAGGATGCCGATTATCCCAAGTTTGTAGAGCTCCGCAACAACCTCATCGAGGCCAAGAACCAGATGAGGTCGCTCGACGACAAGGTCGGGCAGGCCAAGTCGAGAAAGGACAGGAGCGAAATGTCCGGGCTTTCCAAGGCGCTGGAGCAGATAGAGCGCGACATACAGACCAAGAAACTTTCTAAAGACGAAGAGCGCAAGCTGGTCGCTCGTTCCAAAGAGATCGCTACCAAACTTCACACGCTAAAGCTGGTCCACAAGAAGGAAGGCCAGTACCGCGAAATGTCGACGCAGTACGACGAGCTAAAGTCGCGCGTCAACAGGATATTCAAGCAAAAGGAAGAGTTTGGCAACAGGATTGGCAAGCTCAAGGAGAGCATCGAAGGGCTGGTTAATAACCGCGAAAGCCTCTACGAAGAGCGCAGGCAGGCAATCCACACTGTGCGCGAAGCGACGGCGAAACTCGAAATGATCGAGACGCAGCTCAACGCCATCGCCTTCAAGAAGAACCGCATGGCGCAGAGCGAGACGCGCCAGAAGAAGCAGAAAGAGATGGACGAGCGCAGGGTTGCAAGGCACGAAGCCACTCAGGAACGGACAAGGCGCGACAAGGAATACCAGGAGCGCTGGAACACCCTCAAGGAAGCCGCGCAGAAAAAGATGTCGTCCGGCGAGAAACTGACGTTCGACGAGATGAAGCTCATCTTTGGCGACGCGGGTTCGGACTAGACATTTTTATTCAAGCCCGTGCAAAAAGTGACTGGATGTCTGAGGAAAAACTAGAGTACAGCGGCAAGGTCTACCTTTACAGCAGCGGCATGCCCGAGGACCTGATCACGATTTCAAAGGAAAAGCTGGCAGAAAGGGGCGTGAGCGGAGGCGACATTGTCGTGCTGCTCGACCCCGTCGGCGTTCCTGAGGGGAGCATCATGGCGACCATCTGGCCCCACTACCTTTCAGTCGCAAAGGTCAAGAGGGTGCGCGACGGCTCGATCTATGCACCACAGCTCTTCAACATCCAGTTCTGAGCAAAACCGTTAAATCGCCTGCGCACCGCCCAACTATTGGATGCTGACTTTCTTTTGCAAGCGCGACCGGCACGGCGACTGCCCCGGCGAATGGCCCGTGGGAGAGTCATGCGGGCCGGACCACGACTGCTCTTTTGACATGAAGGTGGTCAAGTGCGCCTGCGAGTGCCACGCCAAGAAATAGCCCCTCACGCCCTAAACCGCATTCAGGGTAAACTTTAATTGCTCTTTGCAGGCAGTGAGACAAGTCTGCATGCTGGATTTTTCGCAGCTGTTCTTGCAACTGGGCGGGGAAATGGGCGAATTTGATCCTGCCAACCCGATGATGTATGTCTACATAATCTCGCTTGCCACAATACCGTTTTTCATGCTGTACGGCCAGCGCATGCAGGGCAAGGTGATACTGGGCGAGATATCAAAGTCGATGCTGAAACTAAAGACGATGAAGGACAACGCCCGGCTTGACACGATAGACTACGTCAAGCAGGTCGTCCCGCAACAGGACCCCACGCTTAGAATAGACAAGTTTCTCGAATATTTCACGATAATGCCAGTCGACATGGACCCTGCCGGCCTCGTGCGCAAGGTAGAACACGTGATGCGGACAAGGGACGACAGGATGCGCGCCGAAGTTCGCAAGATCTGCCCCGGGATTGACAACTATGAGGCGTCCAAGATAGAAAACATGCTTGAAGCCGCGACTGCGCTCAATATGATATACAAAGTCGTGCGCCACTTTTACCTGATGGGCAAGCGAACTACAAGCGTGTTCGTGCTTGTCCAGTTACAAATGGTGATGCCGCTCCTGCTCGAAGAGGCCGACGCGCTGAAAAAGGCGATAGCCACGTTCCGGCAGGGCCAGCCCATAGGCGACAGCATAGGACCGATGGTCGTCGGCAAGATGATGTTGGGCAAGGAGAAAAAGCTGGTGGCACAGGAAACCGTGTACGCGCAAAGCGAGCACAATGGCAGAAAAATCTATCTGTTAAAGGCAGAGGGCCCTGCGGGCACGGTGGGGCGTCCCGGAGAGGCGATGCAAAGGTTAGCAGGCGACCTCGGGGTGAGGCTTGACGCCGTGATAATGATAGACGCGGCGCTAAAGCTGGAAGGCGAGCGCACCGGCGATGTCGCAGAAGGCATTGGCGCGGCTATAGGCGGCATCGGCGTCGAAAAATACCAGATAGAGGAAGTTGCCACACGCCTGGGCGTGCCTGTTTACGCTGTGATAGTAAAGCAGTCGGTGCTTGACGCAATCACCATCATGAGAAAAGAGATCGCAGACTCGTTTGACAGGGTGACTGAAACCGTGCACGCGGTGATAGAGGACAAGACCGAGGAAGGGCAGTCGGTCCTCGTGATAGGCGTCGGCAACACGATGGGGGTCGCCCAATGATTCTCTTTGGCAAAAAGCCAGAGCCCCAACCTACGCTTTATACGGAGCAGACCTGCGGCAGCTGCGGCGACAGGGAAAGGCGCCCCTTTGAGCAGGGCGACTATGTCTTTAAGGATGGCGTCAGGTGCGCAAAGTGCAACTCTGCGACGCTTGTGACTGCTATCTATGGCGAGTACCCGCCCGAGAAAAAGGGCTAGAGCGTTATCACGTTTGCGCCGCCGTCAGTCGGTATGAGTGTGTGCTCTGCCTGAACGACGGTCTTGCCGCGGCCCTCGACAAGGATAGGGTATGCGTGGATGTTCTTTTTCTTGACCAGCACGTCGACGAGCCTGCGCAGCTTGCCTTCGTCGTACGCGTCGGTGAGCCACCTGAGGGCGAACGGGAGCGTCCTGTAGCGGCTCCATATCAATTCTAAAAGCTCGTCTGCGTCCTTTTCCTTGCTCGGCTTTCTCGACGTGATGCCATAGATGTTGCGCACCTTGCCTTCGTGCACGACGCCCATCCCGTCCTTTGTCGTGGCAAACGGCTCTATCGCGTAGGCCTCGTTTGGCTGGAGCGCAAACGACGAGCCGACTGTCCAGATGTTGGGTATCGACTTGCCTGCGTGTATCACGTATTGCTGCAAAGAATGGCCGCTGAGGTTCTGTATCGGCCGGTAGCCCATCCTGTCGATGGCAGTTTCAATCACCCTGCCGATGTCGCTTGCCTTGGTGTTGGCCCTTGCAGTGCGGACTGCTTCTGCCACAGCCGACTCGGCGGCCTTTACAAGAGAATCATACTTTGGTTCGTAGCAGACCGTGACAGCAGTATCGGCGATATAACCGTCGACGTGGACGCCGATGTCTATCTTTAGCACGTCGCCTTCCTTTACTGTGGTCTGGTCGGCCGGCTCTGCCGTGTAGTGGGCCGCTATCTCGTTGAGGCTGGCATTTACCGGGAACGCCGGCTGCGCGCCCATGCCTTTTATCTGGGCCTCAACCGACTCGCAGATATCGAAAAGAGTGGAGCCGACGTGGTATTTTCTGCGCGCCGCTTCCCTGACTTCCGATGCTATCTTGCCTGCCTTTAGATAGCACTCTAGGTTCATTCAGGCAAAATTTGTGCCAGTTCCTATATAGAGATAACGCCACAAAGAAATTCTGCTTCTCTTTTGCCCTCTGCTTTGGCACGGCATTCACTCTTGACCGCCCCGGCTCGACTGGTTTTATAGAAGAAAAACTATACAGAGCCATGGTACGCCAGAGCGAAATGCTGTGTTGCAAGGACTGCGGCATAGTCTTTTGGGGCAAGGCCCGAAAAGTCGTGCAAGCAGCCAAGGAACCTCAGGTATGTCCCCACTGCAACTCTCAAAACACCGGCACGATTGACAGGTCGTCCTAGTTTGGCTTGGAAGCAAAAACCCGCCAACCCTGACGGTCTGGGCTAAAAGCCGTCAGTGCCGTACATTTCGACGAGGGTCGACAGCTCGAGCGTGGTTATTGGCATCTGCTCCTTCTGCTCCCAAAAGTCAAACGTCGGCGACATCAGATAGCCCTTTGCTTTTTCCATGTGGGCAAGGCCTAGGACGTGGCCAACCTCGTGGATTGCCGAGTTACGGTAGGCGTACCCCGGTAGGTCTATCACGTTCTTGCCGTCGCCATGCAACACCTGAGGCGACATGTAGACGCTGGCAGAGCTGGCAACGCCATTTTTGTACTGGACTGACGTGTAGGCGCCGGTCTGCTCGGGATAGCCGGGAAAGTCTTTGTATGTATCGTAAATGTAGACCTTGACGTCGCAGTCGGCCGGCATGTTCTCAGTCACCGCCCTCTTTATCGGCATGTTCCATTCTGCCCTATCTGCCGTGTAATCCTTGAGCGCCATGCGCCACTTGTGCACCCCCAGTTTAGCCCAGCTATAGTAGGTGTTTCGCACACCGTCTTCCTTGTAGACGCACCATTGCATGTCCGAGTCCCACCTATAGCTGGCCCTTGGAACCGTGGTGCCTGCAATGCGGTCGTCGTCAGCCTTTTCCTCGTAATAACGGGATGCAAACGCGGGGATGGAGGTGAAAGAAATGAAAAGTAGCGCCGCCAGCGCGGCGGCGAGCAGTCCTCCCCGCTTCAATGCGCCGTATGCGCAGGCTTTGCTTTTATGTCTTGTCAGGTAAAGCTCTTTTCGCCCTTGTCAAGCGTCGCGATGTTTATCGACTGCTCGACTTGGGACACGAAAATGATGCCGTCCCCGTGCTCGCCGGTCCTCGACGCCTCGACGATGGCCTGCACGACGGCTTCCTGCTGGCTGTCGTCCACGAGTATCTCGAACTTGAACTTGGGCAGTAGGTCATAGGTCACGGGCTGCCCGCGCCACTGCAGGTGGAGCTCGCGCTGCTTGCTCCAACCGGAAACGTCGTAAATTGTCATGCCGCCTATCCCGAGCTGCCTTAGCTTTTCCTTGACTAGTGGCATCTTTTCTGGCCGTACTATAGCCTCGAGCTTTTTCATTAGCAAGACACCTATTGCTCTGACAATCTTTTATTCTTTGTTATTATCCTTGCGCGAGGCTTTTATGATATGCTTTTTATCGAGATGCTTTTTTAAACCGCATGTGAGGAGACTAGTTGTTTGAAGTTTGTACTTGATACCAGCATAATAATCGACGGCGAGATAACCCGGATGCTAGAGGCCGGCGAGATTGAGGAGGGAAGCGAGATCATCATCCCCCTGGCTGTCCTCGACGAGCTCCAGTCGCAGGCTTCGACCAACAAGGAGCACGGGTTTGTCGGTCTCGGCGAGATAAAAAAGATGCGCGAGCTGTGCACAAAAAGAATGGTCGCCATCCGGTTCGTCGGCCAAAGGCCTGACTTTGACGACATCCGGCTGGCAAAACACGGTAGGATAGACGCGATAATTAAGGACGTGGCGATGAGCGAGTCTGCCACGCTGATGACTGCCGACTATGTGCAGGCACTCGTTGCCGAGGCACAGGGGATCAAATCGCGGCACATCCGCGCCCCGACAAAGACGACAGACCTAGAATTTGAAAAGTTCTTTGACGAAGAGACTATGAGCGTCCACCTGAAGGAAAACGTTGAGCCAATGGCCAAGCGGGGCAAGCCGGGAGGCTTCAAGCTGACGCGCATCGCAGACGGCAAGTGCACGTATCCGCAGCTGACAAGGATAATCAAGGAAGTGTCGGAGGCAAGCAGGGTGAACGGCGCGGGCACGGTCGAGATAAGCAGGTCCGGCGCGACTGTCATCCAGTTTGGCCTCTACCGGATTGCGATAACCCGGCCGCCGTTTTCTGACGGTCTTGAAATTACGATAGTCAGGCCGACGGTGAAGCTGGCCCTTGCAGACTATAACGCGAGTGAAAAGCTCATGGAGCGCCTCTCCGGCAAGGCCGAGGGCGTCATCATCGCCGGCCCTCCGGGCTCTGGCAAGAGCACGCTTGCGAGCAGCCTCGCCGAGTTTTACGTGGAAAAGGCAAAGATAGTAAAGACGTTCGAGTCGCCCCGGGACCTGCAGGTGCCTGAGGCAGTCACGCAGTACGGCCCGCTTGAGGGCAGCTTTGAAAAGGCAGTCGACATCCTGCTCCTGGTGAGGCCGGACTATACCATCTTTGACGAAGTGAGGCGCACGCAGGACTTTGCAGTCTTTGCCGACATGCGGCTAGCCGGCGTGGGGATGGTGGGCGTCGTGCATGCGTCCAGCCCTCTTGACGCCGTCCAGCGCTTTATGGGCAAGGTGGAGCTGGGCATGATCCCGCACATACTTGACACCATCATATTCGTCAAGGACGGTGCCATCAACAAGGTGTATGAGCTGGCGCTGACTGTCAAGGTGCCGACCGGCATGACCGAGGCAGACCTTGCCCGGCCGCTTGTTGAGGTCAAGGACTTTGAGTCCGGCAAGGTGGAATACGAGATCTATACCTATGGCGAGGAGAACGTCGTCGTGCCGGTGTCAAAGGTCCAGGCAGGCAGCGACGAGAGCGGGATAAAAAAGCTAGCGCAGTCCAAGATACTGGACGTGGTGAGGCGCTTTGACCCCCGCGCCGAGGTAAACATCCTCTCCGAGCACAGGGTGCAAGTCAAGGTCAGCAAGGAGGCAGCGCCCAAGATAATCGGCAAGGGCGGCTCTACCATAAACGAGCTGGAAGACGTGCTCGGGGTAAAGATAGACGTCGAGACCAAGATACCGACGCTTGGCAAGCAGATTGACTTTGAGGTGAGCGAGGCAGGCTCTGCCGTGACTTTGATGGTGGACGAAGAAGTGATAGGCAGGACCGTCGACGTCTACATTGAAGACGAGTTTGTGCTTTCAAGCCAGGTGGGCAAGAAGGCGAGGTTAAAGGTCGACAAGAGGTCGGAGGCCGGCAAAAAGATCGTGAACGCGATAATAGCAGGCCAAGAGATGCTGCTGTTCCTGAGCAAGCGCAGCAGCTAGCCGAACTTTTGGCTCTTTACCAGCTTTACAAACTCGGCCAGCTTTTTCAAAGTCTCCGGGTGCAGGTGGTGCTCTATGCCCTCCGCGTCGCGGTTTGCCGTGTCCTTGTCGACCCCTATCATCATCAGAAATTCTGCAAGGATGCTGTGCCTGTCGTGGATGTTTTTGGCTATCGCGACGCCGCTGTCGGTGAGGGTGATGCCGCGGTATTTTTCATAGTTGACGTGTCCACTTTCGTTGAGCCGCTGCAGCATCTTTGTGACGCTTGGCGAGCTGACGTTCAAATAGTTGGAAATGTCGACGGTGGTGGCATAGCCCTTGTGCTGTATCAGCTCGTAAATGACCTCGAGGTAGTCTTCCATGCGGGTGGTCCTGATGCCCTTTTCCGCGCCGTGCGCGTCCCGGATTGAATCAAGCCTGCCTCCTTCGTCCTTTGCCTTCTTAGCCAAAGCCGCCACGCATGAGTGCCATGCCTGACAGCAATAAATATTGGCATTATAGAAAAACTTTGGTATTGAAGCTCGTAATCTCTCCTGAAGAGCTGCGCTCGCTTAAAGACTCCCTGGTGGTGGATGCAAGGCCGTTTGGCGATTATGCGCAGGGCCACGTGCCGGGCGCGGTAAACATTGACCTGATGCAGTTCCACTGGATAGACACGTCAAAGGAAGGCATCAGGCAGTTCAACAAGCAGACGAAAATCCTGCTGTCAAACATCGGCGTTTCAAATGAAAAGTCCGTGGTGTTTTACGACGACGCTTCAGGCCCGTCCGCCGCAAGGGGAGTATGGCTTTTGCTCTACTTTTCGCATCACAAGGTCGCTATGCTCGACGGCGGGCTGGAGGGGTGGAAAGCCAAGGGATTCAAAATGGAGACAAAGACAAAGCCATTCATCCACGCCGATTTCAAGGGCGCGCCGGACACCAAGATCCTGGCCGGCTATGAAACTATCAAGGCGGCCGCAAAAAAGAAAAAAACTGTTGTGCTTGACACCCGCTCAAAGGCGGAATATGACGGGACGGCCGTGCGCGCTGCGAGGGCGGGGCACATACCGGGTGCAGTGAATATCGACTGGAACGACAACGTCAAGGGTCCTGCCTTCAAGGAAGCAAAAGAGCTGAAAAAGATGTATGCCAAGATACCGAAAGATGCGGAGGTGATAACCTACTGCCAGGGCGGCTACAGGGCTGCCAACAGTTTTGTCGTGCTAAAGATGCTCGGCTACAAGAATGTGAAAATGTACCTGGGCTCGTGGGGCGAGTGGGGCAACAGGCCGGACCTGCCTGTCAGTAAATGACGTCAGAGCTCAATTTCAGCAGCTTTTTGTCGCTGACGAAACGGCACTCGCCCATGCCGCACCTTATCGCAATCCGCAGGGCAAGGTGCTGGATGAAAAACACCGCATAAAGCAGAGACTCTATGGCCGTCGGCTTTGTGCAATCGATGTTGTAAGTCTCAAAGCCATTATTTTTGAGCTGTCTTGCGCGCGCCTTGCCGTCGAGGATCAGGACTCTGTCGCCCTTTTTCAGGCCAAAAAGTGGGGCGTGGAAAAAGTCTTCAAGTTGGCAAGCCGTTGCTCTTGCTCCAAATATTTCATTGAATTTCAAGGCGCCATACACCGCGGCGGGATGAAGCACCGAGTCTGCAAGCATGACTATTGAATCCGTCTTTATTTCTGGAAGTCTGGATGCCTGTTTCTTTGCTTCTTTGTACAGTTTGGCAAGGTTCGCCGGGCAGGCTACTCTGCCTTTTGTGGCAAGCCATATACAGGCAAGGACGCTGGCAGTAAAGCTGATTGTTCCGGCTGTCTTGCCGGCCCCGTGAAAATTTAACTCTGTAACGTCGTTGCAGGCTTTAGCAAGCGGGCTTTTTTTGTTGGCCGTGACGGCTACCGTATGCAGGCCGGCCCTGCGCGCGGCCTTTGCCGCAAGCACGGTTGCCCGCGTCCTGCCTGATATTGAAACAATGTAAACGTCGCGGCCCTGCGCAAATGAAGGATTTGCAATTATGTCTGCGGGGTAGTGACATGAGGTCCTGCCCGAAGAAAGGTGGTGCGCCGCAAGTGTCGCAACGTACGAGTCGCCCGAGCCCACAAGCGCGACCTTGCCACGCGGCCTTGCAAGTCTAAGGGCTGGCAGGTCTGCCAGTTGGCGCTCCATGTCGGCGGCCATTGCATCTATCGAATTCACGGTGTGACTATGAAAATAAATGAAGATAATAAATTTTGAAAAAGACTACTTTTTCTTTTCGCCCTGGCCTTCGATGACTATCATCGTGAGGGTCGACCGGACCTTGTCTATCTTTCTCACCTGCCACGTGATGGTTTCGCGGAGCTTTTCCATCGTGTCGGCCCTGACCTTGGCGATAATGTCGTAGACGCCATAGACGCCGTTTACCTCTACCGTCTGAGACAACTTTTTCAATTCACCAATGATGCTCTCCTCGGAACCGAGGTCGCAATTGATGAGCACGTATGCTGCAGGCATATAGAGCTGTTCCAAGTGACTTTATTATTAAACCAATCGCGTCAGAACTTTTCCTTTGACACTTTTTGCGCCTTCAAATAGTCGACAAAGTAGAACAGGTAGGCGCGCTCGTTTATCTTTAACACCCACGGTATGAACGACTCGTTCTTACTGCTCTTTTCAAATATGGTGAAACCCGAGTCCTCGACGAACCTGCGGAAGGATGCGGCGTCAAACGACTTCTTGGGCGGCGGGTCGCGGTTATAGTCGTAGGGAGCGGTGATGATAGTGGCAGCGTGCGGCTTTAGCATCCTGTGGATTGACGCGAGGAGCTTTTCCGGCTCGACGAGCTCGAGCAGGTTGAGCGCAAGCACCAGGTCGAACTTGCCCGGCTTGAAGGGCAGGTTGAGCGAGTCGGCGACGCAAAATTCCAGATTGCCGTGCTTTGACTCGTACATCCTTTTTCTCGCTTCGCGTATGAATGAAAACGAAAGGTCAACTCCTATCGCAAATGCATATTTCTGCGCCAGCAACATTGTGCTGTACCCCATCGAGCAGGCCATGTCCAGCACGACGCCGTCCATGTCCGAGTTTATGCCGTGGACCACGCGGTTATAGACCTCATTTGGGCGCAGGTGCCACCTGAGGGTCTTTAGCAGCCGGTCCTCTTCCGAGTTCTCGTACTGCATCCACCTGTAAGGCACGAACCAGCTGCCGCCCTCTTCGTACCTGTCGTTTGCGACGGCGCCTTGCTTTATCTGCGTGCCCTTGTCCTTCAGGAACTCTTTCATTTCTTTGGTGGTGCTTTCAAGCAGCCAGTGGCCGTACGTCTGCGACCTCCCGGCGGCATACGTGGAAAAGTCCTTGACCAGTATCGCCACGCCATGAACTATGGGGTAAAGTGCGTTGCAGTCAGGGCACTTCAGGAACCCCTCCACTACCTCGTTCTCGGTCTTGCCTGTCGCAAGAGGCTCGAGCGCGAGGCGGATCTGCTTGTCTGCGTGGTGCAGGCAGACGAGGTGGTTCGCAAACTGCGCCTTCATGACTTTGACAGTTCTTGGCTACCACATATAATCTACTAGAGCAGACCGTCGTCGTGCAGCCTGTCGAGCGCCGGCGTGAGCATTTCCTTGATCTCTTTTTCGCCCAGCGCGTACCTGCTTGCAATGCCAAGCGCGATTGACAGCATGTTCCTGTCCTCCCTCGCGGTGTAGACCGTCGAATCGAATATCGAAAACTGCTTTGCGTTTTCCGACAGCCAGCTACTCCAGAATCTCGCTCTTTCGAGGTTTGACTCTAGCGAGCGGATGGCCGCGTCAAGGTCGAGGCCCTCTTCGTGGTCCAGCAGGTCGAGTTTTGCCATCGGGACAAGCAGCGTCCCTTCATTCATCACTTCGTGCGCCTTGTTCATCTTTTCGACTATCTCGTCCTCCTTTTCTTGGGGAGCGATGCTGCCATAGTGGGGAAAGAAATAGCCCGCAAGGTTGCCCTTGCCGTCGTAGACCTTGTAAATGTGGTAATCGTACTCTATCTTCCACTTTATCCTGTCTGCCAATGGTTGCTTCCTGTGACGGGGCGGTATTTGTTTGTAAAGATGCCTGTTCTGTAAAGATCCTCGCACGAGGCCCCGCAGATGCCTTATTTCGGCGCCCGGTTTTCTTCCGATCGTTGTAAATATCATTATTGCAATAATTCCGTGATGAGTGACAAACAGAAAACCAATAACACTTCATCATTGGGACATTCGCAAATTATGGCCACGGCCCTTGTAATGTTATTGCTGGCCACAGCAGCGGTCGTCGCATTGCCCAGTCAGGCGGCATCTGCAACCTTTCCCGGCGAAAATGGCAAGATAGTGTTTTTCAGTAACAGGGGTGGAAATGAAGAGATTTACACCATGAATCCTGACGGAAGCGGCCAGATGCGGCTGACCGAAAATGACGCCTCC
>JGI10216J12902_100323835_pt1 | contig 14792 bp, 11 predicted proteins | sample KanNatreferecore_FD_12902 | JGI IMG/M metagenome (IMG submission 12902)
CGATCGCGATGGCTGGCTCGACATCGTGGTGGGCAATTACGTCGATTACGATCCCACGCACGTGTGCCACGACGTGCATGGCCAGCAGGACTTTTGCGCGCCGAAAGCTTTTCCTGACACGAGTTCGCGTCTCTGGCGCAACGCGACAAAGCAATCCGGCGCGGCGCCACAATTCGAAGACAGCACGGAGCAAAGCGGCATCTTCCGCCCGCCCGGTGTCGCGCTCGGTCTCGTCTGCGCGGATTTCGATGGCGACGGCTGGCCGGACATTTTTTGCTCGGACGATGGAAGGCCCAATCGGCTGTTCATCAACAAACGAAACGGCACATTCAGCGAAGAAGCGGCGCAACGAGGCCTGGCTTTCAACGCGATGGGCGCAACGGCGGCAAACATGGGCACTGCGTTTGCCGACGTGGATGGCGATGGCCTGGGCGATTTGTTCATCACTCACCTCACGGACGAGTTTCATTCGTTGTTCAAGCAAGGTCCGCGCGGAACTTTCGCCGACCAGATTGCCGCGGCGGGCTTGCAACAGCAGGCGTGGCGCGGCACGGGGTTCGGAACTGTGCTCGCGGACTTCAACTGCGACGGCGCGCCGGATCTCGCGTCGGCGAATGGTCTCGTGCGCCGGATGCTGCAGGGCCAGACGCCGGTCGCGCGCGGAGTGCATCCGTGGTGGACGCGTTACGCGCAGAAGGCGCAACTGTTCGTGAATGATGGCGCGGGAAAATTTCGCGACGTGTCGCCGTCGCAAAAAGCTTTGAGTGGCGAGGCGATGATTGGGCGCAGCCTGGCGGTCGGCGATTTCGACAACGACGGCGCGCCGGACCTGGTTTTGTGCAGCGTCGGTGGTCCGGTGCGCGTATTGAAGAATATCGCGCCGAGTCGCGGCCACTGGTTGAAGCTGCGCCTGCTCCTGCCACAGCAAGGCAATCGCGACGCCATCGGCGCGGAGACGATCGTGACGGCGGGCAGAAAAAAGTTTTGGGCAGTGCTTCAACCCTCGACGAGTTATCTTGCCAGCAACGATCCCACGCTGCACTTCGGCCTCGGCACGGCGGCGAACGTTGATTCCATTGAAGTGCTTTGGCCGGATGGGGTGCGGGAGACGTTCGCCGGCGGCGCGGCGGACAAGGTGATGGTGTTGAGGAAGAAGTGAAAAATCCAAAATCCAAAATCCAAAATCCAAACAAGCTTCAAACTCCAAATTCCAAAAGGCGCGCACGCTCTCGGATTCTGGTTTGGAGTTTGGTAGTTGGAGCTTGTTTGGGAATAGGATTTTGGATTTTGGTGTTTCGGCACCCGCAGCCTCCTCTCGTCTCCCTCGCCACCGTCGATCCTTCTCTCGCCAGCATCATCGAAACTTCGCGGACGGCGATCATCCAAAATCCCAAGTCCGCGGCCGCCTGGGGCAAACTCGGCCAGGCATTGCACGCGGCCGAGTTCACGAGCCAGGCGCGGCTCTGTTATTCCAATGCGCTGGCACGCGACAAAAATGATTTTCGCTGGCCGTACCTTCTCGGTTTGTTGGAATTGCAGGACCAGCCGGACGCGGCCATCGAACATTTGCAGCGCGCGACGGAGCTGGCAGCGGGCCACAGCGAGACACCTTGTTTCCAACTCGCCCGCGCGCTGGCCGAGCGTGGCCGCCACGAGCAAGCCGCGCCGCATTTGCATTCGTTGCTCGCCGCCAATCCGGGCCATGCCGCGGCGCACCTGGAGCTGGCGCGCGTTCACCTCGCGCGCGGCGCGCTCAAGGAGGCGACGCAGGCCTTGCAACCCGCGCTGACGAATAATTACACGAAACGTTCGGCGCTGCTCATCGGCGCACAAATCGCACTCCGCAACAATCAGCCCGACGTGGCCGCGCAACTTTCCCGCGGCGCCGCGTCTTTGCCGCGTCCATTCGATTGGCCAGATCCTGTGTTGCGCGACGTGCAAAACATGCGCGTGGACAAAGCGCGGCTCGCGGACCAGGCGAATTCTCTTTTGCAACAGCAGCGCGCTGAGGAAGCTGAAATGGCGCTGGCTAAATTGCTCAAGTCATATCCCGATGACGCGGAAGGGCTGCTCCTGCTGGGCCGGTTGCGTTACATTCAAAAACGATGTCCCGAAGCGGAGGCCGCGTATCGCAAGCATCTTGTTGTGCAACCGAATTCGTTGAACGGCTTGATTCAGCTTGGACTTTCGTTGCTATGCCAGCAGCAGTGGTCGAATGCGGCCGAGGTCCTGGAGAACGCTGTCGCACTGAAGCCCGACTTTGCGCAGGCGCACAACAATCTGGCCGTGGCCCGCTCCCGGGCCGGAGATGCGCCGGGTGCGATTCGCGCCTATCGCGATGCGCTGCGTTGCAGTCCGGGCGACATCAACGCGCACATGGGCCTCGCAGAAGAACTCGCCAACGCCGGGCAATTGGATGAAGCGAAGCAGCACGTGGAACGTGCCGCCGTCTTGAATCCGAACGAGCCGCGCGTGCAAAAAGCGCGCGAGCAACTGGGATTAAAACCTTGAGGTCTCGCGAAGGTTGCGAAGGCGGCGGAGGAGAGGCAAAACGTCATTTTCTTCTTCACTGCCTTTGCCGCCTTCGCGAGACATCTTTCGCGCCTTGTGCAACGAATCACATCATTCACCGTGACGCTTGCGAAATAATCCGGCTGGCTGCACCGTCAGTGTCTCCAATGCGTTCTCGATGCGCCAAACTATTCGTAGTGACCGTCGTCGCAGCCTTCGCGTGCCTCGTCCACGCTGCTGCGCCAACCATTACCTACAACCGCGACGTGCGGCCCATTCTTTCGGAGAATTGCTTCCGCTGCCACGGCGCGGACAAAGCGGCGCGCAAAGCCAAGCTGCGGCTGGATGTTCGCGACGTGGCCATCGAGAAGGAAGCGTTCGTGCCGGGCAAACCGGACGAGAGCGAACTCATCAAGCGCATTTACACCACGAACGAAGACGACGTGATGCCACCGCCGGACTCGCACAAGACGCTCACGGTGGAACAGAAGGATTTGCTGAAGCGCTGGGTTGCCGAAGGCGCGAAGTATGAGCCGCATTGGTCGTTCATCACGCCCCAGCGGCCGCAGGTTCCGAAGGTCCAAAGTCCAAAGTCCAGGGTCCACGGTCCCATTGATGCGTTCGTTCTCGCCGAACTTGAAAAGCGAAAAGTCAAACCTTCGCCGGAGGCCGATCGGCGCACGCTGTTGCGCAGATTAAGTCTCGACCTCATCGGCTTGCCCCCGACGCCGGAGGAAATTGCCGCGTTCGAAAAAGACAAGAGCAAGGACGCTTACGAGAAGCAAGTGGAGCGCCTGCTCGCGTCGCCGCACTTCGGCGAGCGGATGGCCGTGCCGTGGCTCGACGTGGTGCGGTTCGCGGACACGGTGGGCTATCACGGCGATCAGAATGTGAACGTGTTTCCGTATCGCGACTACGTGATCGATTCGTTCAACAAGAACAAGCCGTTCGATCAGTTCACGATCGAGCAACTCGCGGGCGACCTGCTGCCGAACCCGACGGTGGAGCAGCGCGTCGCGACTGGCTTCAATCGCTTGAACATGGTCACGCGCGAAGGCGGCGCACAACCCAAAGAGTATATGGCCAAGTATGGCGCGGACCGGGTCCGCACCGTCAGTATGACGTGGTTGGGTATCACTGCCGGATGCGCCGAATGCCACGATCACAAATTCGATCCATTCACCACGAAGGATTTTTACTCGCTGAAGGCGTTCTTCGCCGACGTGCGCCAATGGGGCGTCTATAACGATTACAAGTACACGCCGAATCCCGACTTGAAGAATTGGAGCAACGAACATCCATTCCCGCCCGAGGAAGTCGTCGAGAGCCCGTATCTCCATGGGCGCATGGAGAAGTTGCGCACGCAGATCGCTGAACTCGCGAACGCAACGGCGGAGAAAGCGCGCGGTGATGAGAAACAGCGCGCACAATTCGACGAGTGGGTGAATTCGGTTTCAGCTGTACTGGAGAAATCTCCCGATGGGTGGCTGGCGCCCACGCCCATGGTGATGGTGCTGACGAACACGACCATTCTCACGAACAAGACGAAGCTGACCAACGTGGTTGCCGCCGTGGAGGAGACGCCGGCGATGACGAACATTACCAACGTCGTGACGTTCAAGACGAACACGAGCATCAGCACGAACTTTGTTGTGGAGGCGGACGGCTCGCTGCTGTTCGGCAGTAAACCTGATGGCAATCCGATTTCGCTGAAGCTGTCGCAGGGTCATGTGGCTGCGATTCGGTTGGAATTGATTCCGCACGAGAAACATGGCGGCTCCGTGTTTCGCGGCAACAAAACGTCGGGGAATGTTCAACTGAGCGCATCGCTAAAACGCACCGGCGAAAAGAAAGAGACGAAGCTCACGTTTTATCACGCCGACGCCAACCACAAGGAGCCGCGTTACGCAAATGGCTTTGAGATACTGGATATCAAGGACCTGTGGAAAGTATCGCGCGAGCACGCGAAGGAAAAACAGACTGGTGTGTGGCTATTCGATCCGCCGCTGCAGGTGAAGGACGGTGATACGCTCGTACTGAATCTCAAGACGAATGGCATCGGCTGTCTGCGCGTGAGTGTGTCACCAATTGTTCCGGGTAGTAGTCGAGGTCGCGAGACTCTGTTCGAAGGAATTGATCAGAGCCTCCTTACGTCGGCTGCTACGAGGAATTTGGCGTGGCTGGCCAGCGCGGCGCAGGACGCGAATGCGTTTGCGGAATACAAAAAACTGCATCGTGAGTTGCTCGAATGTCGCGATGGAAAATCTCCAACGGTCGTTACGGTTTCGTGGAAGCCGGACATCACGCGAGTTCTGCCGCGTGGCAACTGGCAGAGCGATCACGGCGAAATTGTTGAGCCACTGCCGCCGCATTTCCTGCCGCAACCCAAGCGCGAAGGCACGAACCGATGGACGCGGCTCGACCTCGCGAAATGGATCGTTTCTTCCGACAACCCGCTGACAGCACGCACGGCCGTGAATCGTTTCTGGAAACAGTTCTTTGGCGCCGGACTGGCGAACCCCGTGGATGACCTCGGTTTGCAGGGCGAATGGCCGAGCCATCCGGAGTTGCTGGATTGGCTGGCGGTGGAATTCATGCGGCCGAACGCCAACGTGCCGCCGGCGTCCCGCCGGGCCGGCGCGGAGACCCGGCAGGATTCCGGGGGCACGCTGGCCTGGGACGTGAAGCACATCATTCGGCTCATCGTCACGTCATCGACGTACCGGCAAAGCTCGAAGCTGCGTCCGGAACTGCGCGAGATTGATCCAAACAACCGGCTGCTCGCATCGCAGAATCCGCGCCGGCTCGACGCTGAGTTCGTGCGCGACAACGCACTGGCGATTTGCGGGCTGCTCAACCGCGAAATCGGTGGGCCGAGCGCGCACCCGTATCAACCCGCCAACTATTACGCGAACCTGCAATTTCCGGATCGTGACTACTACGCAAATAAAGACGACCGCCAGTATCGTCGCGGCGTTTACGCACACTGGCAGCGCACGTTCCTTCAGCCGATGCTGGCAAACTTCGACGCGCCCTCGCGCGAGGAATGCACCGCGCTGCGCCCGATCTCGAACACGCCGCAACAGGCGCTCACGTTGCTGAATGATCCAAGTTTCGTCGAAGCGGCGCGTGTCCTGGCACAGAGGCTATTGAAGGCGCCGGCGAAATCGGATGACGAGCGATTGAACCTTGCTTACCAGCGCGCACTCAATCGCGGCATCAGACCGAAAGAACTGGCCTCGCTGCAAAAATTTCTAGCCGCCCAGCGCGCGCATTTGCAGAGCGACAAGGATGAGGCAAGGAAGCTTCAGAAAGTCGGACTTGCGCCGGCAGCAGAAGAACTGAACGAGGTTGAACTCGGCGCTTGGACAAGCGTTTGCCGAGTGGTGCTGAATTTGCACGAAACCATCACAGTTTACTGAGCCGCTATGAAACTTTTCGACGAACAACAATTTGCTCTCGGGATTAACCGTCGCACGTTCCTCTCTCGTTCTGCCTACGGGCTGGGCAGCGTCGCGCTCGCGTCTTTATTGAACCCACGATTGATCAGTGCGGCAGAGAGAATCGCGAACGATTCTTCAGGCATCATCCATCCGTTGCATTTCCCGCAGAAAGCAAAACGCGTCATTCACTTGTGCATGGCGGGCGGGCCATCGCACCTCGAAACGTTTGACTACAAACCGAAGCTCAAGGAACTGCACGGCAAGCCGTTTCCCGAATCGTTTACGAAAGGACAACAACTCGCGCAATTGCAGAACACGGAATTGAAAGCGCGCGGGCCGTTCGTGGAGTTCAAAAAGCATGGCCAGTCCGGGCAGGAGATTTCCGGCCTGTTCCCGCACATCGCGGAACTGGCGGATGACATTTGCATCGTGCGCTCAATGCACACGGAGCAGATCAATCACGACCCGGCGCACGCGTTCATGAATACCGGCACGATCATCAAAGGGCGGCCGAGCATGGGTTCGTGGCTGCTTTACGGCATCGGCGCGGAGACGGAGAATCTGCCAGGCTACGTCGTGCTCACGTCGCAAGGGAAGTCCGGAGCGCAGCCGGTGTCCGCGCGGCAATGGTCGGCAGGATTTTTGCCGAGCAAGTTCCAGGGCATTCAGTTCCAGTCCAAAGGCGACGCGGTGCATTACGTGGGGAACCCCGAAGGCGTTTGCCAGAGCACGCAGCGACAAATCGTGGATGAGGTGCAGCGACTGAATGGAATGCTTGCGCAGGAGCGGCTCGATCCGGAAATCCAGACGCGCATCGCCCAATACGAAATGGCGTTTCGGATGCAAACTTCAGTCCCGGAACTCACCGACTTCAAGAAAGAGTCGAAGGAGACGCTTGAAGCGTACGGCGTGAAAGAGCCGGGCGATGGTTCGTTCGCGTCGAATTGCCTGCTCGCGCGCCGGCTCGCGGAACGTGGCGTGCGTTTCATCCAACTTTATCATCGCGCGTGGGACCATCATGCGGACATTGAGAAGGAAATGCCGAAAGCGGCTGAAGCTTGCGACCGTCCGTCCGCGGCGCTCATCAAAGACCTCAAGCAGCGCGGTCTGCTCGATGACACGCTGATTATTTGGGGCGGGGAATTTGGCCGCACGCCAATGGGTCAGGGCAGCGGACGCGATCATCATATCAATGCGTTTTCCATTTTCCTCGCGGGTGGCGGTATCAAAGGCGGCGTAGCGTGGGGTTCCACCGATGAGCTTGGCTACAAATTCATCGAGGACGAACAGAAAGTTCATGTGAATGATTTGCACGCGACGATGCTTTACCTCTGCGGCATCGATCACAAACGGCTCACGTATCGGTATCAAGGGCGCGACTTCCGCCTCACGGACGTGGCTGGGCATGTGGTCAAGGGAATCCTCGCTTAAATCAGCCAGTTCCGCTTCGTTGTCGCGCGAAGGAGGCGAAGGCGGGTCCTTGCGCATTTCACTTCGCTTCCTTCGCAACCTTCGCGAGACATTCTTTCCTCCCGTTGCTATGTCGGCGTCACCTCGCTAGGTTTCGCCCATGCGAATCGCATTCAAGGAGTGGGCCGTGGTCGTGGATGCGCTGGGCCGTGGCGAACAGATCATCATTCTTCGCAAGGGCGGTATTAGCGAGGGACGCAGGGGATTTCAGATCGAACACAATCGGTTCCTTCTTTTTCCAACGCAGTTTCATCAGCAACGCGAGTCGGTGCAACCGGCGGCGCAGGTTCGTTACGATGCACTCGCGCCAAACCTTTCGCCCGACTTCGTTCGGATCGAATTCTGCGCTGAAGCCGTGGACTGGAAATTCGTCGATTCGCTTGAAGCCGCGCTTCGTTTGCGCGGGCAACATATCTGGCGTGATGAAGTGGTTCGCCAGCGGTTTGACTGGGGCGCTTCGCAAAGCATCTACGTCATGGCGGTGCGCGTGTTGCGTTTGGCGAAGCCGGTGGAACTGCCGATGCGCGCCGATTATGGCGGCTGCAAATCATGGGTGGAACTCGACGCGATCATTTCGACGGAAGGCGCGCAGCCAGTGCTCACGGACGGAGAGTTCAAGGCAAAGCTCGAACGCTTTCGCGCCGCGCTCGAACCAGCGACCGTCATGTAACCTGGCTCGCCACGATGAACCTTCCACCCGTCATTCTCGCTTCCGCGTCGCCGCGCCGCGCCGCGTTGTTGCAGCGTATCGTGCGTAAGTTCGAAATCATTCCCGGCTATCCGGAGGAATTTCAGCCCGAACATCTTTCGCCCTCCGAAGCGTGCATGTTGAACGCGTATCACAAGGCGCGCGTCGTCGCGAAACAATTTCCCGATGCGCTCGTCATCGGCGCCGATACCGAGGTGTGCCTGGGCCGCCGCGTCTTTGGCAAACCGAAGGACCGCGCGGAGGCGGAGCAAATGCTCTCCGCTCTTGAAGGCAAAGAACACAGAGTCATCACCGGCATGTGCCTGATTCATCTGCGGCTCCATCGCCAGCGCAGCTTCGCCGAGCGAACGCGCGTCACTTTCAAGCCGCTCGGCGCGGATGAAATCACGGAGTATCTCGATAAGATCAACGCGCTGGACAAAGCCGGTGCTTACGCCATCCAGGAACACGGCGAGATGATTGTGCAAAAGACCGAAGGCTCCATCTCGAATGTGGTCGGCCTGCCCGTCGAGCGGCTGAAGAAGGAATTGAAACAGTTCGTCATCTCCTAGCGATGCGCCAAGCCTGGATTTTTTCATTGGCCGTTCTCGTCGCAACCGCGACTTGTGCTGAACAGGTGCGCCGGCCTGCCGACGAGAACGACCTCCGCTACTGGCTCGCGAACATGATGACGCACAGTTACTCGCTCGATGAGATGTCGAGTGTCGTCGGAATGCCGACGAATGAGGTGGCTGCCGCGTTCCGGCGTTTTGAAATCAAGCCACTCCGTGCAACCAATTCTCTTCTGGTGCTGCCTTATCCTGGCGGACGCCACCCGCGCATCGGTTTTCTCGACGGCGCGATCGATCCACAGCGCGAGACCAAGGTGAGCGTGTTCACATCGTGGGACGCTTCGAGCTACGTCGTGGTCGATGTGCCGGAGGCGATTTTCTCGAACCTCGGTTTGACTTACCTCGCGCACACGCATATTCCCACGCTTTGGTCGAAGCAGGGCATCACGCTTACGCCACTCGAATGGAAACGCAACGCGGAGGGCTCGCTCGAAATCGAACGCCTGCTGCCAAACAGAATTGCGTTTGGCGCGAGTGTGAAACCTGCAACGAACGCAGTGTTGATGGAATTGTGGCTGCGCAATGGCACGGACCAATTGCTGACCGGGTTGCGCGTGCAGAATTGCGTGATGTTGAAGGCCACTGTGGACTTCAACGTGCAGACGAATGCCAACAAGGTTTTCGCGACGCCGTTCGTGGCCTGCGGCTCGGCGGATCGCAAACGATGGATCATTACGGCGTGGGAGCCGTGCCAGCGCGTGTGGGCGAATCCGCCAGTCCCGTGCCTGCACTCCGATCCACAGTTTCCCGATTGTCCGCCGGGCGAGACGCGCCGCGTGCGGGGCTGGTTGTCGTTTTACGAAGGGAGTGATGTTGAAGGAGAGTTCAATCGTATCGCATCGCTGCCCGGCCGTTCGTCTCAACGCAAAGACGCGAAGGCGCAATAACGTGCCGCGGGCATCTTGCCGGCCGGCCGGAGCCAGCAGGATGCTGGCGGCACGCTAAACCTCCGCCAACTCCTGCCATAAGTGCGCTGCCATGCGCATACCGTTCGCGAAGCAATCGAGATCGAACTTTTCATTCGGCGAGTGCGCGTTGTCGTCTGGAAGCGCGAGGCCGAGCAGCAGCGTGTCCACGCCGAGAATGCCCTTGAAATCGTTCACAATGGGAATCGAGCCGCCCTCGCGCATCACGATTGGTTCCGCGCCAAATCCCTTCTGTAGCGCGCGCAGCGATGCCTGCGCCAGCGGACTCGTGGGCGAAACGATGTACGGATCGCCACCGTGCCCGCTCTTCAGTTCCATTTTCACCGTCGGCGGGCAGAGTTTCTTCAGGTGGGACTGGACGAGCTTTTGAACTTTTTCCGGCTTCTGGTTCGGCACGAGGCGCATCGTGATTTTTGCGCTGGCCCAGGACGGAATGATCGTCTTGCTCCCCTCGCCCTGATAGCCACTCGTCAATCCGTTGATCTCGAACGTCGGTCGCGCGCTGCGTTGCTCGTGGTGTGTGAAACCTTTCTCGCCGAACAGCGCCGGCACGCCGAGGAGTTTTCGATATTGCGCCGCGTTGTAAGGCAGGCGCTTCATCTGGGCGCGCTCGTATTTCGAGAGCGGCTCCACGTCGTCGTAGAAGCCGGGAACGTTGATGCGCCCATTTTTGTCGTGGACCCGCGCAAGCAAACGGCACAACGCCATCGCAGGATTTTCCACTGAGCCGCCGAAGATGCCCGAGTGCAAATCACGCCCCGGTCCGGTGAGTTTGATTTCCAACGCCGTGATGCCGCGCAAGGCATATGTCAGCGCTGGAATCGCCTTGCTCGGCATACCGGTGTCGGAAATCACCACAGCGTCGCACTTCAATTCCTCGCGTTGCTCTTTCAAAAAGCCTGCGAGACTTTTGCTGCCCACTTCCTCTTCGCCTTCGATCACGAACGTGACGTCGCACGGCAATTCAGTGCCAGTGTGCAAGTAAGCTTCGATGGCTTTCAGGTGCGCGAGGTTTTGTCCTTTGTTGTCACTTGCACCGCGCCCAAAGAGCGAACGCCCCTCGATGCGCGGCTCGAACGGCGGCGTCTTCCACAACTCGAACGGCTCCGGCGGTTGCACGTCGTAGTGCCCGTAAATCATGAAGTGCTTGTGGCCTTTGCGGCGCGGCGTGCGCGCGACGAGAATCGGGTTTCCCGGCGTTGGGTGCAGTTCCGCTTCGAGCCCGCGGCCGCGGCAATGAGCGAGCAGCCATTCCGCGCACGCCTTCATGTCCGCGCCGTGCTTTTCCGTCTGCGCCGAGACGCTCGGGAAGCGGACGTATTCGCAAAGCTGTCCAACGAAGTTAGCTTCGTTTTCCTTCAGGTAAGCCAAAACTTTTTCCATGCGCGCGAGGAATTAAGCGCAAGGGACGCAAGGAGGCGAGCCGCGAATTCAACGTGCCCCCGGCATCTTGCCGGTTTCTCTTTCTTAGCGAGCGCGACTCCCGATTGTTCGGATTGAACCCGGCAAGATGCCGGGGGCACGTTAACATCGACAAAAAACTTTCCGCGCCAGTAACGTCCGCGCGTGCGCGATGCGGTGGAAATCGATGTGGCAGTATTTGGCGGCGGGATCGCCGGACTGTGGCTGCTGAATCGCCTGTGCGCCCTTGGCTTCGACGCACTGCTCTTCGAGAAAACCGCGCTGGGCGCCGGTCAGACGATCGCCTCACAGGGAATCATTCACAGCGGTGTGAAATACACGTTCGATGGTGTAACGCGCCCGCAGACCGAAGCCCTCTCATCGATGCCGCGCATCTGGATGGACTGCATTGCGGGCCGCGGCGAAGTCGATTTGCGCGGCACGGAAATCCTCGCCGAATATCAACTCATGTTCACCACGGGCGGATTGCTCAATCGTGTCGCCGGCTCGTTGGCGACGAAGGCGTTGCGAAGCGATGTGGCCGCGTTGGAACGAGAGGAATTCCCGGACATTTTTCGGACGCGCGAGTTCGATGGCAACGTGTACCGGCTGAAGGAGCCGGTGCTGGCCTCACGGACTGTCATCGCTGCGTTGCGGGGAAGTTTGAAAAGGAAAATCTATGTTGCTGATGCGAAGGAACTTCGCCGCGAGCGCGACGGCATCACGCAAATCAGCCTTGGCGCCTCAATCATTCGTCCTCGAGCGAGCGTTTTCACTTCCGGCACTGGCAACGAATGGTTCGCGGAGGAAATCGGTCTCGATAAAACGAAAGTCACGCAGCGCCGCCCATTGCGAATGTTTCTCGCTCGCGGTCTGCCCTACAAACTTTACGCGCACTGCCTCGTGCCGGAGCCCAAGCCGCGCGTGACGGTCACAACCCACGACTTCGATGGCGAGAATGTCTGGTATCTCGGCGGCAACATCGCGGAGAAAGCTGTTGGCATGAGCGACAACGAACCGTTGCGTTGGGCGCATTCGGAGATGACGAAGATTTTTCCGTGGCTCGATTGGGAATCCGTGCGCTGGGCGATTCACGACGTGGATCGCGCCGAGCCAGCCGCGAACAAGTTGCTGCCGAGTGGTCCGACACTGACGACTATCGGCAACGCTGCGCTGGCGTGGCCAACAAAACTCGCGCTCGCGCCGGCGCTGACGCAGCAGGCCCTCCGCTGGTTGGAGCAGCAGAATGTTTCGCCGTCCGGCAAATCGACGGAGCTGTCGTTGCCACTCGCTGAGGCGGCGCGTTATCCCTGGGAGGAAGTTCGCGAATGGATTCAACTTTGAAATTGCCGCAGCGCCCGCTTGGCTCGACTGGACTCAACGTTAGCGTGCTCGGACTCGGCACGGTAAAGTTCGGCCGCAACCAGAAGATCAAATATCCGACGTTCGAGTTGCCGAGTGACGAGGCTATTTGCCAGCTACTCGACGAAGCGCAGAGTTACGGCATCAATCTGCTCGACACCGCGCCCGCCTACGGCATCGCGGAGGAACGGCTGGGCCAGTTGCTCGGAACACGACGCAGCGAATTCGTCCTCATCACCAAGACTGGCGAGGAGTTTGCAAACGGCGAATCGACTTACGATTTTTCCGCCGAGCACACGCGGCTGAGTGTCGAGCGCAGCCTGAAACGGCTGAGGACGAACCGGCTCGATTGCGTGCTCGTCCACTGTCCGCGCAACGACTTCGAGGTGCTGAGCAATTCGCCCGTGCTCGAAACGCTTCGACAAATCAAGGAACGAGGCGACATCCGCAGCTTTGGCGCCTCCACCAATTCCATCGAAGGTGGAATGCTCGCACTCAATGCAGGTGACGTAGTGATGGTCACGTATAGCGCGGATGATCGAGCTATGGCGCCGGTAATCTCTCGGGCGGTTGCATTGGGCAAAGGCGTGCTTATCAAAAAGGGACTTGGTTCCGGGAATTTGGCCACGGGCACTCCGTCGTTGAGTAAGGTGCTGCAGCCGATATTAACGTTGCCCGGCGTTTCGAGTGTGATTATCGGCACACTTAACCCTCAGCACTTAAGCGCCAACGTTTCAGCCGCGAAATCTCTTGAGCTCGAATTTTGAAACAAGAAGGCCGCGCTGAGCGCGGCCTTTGTTTGGAGTTTGTTAAGCGCTTCCACTTATTGACGGTTTTTGATTGCCGGGTTGGCGGAAGTGCCTGAACTCGTGCTCGTGCCAGTGGATTGATTTCCGGTGCTGCTGTCCGATTGCGTCCCCGATTCAGCACCGGGCGCGCCTACACCACCGACTTGCGTCTGCAAGCTTCTGGCGGTTGCCAGGTGTTCCCGCAGCGTTGGCAATGTTTTCGCCGCGAACGCTTTCACATCAGCGTCGCCAGTTCCCTGCGAGACTTTCTCGAACTCCTTCACTCCCTTTTCGTGGCACATCACCGTCATGCGCACGTATTGGCGATCGAAGTCCGCGCCCGAAGAGCTTTCGAGCTTCTGCCACTCGCGTTTGAACTCAGCGTGGTCTTTGCTGTCGGCGTGATCAGCATCCGTCTTCTCGCGCACCTGCGTGCGGTCCGCGTCGTCATCAATCGCCGTGATGCGATCCTGAGGTTCCGGCAACGTGCAGCCCTTGCTGGCGGCAAGCTGCTTTAATTCGCTGTTCGCCCTCGTGTGATCGTCCACGAGTTTCTGCGCGAACTGCCTTACTTCGCTGTTCTGCGCTTTTTGCACGCCGAGCTTGCCCATCTTGACTTCGATGTGCCCGCCTTTGCAGGCATCCTTGATGAACTTCTCGTCGCTGCTGCTCAGTGTTCCGGCCTTGCCGGCTTCCGTGGTTGTGACTGCTCCCGGCGCCCCCTTGTCCTTCTCCTTGCCGTAATTGTCTTCCTGCGCACGCAGAGACGCGACCGACAAGGCCAGAACAGTGCAGAGTGCGAGAGTCAGTTTGGTTTTTGCATTCGTTTCGATTTGGTTCCGTAACAGTTTCATAGACTCTCTCCTTTCAACGCAGGATTGAGCCGATGATGTGCCAAGGATTGCCGCGCTCCAAAAATTCAGGAAAATTTGACATCGGCGACGAATCGCGCGCGCTTGCAATTCGAGCGAAGTGATATTGACCGCTTCAGCCTCGCTCCTATCGTCAGCGCATGGAACACGCACCGGGATTCTTGAAAGTCGTCAATGAAGCGCGTCCGCGCGTAAAGGAAATCACTATCGAACAGGCGCGCGAGCGGCTGGCGGCAAATCCGAAAGCCGTGCTCATGGACGTACGCGAAGACATCGAGTGGCAGAACGGCCACGCCACGCAGGCGGTGCATCTCGGCAAAGGCGTCTTCGAGCGCGACGTCGAAAAGCTGTTTCCAGACACGGATGTGGAGATCATCATGTATTGCGGCGGCGGTTACCGCTCGGTTCTCACGTGTGATGTGGCGAAGCGGATGGGATACAAAAACGTATCGTCGCTGATTGGTGGCTACAAAGCGCTGTTGGCGGCGAACTGGCCGATTGTGAAGCAGGGGTGAGGCGGAAACGTGAAACGTGAGCGCGGGAGAAACGCCTCACATGTATTTCACGTTTTCACGCTTTACGTTTCACGTTTACCCCAACTCACCACTTGCATTTTCGCTGCTGCTCTGGATATTAGCGCCCGCTTTTCGGTCGGGGTCTTAGCTCAGTTGGTAGAGCGTCTCGTTCGCAATGAGAAGG
>JGI10216J12902_103533981_pt1 | contig 14787 bp, 5 predicted proteins | sample KanNatreferecore_FD_12902 | JGI IMG/M metagenome (IMG submission 12902)
TTGGAAGTACCGGCAGTCGATTACAAAGAGTTTGCGCTTTGGCAGAGAACTTTTGTGAGTTCCGACGAAGCTAAGAAACAGGAAAACTATTGGCTGGAACTGCTCGGTGACGACAGACCCATTTTGACACTGCCGACCGACTATCCGCGAAAGCGCAATTCATCCTTTGCCGGAGACAGGGTGTTCGTTCGACCGAGTCGCGACCTCACTGCTGCGCTGCGATCACTGGTTGCAAAAAATCGCGTCTCCACCTACATGGTCCTGCTGGCGGCTTACTACATACTGTTGTCGAAGTATGCAGGCCAGGAAGACATAATCGTCGGCACCCTGGTGACTGGCCGGCCAGAGGAGAAATTCAAAAATGTGGTTGGACTGTTCGTCAACAGTTTGTTGCTACGGAGCCAACCAAAAGGCGACCTTGAGTTTGTTGAATACCTCAAACAAGTCCGCAATGAATGTCTCACCGCCTTCGAGAATCAGGACTATCAATTCGAGGATCTGGTAGACAAGATCAGCCCTCCGCGGGACCTCGGCCGGAATCCGCTATTCGACACGATGTTTGGCGCGCTTACTTACGATCAGAAAGTGACGCATTGCCGGCACGTACGTATCACTCGTTATGAGCTCGATTATGAAATCTCGAAATTTGATCTCAGTTTGACCGCCATGGAGTATCCGGATCAGGAGCTGGTGCTCGAGTTTGAGTACCGCACTGACTTATTCCGCAGAAAAACGATCGAAAGGCTTTCGGCTCATTACCTGAAAGTGATCGAGGAAGTAGTTGCGAATCCTCGCATCAAGCTTTCAGAGATAAACATCCTGACTTCCGCAGAGAGACGCAGTCTTGCTGTGCCAGCATTTAAAAAAGATCGGAGCAGCGTCGTAGAGCTTTTTCAGGCTCAGGTCCGCGAACGTCCAAATGCGACGGCCCTGTCGTTTGGCGAAAAGAGCCTGAGTTATTCCGAGTTGGACCAGCGTACGAATGCGTTGGCTTCCAGGCTCCGGGCCGGCGGGGTGCGTCGCCATGATCTGGTTGGTGTGGTTGGCGCGCCTTCTGTCGAAATTATCACTGCCATTCTGTCCTTGCTGAAACTTGGGGCGGCCTATTTGCCGATCGATCCGGCAACTCCGCTCAAGCGATTTGGGAGCATCGTTGACGATTCCGGTATCGGCACGATCTTGCTTCAGTCTCAATCGGATAAGTTTGCTGCACCCGGGCTCGTAACCATCGTGCTCGATGAAGAGTCTCAGGATGAACAGACGGAATTGTCAGCGCTGCCTGTGATCGAGGCGGATGATTTGGCCTATGTGATCTACACCTCAGGATCCACCGGCACGCCGAAGGGAGTGATGGTGACCCATGGGACGCTCGTCAATTACATAAACTGGGCGGTTAAAACCTATCTCAACGAAGCAGTGAGTTCCTTTGCCTTGCATTCGCCGCTGTCAGTGGACCTCACCGTCACGTCGCTGTTTGCACCGCTGGTGTCAGGCAAACGCATCGTGATCTATCAAGCAGACGATGCGCTGAGCTTGATGGAACAGATCGTCGCTGACAATCAGGTGGAATTGATCAAGCTCACGCCCGCGCACCTGGCTTTGCTCAGCGAAGTGAAAGAAGTAAACGATCGTGCAAGCAAACTGCGACGCCTGATCGTTGGCGGCGAGGATCTCAAAACAAATCTGGCGGCGAAGATCCACTCGGGTTTTGCGGGCCGCGTTGAGATATTCAACGAGTATGGACCGACGGAGGCAACCGTAGGTTGTACGGTTCACAAATACTGTCCCGACACTGATACCGGTCTCTCAGTACCAATCGGCAAAGCGATCGATAACACATGCGTTTTTGTGTTGGACAAATACGGCCACCCGGTTCCCGGGGGAGTGAGCGGCGAACTTTGTGTAGCGGGAAATTGTCTGGCCAAAGGTTACCTGAATAATCCTCAACTTACCGAGCAGCGGTTTGTGTGGAATCGCATCGGCCCTACTTCATTGCGCATGTACAAAACGGGTGATGTGGCTCGAATTCTGCCGGATGGCACCCTTGAGTTTCTCGGAAGAAACGACGACCAGGTCAAGGTGCGTGGCTTTCGCATTGAACTGGGAGAGATCGAAGAAACATTGAAGAATCTGCCGCAGGTGAACCAGGCCGTCGTAACCAGCGGCATCGATCCGGCCGGCGATTCGTACCTCTGTGCTTACGTTGTGTTAAGTGATCATCACAATGCGGCGGATCTCCGGAGCCAGCTTGCGGAGCTTCTGCCCGCCCACATGATCCCAACCTGGTTCGTGCCGCTGGAGCAGTTTCCATTGGGCCGCAGCGGCAAGCTCGATCGCAAAGCGTTGCCGGATCCTTGCCAACTTGCGATCAGTGGTAATGGCTACGTGGCGCCAACGACCAGAGCAGAAGTCGCCATGACAAAGATCTGGGAACACGTGCTGGGCCACGACCGCATCGGAATCGACGATAACTTTTTTGACCTCGGAGGCCAGTCACTGAAAGCGACTCTCATGACAGCGAGAGTCAACCGTGAGCTGCGCGCCAACATTGCTTTGCGAGACGTATTTGCCCATCCAGTCATTCGCGAATTGGCGGCCCTCGCCGAAAAAACAACCGAAGATCTGGCGACGTTGATCAATCCAGTTGCCGAGCAGGAGCATTACCGAGCGTCGTCAGCTCAAAAAAGGCTTTATATCCTGAACAAGCTGGCGCCGCGCGATGTGCAGTACAACGTCCCGTGGGCACTTCAGATCACTGGACCATTCGAAGCTGATAGATGGGAGCAGGCGTTTCGCGCGTTGATCGCAAGACATGAGTCTCTGCGGACCTCCTTCGCGCTGATCGACGACGAGATCGTCCAAAAAGTTCATCCGCAAGTCGACTTCGCATTCAACTATTCATCGTCTAACAGCGGCGATCTACAACAAGAGATCGAAAGCTTCGTTCGTCCGTTTGACTTAACCACAGCTCCGCTCATCAGAGCCGCCGTCGTTGCACTTGGTCCATTGCAACACGCACTCATCATCGACACGCACCATATCGTCAGTGATGGAATCTCAATGGAGATCCTGCTCGATGAGCTCTGCTCACTTTATCGCAGTGAAGTTCTCGAAGCGCCGTCCATTCAATACAAAGACTACGCGGAATGGCAGCGAAACTATTCCAGCGAAGCGATTCGAACGCAGGAAAGTCACTGGTTACAGGTGTTTGATGGCGAGTTGCCCGTTCTGAATTTGCCGACCGACTTTCCGCGCGAGGCAGTCCAGTCTTTTGAGGGAGATCTGGTAACGTTCGGCGTTGGTTCCTCTATCGTTGCAGGTTTGCGGGCTATTGGTCGCGAATGTGGCGCAACGATGCACATGGTCTTGCTGGCGGCCTACACGATCCTCTTATCCAAATACACGAGCCAGGAAGATATCGTCGTGGGCACACCCGTCGCCGGGCGGAATCACGAGCTGGTGCAGAACGTGGTGGGAATGTTTGCCAATGTGTTGGCAATGCGAAATTACCCACGCGGTGAGCTTACCTTCCACGACTTTCTGCGCATCGTCAAAACCAATGCGCTTAGCGCCTACAGCAACCAGGAGTACCAGTTTGAAGAGCTGGTCGATAAGCTGAAGATAGAGAGAAATCTCAGTAGGAACCCACTCTTCGATACAGTCTTTGCCTCGCTTGGCAGCCGCGGGAAGAATTGTGAAATCGAGGGAACACGCGTCGAACAGCTCGATTTCAATTGGAACATTTCCAAGTTTGATCTGACTCTGCTGGTTGACGAACGCAATGACGATCTTCGTTTCGAACTGGAATATTGCAAGCGACTTTTCAAACGCGGCACGATTGAACGATTAGCGCTCCATTACGAACACGTACTCGAGCAAATCGCTCGGCGCCCTGAACAAAGATTAGAGGAGATCGAGCTCATCACCGCCGCCGAGCGGGAACAAATTCTGGTCGAGTTTAATGGCACGAAGTACGCCTACCCTGCTCATCAGACAATTCACGAACGCTTTGAAGAACAAGTCAAACGCGCTCCCGAAAACGTTGCTGTCGTCGCCGGAGAAGCGTCTCTTTCATATTGGCAGTTGAATCAACGCGCCAATCAAATCGCGCGGATACTGGCGAGCAAAGAAGTGTCGCGGCAGGAGGTCGTCGGGATTATCGCAGAACCGTCCATCGAGATGATGGTTGGAATACTTGCGATTCTGAAAGCCGGCGGCGCATACCTTCCGATTGACGCCGACTGTCCTGAAGATCGCGTTAGGGCAATGCTCGACGACAGCAAGGCGAGGATTGTGCTTCGGACCGGCGGTATTCGGTTGCAGGAAGAATCGCGCGTGGTGCTGAACCTCAGCGATGCTGAGTTGTATAGAGGCGATGACAGCAATCTCAACCTACCGGTGAGCAGCCACGATCTGGCTTACGTGATCTACACCTCAGGCACTACCGGAGTGCCTAAGGGCGTGATGATCGAACATCATTCGGTGAACAACCTGTGCGCCTGGCACATCGACGAGTTCAATATTACTGACGCGGATCGCGCGACGAAATACGCTCGCTTCAGCTTCGACGCTTCCGTTTGGGAGATCTTTCCCTACCTCGAAGCAGGGGCCACGCTGCATATCATCGACGACCAGATACGCCTTGATCTCGCGCGCCTTAACAGCTACTTCGAAGACAACGCAATCACCATCAGCTTCCTGCCCACGCAGGTCTGCGAGTTGTTCATGGAACTGGATAACAACTCGCTGCGCGTGTTACTGACGGGCGGCGATCGCCTGCGTCGTCTCACTCCAAAGCCATATCGCGTTGTGAATAATTATGGCCCAACGGAAAACACGGTCGTAACAACCAGTTGCGAAGTGACTCCCGCCGACGACCGGATTCCGATCGGGAAGCCGCTGTTCAATACACGAGTCTACGTTCTTGGAAACGCAAACACGCTGCTGCCGATCGGCGTGCCGGGTGAACTGTGCATCGCCGGCGTGGGACTGGCGCGTGGTTATGTAAACGACCCTCGGCGGACCAGTGAAAAATTTGTCGCAAATCCGTTCGCGCCGGGCGAGAAAATGTATCGCACCGGCGACCTTGTTCGCTGGCTTCCCAATGGCAGCATCGAATTCATCGGCCGTACTGATAAACAGGTAAAGATAAGAGGCTGTCGCACAGAACCCAGAGAAATTGAAGCGACAATACTCGCGCACGAAGCTGTGAAAGACGTGGTCGTGATCGCACAGGAAGACCAGCAGCAAAACAACTTCTTATGTGCTTACGTCGTGTGGAAGGAGACGGGAGATCCCGGTGAGCTGCGATCTTACCTCGCCAGGCAACTTCCCGATTACATGGTGCCAGCCTTCGTGGTGCCGATCGAACAAGTTCCGTTGAACTCGCGCGGTAAGGTTGATCTTGACGCGCTACCGAATCCAGACGGCAGTTTCACAACGGGCAGCTTCGTCGCACCACGTAATGACTCGGAACAGAGATTGGCAGATATCTGGTGCGCCTTACTCGATCGTGAACTAATCAGTGTTCATGACAACTTTTTCGAAATCGGCGGCCACTCGCTGCGCGCGACCGTCATGCTGGCTAAGGCCAACCGGGAGTTTACCGCCGATGTCGCGCTCGGAGCTGTTTTTGATAATCCGACGATTGCCTCGTTGGCCCAGTGCTTCGACGCTGTTACCCATCACGAATCGAAGGTAATCAAACCGGCAAAGAGCCGTTTGCACTATCCGGTCACCCCCACCCAAAGCTTGCTGTATGCAGTCTGCATGGCTCGTAAAGGCGTGGAATATAACCTCCCGTTTGCGTTTGAACTTCGTGGAGATCTGGATGTGCCGAAGTTGGAGAATGTCTTCAGGCAATTGATCGAACGCCATGAGGCACTGAGGACTTCCTTTCAGATGTGTGACGGCCAGATGTCGCAAACCATCAGCCCGGCGGTTGATTTTTCGATCGACATTCGTGAGCAGTGCGATGAGAAGGAACTTCCCGAAGTCTTCCGTGACTTCATCCGTCCTTTTGATCTGTCCGTCGCGCCGCTGATCAGGGTTGGGCTCGTGCCCATGGACGATCGATGTCATCTATTGTTGATTGACATTCACCATCTGGTCGGCGACGGCACCTCGGTGGGAATACTGTTTGAGGAGATGGCCGCACTCTACGCAGGTAAGAAGTTGCCCGCTGCTCCCGTGACCTTCAAAGATTTCGCCGAGTGGTTGAATGAGCACCTGCAAACTGAAAAGGTCCGTGAACAGGAGAAATACTGGCTGCACACACTGAGTGACCCACCGCCTGCTCTCAGGCTCGACACTGACTTTCTACGTCCCGAGAACTTTTCTTTCGATGGCGGCCGAATCGATTTCACAGTTGGGGCTGAAATGCACGACGGACTTAAGACGCTCTGCGCCCAAGAGGGAGCAACGCTCTACATGGTTCTGCTCGCTGCTTACAACGTTCTGTTGTCGAAATACACCGGACAGAAAGATCTGATCGTCGGCGTTCCCACTGTCGGCAGATACGTCGCGGACGTTCAGGACGTAGTCGGAATGTTCGTCAGCACGCATGCCGTGAGGAGCAAGCCTCATTCGGTTCTGCGCTTCAACGAGTTTTTGCACCAGGTAAAGATGGCTGTCCGCGGCGCTTTGGAGCACCAGGAGTACCAGCTCTGGAGCATGATGCTGGGCCATTCGATTACGACGGGCAAACCACTGTTCGGCACCGTCTTTGTGGTTCAGGATCAGGCGTTCAAGGCGATGGAGATACCGACGCTGGATGTTAAAGAGGTCGATCCTGGTTACCACGTATCAAAGTTTGACCTGACATTAGGGGCAGTGGAACATGCCGACCGAATCGACTTCGAGCTTGAGTACAGCACAGATGTCTTCAAGCGCAGTACGGCAAAACGGATCGCCAGTCATTACAAAAACATTCTCGAACAGATCATCGCTGATCCATTTAGGGAGCTACGAAGGTTTCAGCTGGTCTCCCCGGACGAGCGTGAGAAGTTGTTGCACGACTTCAATGGCCCGTCGCCAAAGAGTGTTAGCGAAGCAAACATTATCGAAATCTTCGAGCAGCAGGCGCATGCAGCCCCTGATCGCATCGCTGTAGTCAGCGAGGCCAGCACACTCACGTATAGCGAGCTCAACCGGCGTGTGAACCAATTGGCCCGTCATCTACGCGCACAGGGTGTCGAAACTGGCGACGTTGTCGCCGTCATGGTGCGCCCCTCCTGCGAGATGCTTGTTGGTGTCCTGGCGGTGTTGAAGGCGGGCGCTGCGTACGTCGCGATCAGTAATCGATTTCCACAGCGGCGCAAAGAACATCTGTTGGCGGATAGTGGCGCCAGGGTGCTCTTGTGTGATGGTGAGATTACAGACGGCCGGTTTGAAACAACACTGGTCAATCTCAATCATGAATCGAGCTATGACTCCGACAGCTCGAATCTCAATCTCCGGATAAATGCCGGAAGTGTTGCCTACGTCAGCCACGTCGCGGATCGTGATGGCGTTTTGCGGGGAGTGATGGTTGATCACGCCGCGCTACTCGATCGCTGCCGATGGTTCGTTGAGCGGTTTGCAGTACAGCCTCTCGATCGAAGCACCAAGTATCGCGATCTCGCTGCGAGCGCCACCATTTTTGAACTGTTTCCTTTTCTGCATCAGGGCGCATCGATCTACGTCGTACCGGAACAACTCGGTAACAGCGTAGAACGCCTGAACGATCTTATTCAGCAGACGGGAGTGACAATCAGTTGGTTACCAGCGCCAATTTGCACCTGTCTGGCGGCGCTGGAGAACTCGACCCTGCGCTTCTTGATTACTTCCCGAGGAAAGGTGCAAACGGCGCGAAGAGGGAAATATGAGCTAGTTCGCTGCTACGGTCCGGTGGAAGCAACCGAGGTTGCGACCTCCTGCACGCTCAAGACTGAAGACACCCGAGAGATCATCGGGACACCGATAACAAACACGCAGATCTACATCCTTGGCCACGACAGCGAGCTACTGCCAATCGGAATTACGGGCGAATTGTGTGTCGGAGGCATTGGGCTGGCCCACGATAATCGTGATCACGACGACGCGACCGCAAGTCGATTCACGACTAATCCACACGTCGCGGACGCAAAACTATTTCATACCGGCGATTCTGCTCGTTGGCTAAGTGATGGGCGCATTGAATTGACAGGGCGCGCAAGGGAAGTCAGTCTCGATGGCTATCGAGTTTCCCTGGCAGAGATCGAACAGCAACTCGAATCGCATCCGAGCATCGCGGAAGCTGTGGTCCTGCTTAATGAGGACGACCCGCTCCGACCGCATCTCATTTCCTTCATCGTCTTACGCGGTAGTTTATCGTTGCCGCCGCAGTTCTTCGTGGCGGAATTAAAGTCACATTTACGGCAACGGCTACCTGACTACATGGTGCCCGACACCTACGTGAAGATCACTATGGTTCCCCGAGACGCCCAAGGCGACGTGCAATACGAATGGCTGAAGGTTCCGAAAGACGATTCGGAAAAAACTGACACCCCGACGCCCACCCCCCGGGAAGTCGCATCGATCGTTGGCGATGTAATGAATATTGACGGCGTCAGTACTGAAGCAAATCTCAGCGAGCTAGGTATCGACTCACTGCAAACGATGAGTCTCATGGTTCGTCTTCAAAGCGCCTACGGAGTTGCTCCGACGGTTGCCGAGGTGGCGAGCGCCTCCACGATATCAGAGGTTTCACATCATCTTTCGGAAGCCCTTCGTGGTTATTGCCAAATGTTACGGCCGCTAGATCAGGAATCGAGGTTGTCATGAGTAAATCAGGTCCGATACATGACGCAGTTCAAGCTGTTACAGATCTTTATACCAACCGCCTGGATCTCTTAGGAGCGGCTGCTGGTCCGAAGATCGGCTGGCTCTCCATAGACACACCTGAGGAGATCCTGTTTGCCGCAGGCGCTATTCCGTTTCGCCTGACGGGTGAAGTCGGAACCAGTACGGACGAGGCCGCTGCCCGGCTCAGCAACAACTATTGTTCTTACGTGCTGAGCTGTTTTAGCGAAGGTCTGGCCGGTATTTACGACTTCACCGATGCGGTCGTTTTTGCCGATTCGTGCGACATGAGGAAACGACTCTGGGAGGCATGGACCAGAGATGTCCCGTCCATCGACACCTACTTTCTCGAACTACCCAACGACGCGAGTGAGATCTCCAAAGAATATTTCGCGCTCCACTTGCGAAAGCTGATCAAATGGTTGGAGCAACGTTACCGATGTGTAATTACCGACGACACACTGCGCCAGTCTATCGAGCTTTGTAATCGTACCCGGGAGCTGATGCGGCGCCTCTATGAGTATAAAAAGGGCGAGCGACAATTCTTGTCCGGCGAAGAGTCAATACAGATAGTCAAAGCGGCCACCACCGGTCTCAGGGAGCGCTTCAACACAAGTATGGAAGTCCTGCTCGATACCCTGGCAGCCGCGGAACAGACTCCCGCTCGCAAACGGCATCGAGTGTTGATTTCCGGGAGTTATTTCGATCACCAGGGGATTGTCGAGACGATAGAGCGATCAGGCGCCGATCTGGTGTGCGAAGACATCAGCAACGGGATCAAGTACTTCGAAGGAAGAATCGATCCCGGAGCGGATCCGGTAACAGCCATCGCTGACTACTATCTCGAAAAGAACACGAGCGCCCGGCGGTTGGATACGGACGTACGACTCCAGCACCTCCTCGATCTCGTGCATGAGTATAAAGCAGATTCAGTCATCTATTACGCGCTCAAGTTTTGCGATACCAACCTGCACGACTATCCCTATATCAAGGACAGACTGCGTCGGGAGAAGATCCCTGTCTTATTCATTGAAGGCGAGCGCAACACGACCAACATTGCCGGTACCAGGACGCGCATCGAGACCTTTCTGGAATCGCGGATGTTCTAAGGAGGTAAACATGCAACCAGAAACAATTCAACAACAGCGTGGCACGCAATATGAGAATTTGTTACGCCTGCTCGGCGAGCCTGGCTCCGCTACGGAGAATGTTTCCGCGCTAAAAGCTACGCGCATGCGTTCCATCCTCAATTGCTATCGTTTAGCGGAGGCTTACAAGAAGGGAACGAAGGTCGCGTATGTCTCTGAGCAGTTTCCGACGGAGATAGTGTTTGCGATGGGAGCGATCCCCTGGAACATCGAATCGATGGCCATCATGCTGGCGCAATCCGTGGACGTGAATCGGATTTTTCAAATGACGCAGGAACACGAGCTGTCGCGCGATATTTGTTCATTTCTGCGTGGTCCATTCGGAATGATGCTGGCTGAGTGTTATCCGAGTCCTGACATTGTTTTGACTAATGACCAGCCCTGTGAAGGTCTTTCGAAGATGATGTTTATGTCGGGAAAACGCTACACGGCTCCGGTGTTGGGATTGCACTCACCAAACTCCGTAGACGACGACTCGCTAAATTACCTCGTCAAACAGTTGGAACAGATGCTGTTGCGCATAGCGCACGAGTTTGGCGTTGAGCTTAACGGCGACTCGTTGCGTGCCGCTGTCGATTATTCAAATCAGGCAAGAGCCTACTACTGCAAAACACTTAGCCTGCTGGAAACGCACCGTTTGCCCGGGGTCTCGCGCGAACTCCAGGAAATATTCGGAATGAATTATTTCGGCACGAAAGAGAATGTACAGGTATGCAAGGTGTTGTACGAAGAGGCAGTAGAGTTGGTCCAGGGAGAGCAGAATAGCGGTAAACGCGTTTTGTGGATTGGACAAGTGCCGGAAGAATCTCATGAGTTGCTGCGACACATGAGAGAAGCCGTCGACATCATCTTCTGGGCGCCGCTGTGGGAAGCAAACAGCGTCATGCTCGATGAAGCACAACCACTGCGGAGCATTGCTGAAAGAGCGATCCTCTACCACTGGAGCGCTGGCAGAATGGAGAAAGACATTTTACGAATATGCGACGCTTACGGTATCGAAGGCTTTCTGATTGCGAATGTCTGGGGTTGTAGAAACATGGTGGGCATCAGTCCGATGCTCCGAGACGTTGCCACCAGCAGGAAGCTGAAATACCTCACCGTCAATCTTGATTTAGTCGATCGGAATAATTACGCGTTCAACCATGTGAAGAATCGCGTCGACGCGTTCCTGGAGCTGATGCAATAAAAGTTTGGAAGGAGACTTGAGATGATTACCGCAGGTATAGACGTTGGTTCCCTGTCAACCAAATCCGCTCTCATAAACGATGCCAACGAAGTGATCGCCTTTGACGTAGTGTTGACCGGCGGTGTCAATCGCGCGGCAGCGGAGACAACCTATGACAATGTTCTCGCTAAAGCAGGATTAACACGGAGCGACATTAGCTATGTTGTCACTACCGGATACGGAAGAGAGAACGTCTCCTTTGCCGACAAACACGTTTCGGAAATCACCTGCCACGGAATCGGAATGCACATCATGAATCCCGAGATTAGGACCATCATTGAGATTGGCGGACAAGATAGTAAAGCCATTCGTATCGATGAAGCCGGGCGAGTAGAGCACTTTGCGATGAACGATAAATGTGCCGCCGGTTGTGGCAGATTTCTCGAGGTCACAGCCAAGGCAATGGGCATCGATCTTAAAGAACTTGGTCCGGTGTCGGCACAGTCGCAGAACATTTTGCGGATTAGCAGCACGTGCACTGTGTTTGCAGAGACGGAGATCGTCTCGCTGGTTGCTGAGGGGACTCCGATTCCGGACATCGTGAAAGCGGTCCACAAATCGATCGCAACCCGGGCGATGTCTCTGCTCAGGCAGGTGGGCATGACTGGTCCGCTGGGGATGAGTGGTGGAGTAGCGTTGAACTCGGGTGTTGTTAGATCGCTTGAGGAATCATTGAACACGAAGATTTTCATTGCGGACAATCCGCAAGTCAGGGGGGCGATTGGTGCTGCCTATATCGGTCAACGTGCCGCTTAGCTTTTGCACAGTCGTCGCAATCGTGCTTGGCAATCCTCGGTGATTAGCGAAGCCGGAAGGAGGTATACGAAAGTAATGAAGCCAGGCCAAAGCTTGCCCATGCGTTATCAGGCGATCGGAGCTCACAACATCTCATGCATGCCTCAGTGGCAGCGCTTGGAACCCGAACTGCGCCAATCAGTAGAGGTAGTAGGACAAGTATTTCCGTTCCGCACCAATCGCTATCTGCTGGAGAATTTGATCGACTGGTCCAAAGTGCCGGAAGATCCAATCTTCCAGTTGGTGTTTCCACAAAAGGACATGCTGGAGAGAGAGCAATACCAGACAATTGCAGCCCATGTGCGAAACGGCGGCTCCAGAGAGCGTCTTGAAGCACTGATTAACCGGATTCGCCTCGACTTGAATCCACACCCGGATGGGCAACTCACTCATAATGTCCCAACCTTTGCCGGTACTTCGCTTTGGGGCATTCAGCACAAGTACCGTGAGACCGTATTGTTCTTTCCGTCACAAGCCCAGACATGTCATGCCTACTGCACGTACTGTTTTCGCTGGGCTCAGTTTGTAGGTATGAAGGGTCTCAAGTTTGAAAGCAGTGAAATAACTGACTTGGTCGCGTATTTGAAGGCCCACCCTGAAGTCACGGATATTTTAATTACGGGTGGCGATCCAATGATCATGCGCACCAGGCTGCTGCGCAGTTACATCGAACCGCTTTTGGATCCCGCACTTGAACATATTCAAACCATCAGGATCGGAACCAAAGCCATTTCCTACTGGCCTTATCGCTTTGTGTCAGATCCCGATGCAGATGATTGTCTGCGACTGTTTGAAGAGGTGATCGCAGCCGGGCGACACCTGGCGATCATGGGTCATTTTTCGCACCCCGTTGAACTTGAATCGGACATCGCGCGGCAAGCAATCCGTCGCATTCGAAGCACCGGCGCGCAAATCAGAATGCAGGCACCACTCGTCAGGCATGTAAATGACAGTGCTAAAGTCTGGGCAACTCTGTGGCGCACCGGCGTAAGGCTCGGTTTAATTCCGTACTATATGTTTGTCGAGCGCGATACGGGCGCGCGGAACTATTTCGAAGTGCCGCTGGTGCGGGCTTATGAAATCTGTAGAGAAGCATTCTCGTCCGTTTCAGGCTTAGCGCGTTCCGTTCAGGGGCCCTCGATGTCGGCTTTTCCCGGCAAGGTCCAAATTCTGGGAGTGACAACGCTGCGTGAGATGATGGACGTCAGAGTGCTCGAGGCGCTGCGGCTGCCTTATTCCAACGTTTCGGTTGTCGATCCTGATGAGCGCGTGTTGATTTGTGATTTCGTTCAGGCTCGTGATCCCGAGCTGGTCCGCCGACCGTTCTTTGCGGCGTTCGATGCCGGCGCCACCTGGTTTACCCAATTGCGACCGGCCTTCGGAAACGAGCGGTTCCCCTTTGATTGTGGAGAACAGCAGGAGCAAATATTCCCACCTCACTGGGTGACGGAGTGCGTATTGAGCTGAAGATCGTGTCATTCCCAAACGTCTACAACGACGACCTCAGAGCAGAGGCGTATTCAACTCTCGACTTCCCCGGGACTTATTATCTGGCGTTTAGAGATCTGCCTTCTATCATCGCTCAGCATGTGATCGGCCGACGGCGGGCACTCGATTTCGGATGTGGAGCAGGACGATCTACAAGATTCCTGAAACGGCTTGGTTTCGATGCAATCGGTGTCGATATTTCGAGCAGCATGATCGAAATGGCTTCAAAGCTGGATCCAGATGGAAAATACGTGCTGGTCGAGGACGGTGATTTCCGCGCCTTCGCACCCGGGGAGTTTGACTTGATTCTCTCGGCATTTGCCTTTGACAACATCCCTGATGCTGGTCATCGCCGTGAGCTATTGTGCGGGCTCCGGGCGCTGCTTACTGACGAAGGCCGCATCATCATGCTCGGCTCTACGCCTGACATCTACAGGCATGAATGGGTTTCGTTTACCACCCGGGATTTTCCGGAAAACTCGCAGGCCAAAGGTGGAGAAACCGTACAAATTGTAATGAAGGACGTGAGCGACCGGCGACCCATAGTAGATGTGGTGTGGTTCCATCAGGATTACGTGAACCTTTTCGCCGCTTCGGAACTTGATCTGATTGCACAGTACGCACCATTGGGCCACGAAGACGAACCTTACGAATGGCTGACCGAAACTTCGATTGCACCTTGGATCATCTACGTGTTGAAGGAGAAGAGTGCGCGGCGGTTATTGCCCGCCCAGTTCTGATGAGATCGTCCGCGCAATTTCATTTAATGCCGGACGAATTTCACTATATGCCGGACAAATTTCATTTAATGCCGGATCCCACAACAATCCGTGTGGGTTCGGTCATAAGGTGAAATTTTCCTCAGCGCTCCTGCATCGCCCAGAAGTTAGCGGAGCCAAGCGGTATCAACTGCTATCCTATTCGCCCTCATCAACGATAAACCCCCATCTTTCATCTTTCGGTGTGACCGCGGCATCCTCTCGAACTCATGTCTATCATGTATTCGTCTGGTCCTTATCTCTCTTCGAACTTTGGACGTAAACGTAAAGCGCGGAAGTATAAAGTACCCAAATTACAGTCAATAGTCGGTTGCGGGCGTTTCTTGGTGGCGACTGTAAGGCTCACGTTGGGTCCGTATTAAGCAGTGCAACGCACCCATCCGGAATACTCCCTTGTATCGCAGCAGGTTCCGCTAACGATTAGCAAGAAACGCTAATCATAATGAGTTGACCAAACTCCATTTCTGTAGCAACAGTTCCGAGTCCCGACTTAGTTAGCGGCACAGTCAAAGTATAAGGTTTATTCCTGCAT
>JGI10216J12902_100860743_pt1 | contig 14784 bp, 13 predicted proteins | sample KanNatreferecore_FD_12902 | JGI IMG/M metagenome (IMG submission 12902)
TCAAGTACTCGGCCTGACGCCCCGAATGAGCAACCCACGGCGCGCGCGACAAACCATGAGCATCCGAAGGGCCCACGGGGCGCCGTGTGGCCGGTCCGAAGACCGGCCACCGAGTGGTCCCGAATTCCGTCAACGCGTCCCGGGCGCCTTCCTGGGATCGTCGCTCGCGTTGATGTAGAAGATGTCGAAGGGCCCCTCCAGGTTGATCTGCACAACGGCCGCGGCCTTGGTCCACGCGTAGTGATGCATTTTCGCGGGTAGGTAGGCGTAGCCGCCCGGCGCCAGAGCAGCGCTCCCCGCCCGATCGACGGTATCGCCCGCGCCGACGTACAGCGTCCCTGAAATGATGGTGAGGCGTTCGGCCATGCTGTGCCAGTGGGGCGGCACCACGAAGTTGGCCGGGAATTGAAGCCGCAGCACGACCGGGCCCGATGCCGACGGATCGCCCTGGAGCACGGCAATCTTCGCCCCGGGGGGCAGGAAGGGCGGCGCCGGCCCGAACTTGATCTGGTCCGGCGGTGTAACGATGTGATGGTCCTGTGCCACCGCCGTCGAGGCGGCAAGCGCGAGTGCCAGCGCGACTGCGGCAGTCAGCGAACGAACGGTCGTAAACATTGCATTCCTCCTGACTCGACAGCGTAGAGGCAGGGGCGTTCGCGAATCGTTCGCGGAGGCGTTCGCGCTCAGCCGGCGGGTTTCTGGGAGGGGCCGGGCTGCAGCGCGGCTTTCTGCCGAAGCAGCGCCGGCAGCCACCAGCGATCGCCGTGAGAGAGGGCGATGTTGATGCCGTCATCGATTGCCGCCGCCGCGGGCCCGGGGCGTCCGGCGGCGACGAGGGTCTCGGCCAGCAGGCCCAGATAGTACGGCCGCCGTGTCCGTGCGCGCCGCGCCTCCAGCCCTTGAAGGCCGCGCTCGATGAGCGGAATACCCGCCCGCGGATCCCCCTGTCGTCCGCGGGCCCATCCCGACAGCACGCGCGCCCAATCATCGTAGTACGCAAAGGCGTGTCGATCGCAGAGCGCCAGCGCCTCCTCGGCACACGCCAGCGTGCCCGGCACGTCGTCGCGCAGTTGATGCGTCAGTGCGCCATACGCCAGCGCCAGGGCGAGACTGTAGGGATGTTCCAGCCGGCGCGCGAGCGCGATGGCGCTCGCGGCTTCCTGCTGCGCGCCATCCGGGTCGCCGAGCAGGAACAAGTCGTGTGCGTACCAGGCGTGCGCGAAAACGCCGAGGTCCGAACCCGAAGCGGAGCGCCGGGGTGCACGCTCGTCGTAGGCGGCGAGCGCGGCCGTGAAGTGCGTCCTCGCGGCCTCGAGCTCGCCGAGGCTCGTCAGCGTTCCCGCCATCGCGTGATGCGCCTCACAACGAGACGCCTCGTCCACGCTCGACGCGAGCGCCTGTTCCGAGACGTGACGGGCCGATTCCATGTTGCCGAGCACGAAGTGCAGCGTCCAGAGCCCCCAGAGCCATCGAACCGGGACCTCCCGATGGCCGAGCGCGGCGCCCAGCGCCACGATCCGTTCGAGGTTCGATTCCACTTCCGTGGCCGCATAGCCGCGTGCCGACGTGAGGGGCGCGGACAGGGCATCGCGGATCGCCAGCTCGCGCGCGTCGCGGTCGCGCCCGGACGGAAGCGCGTTCACCAGCGCCAGCGCGTACGTGAAGCAGCGCACGGTCTCCTCGGAGGCAGACACGCGCGCGGCCACGTCGGCGGCCCTTTCGAGAAACGGGATCGCCCGGGCGGGCTGACCACCGCGGTCGAGATGCACGGCGATCGCCGCGCTCACGGCGTCGAGATCCGTGGCGAACAACCGCTCGAGCGCCTGCGCAACCCGGCGATGGATCAGTCGCCGACGTGCCGGCCCGAGCGACTCGTAGGCGACCTCGCGGATGCGGTCGTGACTGAAGTCCCATCGCTCGGCCGCCTGCACACGGACAACCTGATGGCGCCACAGCTCGTCCAGCGCGCGAACAACCGCCGGCTCCTCCAGATCGCAGACATCGGAGAGGACGTCGAACGCGAAGTCGCGGCCGATGGCGGCCGCGACCTCCGCCACTTGTCGCGCGTCCGGCGACAGGTGGGCGAGCCGCGCTGCCATCACAGCCTGTACTTGCGGCGACCGTACGCCCTCGCCCGCGCCCGCCTGCTCGCTCCGGCCCTGCTCGACGACGAAGAGCGGGTGGCCTTCGGTCTGCTCGAACAGGCGCCTCCGGGCCTCGGCGTCGAACGCGCGGCCGGCGACCTCCTCGGCCAGGCGAACGGTGGATGCCTCGTCGAGGCGTCCGAGCGTAATGCGGGTCAGCCGTTCGAGCCGCTCCAGGTCGCTCACCAGCGTGCCAAGGGCGCGGTTGTCCTGGTCCTCGCCGGCCCTCACAGTCGCGACGATCAGGCAGCGGATCGGGGCCTCGGTGCGAAGGAAGTAGTGCAGCCATTCCAGCGAGTCGGCGTCCGACCACTGCAGGTCGTCTGCGATGAGGACCAGTGGCGCGGCCGCCTCGAACGCGTGCGACAGGGCATCGAAGAACGGCGTGCGCTCCCAGGGTTCCAGGCTCGAATCCTGCGCGACGCCATCAGCTGACGTCAGCTCGGGCCGAAGCCGCGCGACTTCCCGGAGAAGCACGGGATTCAGCGAGCCGAGCGACGGGGCGACGGCGTCGCTGTGCAGCCATGCCGCAATCGGCGCATAGCCCAGTCGTCCCTCGCCGGAATAGCACTTCGTCACGGCAACTGGGCGTCCGCGGCGGCGGCACCAATCCACGAGTTCCTCGGCAAGCCGCGTCTTGCCGATGCCCGCCTCTCCCCGAATCAGCAGGAGGTAGGGCCGCCCGCTCTCGGCGATCCGGTGCGCGGCCAGGACGTCCGACCATTCGGCCTCGCGTCCCACCAGCGGGAACACGGCAACCGGCGGCGCGGCGACCGGAGTGTCCGGCGCTTCGTCGCCCAGGTCCAGAATCTCGCGGTAGGTCCGGCGCGTCGCGGGACTCGGCTGCACGTCGAGCTCGCGCTTCAGCGTCGCGGCGCATTCCTGGTAGAGGTGCAAGGCGGTGGCGCGTTCGCCGCGTCGCGCGTGGCACCGCATGAGCGCGCACCAGGCCGGTTCGTTCAGTGGGTCGAATCGCAGCAGCTGTTGCGCGCGTGTGATGGCGTCGGCCAGCGCGCGCTCCTTCTCGAGTCGCGCCACGAGCGCGCCCAGCAGTTCAATAGCCGTGGCCCTGAGGCGTGCGCGATCCGCCTCAATCCATTCGTCCGCGCAGCCGGGCAGCAGGTCGCCACGATAGAGCGTGGCGGCTTCCTCGAGCGCGGCGAGATCGCCGGACCGCGCTCGCCTGGCGGCGGCCTCGAATTCCGCCACGTCGCTGTCAGGTGCCGGGTCACGCCAGGTGAGCGCGCGTGCGGTCGTCTCGACACGGCCATCGAGCTCCGGCCACGCCTCGCGGAGGTAATGCCATTCGCGGCGGAGATTCGTCGACGCCTGTGCGTCGGTGGACTCCGGCCACAGCTGGCCCGCGACCTGCGCCCGGGCGACGGGGCCCCGCGCATGCAGCACGAGGTACGTGAGAATTTGCTGCTGCCGGACGGTCAGGGCGCGCCCCACGGCGCGCCCGTTGACCAGGACGTGAAAGCCGCCGAGTAACTCGAGACGGACCGAGCCAGAGCGCGACATGCCCAGTCAGAGTACCGCCCGATCGAGGCGCAACTACACGCGCTTCAGCTGGCGGCTCAGCCAGACCAGCACCACCGCGCCGACGAAGGACACGATGATCGCGCCGATGATGCCGCCGCCCGGCCAGATGCCGAGGATGCCGAACAGCCAGCCGCCGACGAGGCCGCCGACGAGCCCGAGCAGGATATCCAGGAGGACGCCGTAGCCGCCGCCTTTCATTACCTGACCGGCAAGCCATCCCGCGATCAGCCCAACCAGGAGCGAAACGAGAAGTCCCATGGCGCCATCCTCCTTGTTGACTCGACGGTGAGAATCGCTGTCCGGAGTGGAGTATAGCCGTCGTCCGGCAGCCCTGCTGCCGAGGTTGGGCTTTGCGTTGGAGGCCCGTGGGCGACATCGCGCCGGAGTGCGGTCCGCTCTGGAGGGCCGTGTATCATGCGTACGAAGGAGATACGTTTCATGAAGCGAGTGCTCGCCGGCGCAACCCTGACCGCTTTCATCGCACTGCCCGCCTTCGCCGCCCTGAAGCAGGGCGACGCGGCGCCGGGCTTCACCGCCAGAGCGTCGCTCGCCGGCAAGGAATTCAGCTACTCACTTGACGAGGCGCTGAAGAAGGGGCCGGTCGTCGTCTACTTCTATCCGTCCGCGTACACCGGCGGATGCAACATCGAGGCGCACACGTTCTCGGAGAACGCGGCGCAGTTCGCGGCGGCCGGCGCGACGGTCATCGGCGTGTCGGGCGACAGCATCGAGCGGCTGAACGCGTTCTCGGCCGATCCGGAATACTGCGCGGGCAAGGTGGCCGTGGCGTCCGACGCCGACGGCGCCATCGCGAAGTCGTTCGACTTGTCGGCAAAGACAGCGCCCGCGTTCAATGACACCCGCGGCAACCCGGTCGATCATCTGCTCATCGAGCGGACGACCTTCGTCGTGACTCCGGACCACAAGATCGCGGCGACGCTGTCGTCGGCGGCCGACAAGATCACGCCGGCGCAGCACGTGGAGAAGTCGCTCGACGTGGTGAAGCAGCTCGCGGCGAAGAAGTAGCAGCAGCAGTTGGGGACTGTCCCCCTTGCAGATCACGGGGACTGTCCCCCTTACGGATCGCGTGGGACTGTCCCCAGATCACGGCTTCCCCAGGATCGCGGGGGACTGTCAGTCGGCGGAGTGCTCTGCCGTCCAGTGCAACACGACGCTCAGCGGCAACCCCGAGACGGCGGACTCCACCGGGGCGTTGACCAGGAACTGCTGACCGTCGGCGGTCGCGTCAACCTGAGAGTCGGGAGGCACGCGGAAGAGCGGCACGGGCACTCCGGCCTGCAAGGCATGCGCGGTGGAGATCGGCACCGCCATTTCCTGCCAATCGTCGGCCGTGTAGTAGAGCTCCTTGCCGTCGGCGCGCCACAAAATCCCGCGTCGACTCGTGCCGCCGACGAAGCCAGCGACGCCAGCGGAGACCTTCCATTCCTGCCCGTTGGGTGGAAACGCCTGAACGTACACCTCGAACCTGCCGGACTTGTTCGACATGTACGCCACCCAGGCGCCGTCCGGGGAGAACACCCCGTTCCCCTCGCTGAACGGGGTCTTCACGAGTGGGGCCGGCGCCGCGCCGCCGCCGAGTGTGAGCAGCCAGAGGTCGAAGCCCGTTCCGGCCTCGTAGTTCTCGAACAGGAGGTGACGCCGGTCTCGTGAAAGCGACCTCGGCGCGCGCCAGAATGGCGTCGTCAGCAGCGTCTCCTCCTGGCCCGTGCCGTCGGCGGCCATTTTGTAAAGGCCGAACTCGTTGTTGCGATGCGACAGGTAGACGATTTCTCGGCCGTCAGGTCCCCAACACGCCTCGGTCGCGATCTGGTCGGTGAAGGAGAACCGTCGCCACAGGTTGGTGGCCGTGTCGTATGTCCACAGCAGCTCGCTGCCGGTGTCGGGCAGCAGCCGCGCCATGAGCGCTGTATGGCCGTCGGGTGAGAGCTGAAACAACCGGTCAACGTCCGGCTCGCCCAGGTTCCTGGACTTCCCGTCACGCCCTCGCCACTGCAATTGATACGGCGTCGGCACATCGGGCGCGTAGACGAGCGTGCCCGATGCAATCGCGTAATTGGTCCAGCCGTTGAAGTGATTCGATCGGGCACGTTCGGCGGCAATGGGAAAAGGTTCGCCCGCCAATCGGAGCGTCGACGCATCGAACGATTGGGCGAGCAGCTTCCCCTCTCGCGCGAACACGAGGTAGCCGGGCGGGACGTAGCTCGGCATCGACGCGTTGTGTACGAGGGTCTGGCGTTGCGGCGCTCCGAGCGTGCCGATGTCGATGTCAACGCCTTTTTCCGGGATGAGTCGATTCGCGACGAACAGGAAATGACGGCCGTCCGGGAGGAACGTCGCCAGGGAACTGCTGATCTCCTTCCGCGCCGCATCGAGCTCGATCGCGGTGCGGACCGAGCAATCGCCAAGGTCCAGCGCGAGCATCGGCTTGTACAGCTCGGGGGACAGCAGCACGACGTTGTTGCTGTTCCATGCGGGTCTCTGCGGGTCCTTGTCGATCATGGGCACCTGGCAGAGGACCTCCGGGGCGCTCCCGCCGGCCTCGACGCGCTTCAACTTCCCGTCCTCGACGAAGGCGACGTAGCGGCTGTCCGGCGACCAGAACGGAGCGAGCGCTCCGCTCGTCCCGGGCACCAGCTGGGCCACGGCGGAGTCGAGCGGTCGGATCCACAGACCGAGCGCGTTCGCCGGACCGGCCACGGTGAAGGCGAGGCGTTTCCCGTCCGGTGAGAGCGTGATCTGTCTGATGGAGGTGTGCGGCGGAGGCACGATCGACAGACGCACGGTCGCCGGCACGGGCGGTTGCCCGCCCCGAAGGAAAAAGTACAGGAGCCCGAGAAAGGCGACAGTCGTCACGCCCGCAACCGCCATCGCCGCGCGCTCCAGGAGCGGGCGCTGACGTTGGCCGGCAGAGGCCACGTCGCCGTCCGACGCGCCGGATGCGATCCAGTCGAGCTCGCGGCCCAGGTCCTTCGCGCTCTGCCAGCGCTCGTCGGGATCTTTCTCGAGACAGCGCTGGACGAGCCGATCGAAGGCGGCGCTGACACGCCCCGTCGACCGCGCGTGCGCCGACGCGGCACCTGGAGTGGCGGTCAGGAGGTTGGCGATGAGGCTCGCCTTGCTCTTGCCAGTGAAGGCCGGATGTCCCGTGGCCATCTCGTACAACACCGCGCCCAGCGCAAAAATGTCGGTCCGCGCGTCCGCGTCCTGGCCTTGCGCCTGCTCCGGCGCCATGTATTGCCACGTGCCGAGAATGGCCCCCTCGGATGTGAGTCGCAGGGTCTCGGTCGCTCGGTCGGCTGGACCGCCGGCGATGGAAATCGGCGCCTTCACGAAGCGCGCCAGCCCGAAGTCCAGCAGCTTCGCGCCGGCTTTGGTGAGCATGATGTTGCCGGGCTTGAGGTCGCGATGCACGATGCTCATGCGATGCGCCTTGGCCAGGGCGCCCGCGATCTCGCTGCCGTAGCGCAGTACCTGTTCGAAGGGCAGGGGTCCCGACCGCAGCCGATCCTGCAGCGTCTCCCCCTCGAGAAACTCCATCACGAGGTACTCGACGCCGTTCTCGTTGCCAACGTCGTAGAGCGTACAGATATGCGGTTCCGACAAGCTCGAGATGACGCGCGCTTCCTGCTCGAGTCGCTTGCGCCGATCGGGGTCGGCGGAGACATCGGCCGGGAGGACTTTCAGCGCAACCAGCCGGCCCAAACGGGTGTCACGGGCGCGATAGACCACGCCCATGCCGCCCTTGCCGGCGACATCGAGAACCTCGTACGGTCCGATTCTGGTACCGGCTGCGAGCATCGTCTCCGTTCACAGGATCGTGGTTCGCGGATTCCTGGAAGGGTCGCGGTGATTCTAGCGCAGTCGGCTCGGCGAAGAACGCCGCGACACGCCGGCGAAGAGCGCGACCCCGCTGGCGAGCGCCGCCAGCCACCAGCCGGCGTTCCCTTGCGCGGGGTCACCGAGCTCGTACTCGATGGCGATCTGGTGCTGGTCGACGTCGCGCCGTTGCGCCGTCACCGCGACGCGTGGGTTGGCCGGGACGAGCGCGTTGGCCAGGTACATGCCGATGTCTGCGTGGTGGTCGTTCCGGTAGACGAGGCGATGAGTGCCTGGTGTCAGACCGGGCGCACGGGCTGTCCAGACCAACTGGATCGTTCCTTCACCCTTCAGCACGTCGTCCACGGCAGGGAAGTTGCGGCTGACCTCGTGGAGCACGAGCGGACGGCCATCCAGTTCCAGCCGCAGGTCTCGCGCGATTCGCGCAGCGCAGGCCTGGGCCTCGTCGGCGTCGACTGCGTGATTCCGGTTGCGATCAATCTCCGTAAGCACGGCCCGGGCAACGTCGACGCCTGGCGTCAGGTCGAGCTCGATCTGCACGCGGTCGGGATCGATCCCGATGCGCGCAGCCTGAAGGTACTCGTCGAGTCGATGTGCCGACACGGGCCCCGCCACGGCGACCAGTACCAACACTGCAGTCCTGCTCAACACTGCACCGGCCCTGGGCATGCGCTCACTTCCCCACGAACTTCGCACCGTAGTCGTTGGTCGGATCGCGGTAAATCGTGTGGATGTGATCCAGGCTGCGCTGTGGCGCGTACTCGATCACCAGCGTCGGCCCCTGGATCCGGAAGTACGCCATGCTGCCGTTCGTCGTCGGGCCGCTCCACGCGAAGTAGGTCTGCGGCAATGCCCCTTTGATCTCGGCCATGCGTGGCTCGGCAAAGGCATCGGTGACGATGCCGGCCCACTCGTGCACGAGGTCGATCAGCATCGCCTGCTGCGCCGGCGAGAGCGCCGACGCGCGGATGCCTTCCGGCTGGATGGTCTGGCCGTCGTGGCCCGGCCCGAGCACGAGGTCCGAGACCTTGTACGCCAGGATCGCCTGGCTGCGCTGCGCGGCGTCGAGCGCATTGATCAGCGCGAAGGCCTTGTCGTTCTCCTTGCCGAGCGGGCGGATCTCACGGCCTTCGACGGTGTATTTCGCCGGCTGCGTCGCCGGCAGGCTCGGCGTCATGCTGTTCTGGCTGCCCATCATCGTCAGGTTGATCGCGAGATGGTGGCCACCGAACTGCAGCATCCACGGCGTGGTCGTCGAGGGTGTACCCAGGAACGCGAGGTAGTACTCGGCTTCGCCGAAGATGACGCGAGTGCCTCCCGGTGGCGCCCCCGGCGGGCCCGCGTTCGCCTTGTGAAGCGCTTCATCCCCGCCGATGATCTCGGTGACCTTGCGATAGCCGTCGCGGCTCAGCGCCGCGGTCAGCAGGTCCGTGACGGCGGTACGCTGCGCCGCGGAGAGATCGCCCATCCGCAGGCCCTTTCGCTCGAAGATCCCGGTGGGCAAGTTTGACCAGCGGACCTTCTGCGGGCCGTCGAATGGGAACTGGAGCTTCCCTTTGCCCGAGTCGTCCAGCGTCTTTATCAGGGCCTGAGCGGCGGAAACAATCCGTGCCGTCGCGTCGCCGGCGGGCAGTGCGGCCGCCAGTGCGGCCGGCGCCTCACCTCGAAATGGCCATGTTGCCGAGACTGCCACGACGGCTATTGCGAGCAGCATCACTAGCCGGGAGTAGAGGCGCATGCCCGATACACTACTCCGTGCCCGGAAGATGGCGAGCGATTTTCTCTGTGTCAGCTACTGGCCGCCGGCCGTCAACTCGAAGTCTCGATTCGGATCAACATCCGACTTGTGCACTTCGGTCTCACCGGGTTGCTTCACGAGGCGTTCGCCGGGGCGCAGCTCCACTTCGATGCGGTACTTGCCCGGCGGGACCTTCAACGTGTACGTGCCGGCGTTGTTGGTGGTGGTTTCGAAGCTCTGACCTGATGCCACGTTGATCGCGCGGACCATCCGGCTGGGCACGCCGGTCGCTCCACCGCCCGTGCTCACGTGGCCGGCGATGGTGCCGTCCGCCGTCGGTGGCTTCGGGCCAGTGTCGATCACCGGAACGCCCGTGCGGCACGCGGCCGCGACCAACGCTCCCACGCACAGCAGCAGAGCCAGCCCGCGGGTCATACGTCCATCCTAGCGTGGTCACGACGCCGCGACGAGCATTAGAATCGTCCAGCTGGAAACTCGAGGGTCAACCATGAACACCAGAACGTGGGTTCTTCTAGTCGCGTGCACCGTGGGTGTTGGGATCGCGGGGATACAGGCCGAGCTGAAGCTCGGCCCTACGTACGAAGTTGCCGCGCAGCAGGCGGAGAGCGCCTGCTCAAACATCAATCGGCTCTCGCCAGCCGAACAGTCGGCCGGCTGGCAGTTGCTGTTCGACGGCAAAAGCACCGCCGGGTGGCACGGCTACAACAAACAGGACATCAAGGCGTGGGCGATCGACGAGTGCTCGCTCAAGACCACCGGCACCCAGGGCAACTACGGCAGCGACAAGCGCCCGGACCTGGTGACCGATCGCGAGTTCACCAACTTCGAGCTGGTCGTCGACTGGAAAGGCTCAAAGGGCGGCAACAGCGGCATCATCTACGGCATCGTCGAGGACCCGAAATACGAGGCGCCGTGGATGACCGGCCCCGAGTATCAACTGCTCGACGACGCCGGATTTCAGAAGAAGGTCGAGCCATATCAGAAGGCGGGGTCGAACTACGGCATGCAGCCGCCGAACGAGGCGATCAAGATCTTGAAGCCGGTGGGTGAGTGGAACACGACGCGCATCGTCGTGAAAGGCACCCACGTCGAGCACTGGCTGAACGGCCGGAAGATCGTCGAGTTCGAGCGGTGGACGCCGGCGTGGAAGGCCGAGCGTGACGCGGGCAAGTGGAAGGAGTACCCCGACTACGGCATGGCGAAGACCGGCCGCATCGCGCTGCAGGATCACGGCAGCGTGTTCTGGTTCCGCAACGTGAAGATTCGCCCGCTCGCCGACTGATGCGATCGTCGTGGCCGCCGCCGGGTCGTTCTGGTTCGTGGAGCCCGTGTGGGCGATCTGGCCGTCGCGGCTCTAGTCGAGCCGTGATAGCGTAGTCCGCTCGTCTATCTGTCATCTACTTTTGTCGCTGTGAGGACCTCATGAAGAAGATCGCGCTCGCGCTGTGCGCCGTCGCCGTTGCCGCCACGACCGTACTCGCCGACGACGTTGCCGGCACCTGGAACGTCGACGGCGACGTCGCCGGCAACCCGGTGAAGTTCACGACGGTATGGAAGCAGGACGGCGAGGCGCTGTCAGGTACGGCCACCCTGGAGGGCAAGGAAACGCCCGTCACCGGAACCGTGAAGGAGAAGGCGGTCACTTTCGAGTTCGACACCGTGCACGAGGGCACGACCTACCACCTGGTCTTCACGGGGACGGTCGGCGATGACGGCGTCCTGAAGGGGGCGATCGCGGTCGCCGGTGTCGAGGGGACGTTCACCGCGACGAAGCAGTAGGTCCGCCTGCGGCGCGAGTCGATCTGAGTGGTTCGTGCTAGCGGACGACGGCGACGGGTACGGCCGGGCCGTCGGCAGCGAGCAGCGTCTCCTGCAGCTCGGTGACCTTGCCCTCCGCAACCTCGGATTGCGCGATCATGATCAGCTTGTTCGTTCCGAGAACTCTCGGGAGGCATCCGCGCTGCAGCTGGTGGGCGCGCAGACCCGCCAGCACCACGAACTTGAACGCCCCGAGGCCTGGCGGTCGGAGGATCACAACGAACCTGCCGACAGGCTGAACCCTGAGGCTGGCACTCTGGCGATTGCGGGCTGGGAGAGATCGTCTGTCAAGAGACCCTCACGGCTAAGGCTTTGGTGAGGGCCAGGGCGGACGGGCCTTAGAGCTCAGAAAAGCAGGGACACACAGTATACCGCATCGGGAATCGTCTCGACCGACGTGCCCGCTGGAGGGCGAACGCGATGCGGGCGAGGACAGGGCAGTGGCCCTGTCCTCCAGACGCAGTGAGGCTACCAGCGCGGTTCGGATCGACGACGGAACCCGCCACCGCCTCCGAACCCGCCGCTCTCCGGCTTGGGACGCGCCTCGTTGACCGCAAGGCCGCGACCGCCCAGCTGAAAGTCATTGAGCTCGGAGATCGCCTTCTGCGCTTCCTCGTCGCTGCCCATCTCAACGAATGCGAAGCCGCGTGCTCGCCCGGTGGCCATGTCGCGCATCACCTTGACCGTCTCGACGGTCCCGGCGCGGGCGAACAGCTCCTTGAGATCGTCCTCGCCCGTCTCGTACGGGAGGTTTCCGACATACAACTTCCGACCCATGACCTGACTCCTCTGTCGCAAAGCGACGATACGCCGTTGACGGGCGTGCTAACCCCGACGATCCAATACGGATCACGGGCGGATGTCGTCTCGAGCTAGGCAGAACGTCAGGAGGAGCGAGTCGGGAACAGGCTCGTTACGCCTACAGGCAGCACAGCGCGCGGCAAGATCCGGCACGTCAGTGTATCACGCATCTCGACAATGGGCGGGACGCCCGGCGACAAGGTCGTTCGAAACCTCTGTTCCGCTCCGGCCATTGGCTTTGCAGCCGGTCCCAAAGGGCGGATCTCGGTCGCACGCCGCCGCGTGAGCTCGGAGGCGACCCGGGAGCGCCGCTGGCGGCGCTCGAGGAACTCAGCGTACGTCACGACGACGTGCCGAAGGCCATCAGCCACGTCAGCGACGGTCCTTGGTGTTCACGGCGTACAACAACTCGGCCACGGTCGGGGGTGGCGCGCCCGACTCGATGAGGAGCGAGACGAACGCCGGCCCGACACCAAGAGCGAGAAGCAGAAGGCTCGTGGAGAGCTTCGCATCGACGGCCATGCTCCACAGGACGATGATGGCAACCCCCGCGAACCAGCCGGCCAGGAGCGATCTCCCGAAGAATCTATTCAACATGCGTTGCGACCCTCCTCGGGTCTAACATGCAGGTGACAATCGGGAAACTCCGCTGTCGCGCGGTGTGACAACAGCCGATTGAATCGCAGGCGAAGAGTGAGAGGACGCCGAAGTGGGCCTGTCGGCGCGCACCCGCGAAACACGGGGCACTGCTCGAACGCTGGCGGGCTCAGTGCGGTCTTCAACGCCCACTATACCAGATCGGTATCAATCGAGGGCGCGGCCGATCGCTCACCGGAAGTTCTCGATCACCATCAGGTCGAAGCTGTCCCTGATGCGCCTCGGGTAGAGGACCGACACGCCGTCTGGCGACACGGCGAGACCGAGGGGCCCGAACTGCTGTTCGTATTTCTCCAGCCTCCCGAGGGGCTTGTCGCGACCGGTCGCCGGATTGATCACGTGAAGCTCCGGGTCGGGGCCAGGGTCACAGGCCACGTAATACACGCCCTCGGGGCCTGCCCCGAAGGCGCCTGGCTTCACGCAGTCGACGAGCCGCCGCGCGACACCCCCGGTGAGCGGCAGGGCGAGCAGCGGCGAGTCCGTGTGGGTTGGCTGGTACAGGAGGCTCTGCCCGTCGGGCGACTCACACGCAAAATCGCCGCTTCCTCCGCGCGTCACTGGTTGCGACGGACCACCGGCGGCCGGCACGCGCCAGATGTCACGCCCAGTCCCGTGATCTGCGGAAAAGTAGATCCATCGTCCGTCGCGGGACCAGTACGGGACGTTCTGATCGCCGGGATCGGTCGTGAGCCGCTGCTCGGTGCCCGCGTTTGTGTCCATCGTCCAGATGTGCGTGTGCCAATCGTCGGTGAACGCATCGAATGCGATCCGCCGGCCGTCGGGGGACCACCAGGGCGAGCCCTGCAGGAAGCCAGGACCACGGGTGAGCTGCTGCGCGCCCGACCCGTCGGAGGCGGCCGTCCAGATTCTGAACGTGTCGGCTGAACGCATTGAAGCGAACGCCAGCCTGCGACCATCTGGCGAGAAGCGCGTCTCCGCCTCGAGAAAGCTCGAGACCAGCACGGGCACGCTCGGACGTCCCGGCTGGAACCGGTACACGTCGGTGTCGACGACGATGCGCACGAATGCGAGCCGATCCCGTGAGAGCGCCGCGGCCGGCATTGCCGCGCCAAGCCCGGCGGCCTCGACCCGCTCTGGCGGTCGTGTCCCGTCGACGTCGACCCGCCACAGATACGTGATCAACGGCGCCAGCGAGTTGTAGATCACCGACCGGCTGTCGCGGGTCCACGTGAGAGACCCGATCAGCGGGACCGCCGACGGCGTGAGCCGGCGAGGCGGAGACGTCGGCACCAGTGCGCGGTCGACGTCGAGCACGTAGATATCGCAGCCGAACCCCGGGGTCGCACACGAGCGGTAGGCCAGCCGGCGACCATTCGGGGAGAATGCGGGGGCAGAGTCGGCGCGCGGTGGCTTCGATCCGATGATGTGACGAGGCTCGCCGCCGTCTACCGGGACGATGTAAATACCCGGCGTCGGCCTCAGCCCCTGCACGGCGATATGCCGGCTGTCAGGGGACCACGCCAGCGACGACGCGAATCCGCCGAGCGAACCGTACGGTGGCCCGGAGACCGGAAGCTCGCTCAGGGTTCGGTCGGATCCGCCCAAGGGCGACACCAGGTGAATCCGGCCGCCCGACTCGGGAGTGTCACGGACATAGGCGATCAGCCGGCCATCGGGTGACCAGCTGGGGGCACGGTCGCTTCCAGGATCGGTGGTGAGCCGGCGGACCTCGGAGGTACCCACCATCGTGATGTAGATGTCGGCATTGTCGCCGTTCTCGCCGTCCCACTCGAAGGCCACCTGATCGCCGTCCGGAGAGAAGGTCGGCCACTGCTCGTGTCCAGGCAGCACCGTCAGCGGTACGGCTCGCATGGGCAGTGTCTCGCCACGCCACCGCAGGCCCATCCACCACGCCACCGCGGCTGTCGTGAGGATCAGCGCAGCCGCCATGACGGCGATGCGCAGTCGGCCGCGGTCTCCGCGAAACAGTGCCGCGGCCTTGTTCTCTGTCCCCGGCGGTTGCCGCGAGGGCAATGCCGTCTCGCCGGCCGCATCTGTTGGCGGGGGTGTGACCGGCGCGATCAGGCGATAGCCGGCTTTCGGGATCGTCTCGATGACGCGGGATTGCTTCGGGTCGTCGTCGAATAGACGGCGCAGCTCGGAGATGGCCCGGGTGAGCACGTCATCGCCGACCGCGGTGTCGGGCCAGGCCGCGCGAAACAGCCGCTCCTTCGGCACCATCTG
>JGI10216J12902_100056298_pt1 | contig 14772 bp, 14 predicted proteins | sample KanNatreferecore_FD_12902 | JGI IMG/M metagenome (IMG submission 12902)
CGCGGCCGTCAGGCGACGCGGCGCTGGCCGACGAGCGGCAAACGCACGGTCGGCTGCTGCGCGGCGCGTTCGCTGCGGGCAGCCCGCTGGCCGAATTCCCACCCGGGGGTCTCATGGCCGCAGGATGCGCACAGCAGCGAGATCCGGCCGTCCTCGAAATGCAGCAGAGCATCGTGACCGTGGAGTCCACAGATGAACTGCCGCATCTGCACCCCCGCCCGCTCGAGTAAGCCGGCTTCCGCGTTTACGGGCTGTTTGTTCTCTTGCTGTGCAAGGTCGCTGAACATTGCTTCCCCTTTCCGTTGAGCTTCGGCGTAGCGTTCGACGTCGCTCATCCGCATGGCGCGACATGCCAGTTCAAGAGGAGTGCCACAACTGCTGAGCACTTCAATCAGCTGTGTATTACGAATTAGGTGGGGTTAATGGCGGGGTGTAGGCGGATTAGGCAACGTGCGACTCACCATTGGCAGTGGTCGCGTCACGTACGGTAGAGGTTGTCTGACCTTAACCCTCACGGATGAGCGATTTCAGGACAAAGCTGAGGTTGGCCGGCCGTTCGCCCAGCCGCCGCATAAAGTAGGGAAACCATTCGCGGCCGAATGGAACATAGACGCGCATCCGGTAACCCGACTCAACCAGGGCGAGCTGGAGATCCCGCCGGATGCCGTACAGCATCTGGAATTCGTAGCGATCACGGGCGATCTGGCGGCTATCCGCATACGCCCGCACCTGTTGCAGAGAGTCCTCGTCGTGCGTGGCAATGGCGGGATACGTTCCGGCATCAAGGAGGCTCCGGGCCAGCCGGACGAACTCGCTGTTTACCTCATCCTTACGCTGGTAGGCGACAGCGGGCGGTTCCTTGTAGGCACCTTTGACGAGGCGCACCCGAGCGCCCAGCGCGTTCATCCGGTGCACGTCCTTCTCCGTCCGGTGGAGGTAAGACTGCAGCGCGACGCCGATGTTGCGGTACTGCTGATCCCAGAGGGTTTCGAAGATCTCCAAAGTCCGCTCCGTATACGCTGAATTCTCCATGTCGATGCGCACGAAGAACTGGTTGCGCGTCGCCGGCTCGAGGATGCGCCGCATGTTGTCCACGCACGTGGCGCGGTCCACATCGATGCCCAGCTGTGTGAGTTTCAGCGAGATGTTCCGCTCGATGCCGGCGGCGACGATCACCTCCATGAGCCTCACGTACTCGCGCGTCGCGGCCGCCGCTTCCTGGATGCTCCGGACGCTTTCCCCCAGGTGATCGAGCGTCACCAGCAGGCCCTCGGCCTGCAGCCTCCGCGAGACCTCGATGGCGCCCTCGATGGTTTCGCCGGCGATGAAGCGGCTCGCGAAGCTGCTCGAGGTCGCGAGGCCATGGCGCGACGCGAGGCGTTTGAGCGCGGCGCTTCGTGACAGCGCGTAGAAGAACGCCTTTGAGCCGGCGTACATCAGGCGAGCTCGCGCATCCGCGTCAGTGTGTGCGTCGAGAGGGGGAGGCGAGAAGATGATCGAGGGTCCGTGCGTAGTACCGGAGCACGTTCCGTTCCCGGACGCGCACGCGGCTGTGCTCGACGACGATGACGCCTCGGCCGGCGAGGGGGGCCAGGCCGAACTCCACCGCTTCGGCGCCGGAGTCGACACCGAGGTTTGCTCCCTTGACGCGCAGGGTGTCGATGATGGCATCGGCACGGGATGTCAGCTCCCGGCGCGTGATGGAAGGACGCATGGCGCTGGCGACGACGGCGGTTGGCAGTACCTTGAACAGCCGGCCGACAGCCTCCATCACCGTGTGCGCGAAGTCGAGCACGTCGCGACGTGACGTGGGGTCGACATCGGCGGCGATCGGGTTGCCGAAGGTGACGAACGCGCGCGAGCGGTAGCCGACCGCGTGCCGCACCATTTCCCCGAGCTCGCGGCTGAACGGCCGCTGCGTTCGCTTGACCCGCTGGCGCGCGAGCACGTGGTCTTCCAGAACCAGATCGTACGCGACGGCAGTCGGCACGATGAGCAGTCCGGGATGGCTGGCCTGCAGCGCGGCGTGGATCAGACCTGTCTTCGGACTCTTGATCTCGCCGCTGTAGCTCCGTCCGCCCTCCGGGTAGAAGAAGAGGTCGTGCTTGTGGAGCAGCTCCGCCACGTAGGCCTTCAGCGTGATCAGGTATGCCGGGTCCTTGGTATTGCGGCGGATTGGAATCGCCCCTGTCACGTGGCGGTGCAGCAGCCCGAGCGGTCCTCCGAACAGATTGATGCCCGCGGCGATGATCGGTGGACGCACACCGTTGTCGTCCAGCACCAGCAGCTCGACGAGATAGTCGATGTGGCTTTTGTGATTCGACGCATAGACGACCCGGCCGCGATCCGTGGCCGCGACGGCGCGATCCACGTGCTCGGCGACACGCTCGATCTTCCGCAGAATCGGATAGAGGGGATGTTTGAGGGCGCGGTAAATCGGATACCGCTGCGTCGTGCGCAGTTCTTCGAGATAGGCTTCGATGCGCTCGCGTGCGGCGCCGGCCCCCCGGCTGCCCTCGATATACCGCGCAACCTCCTCGCGCGCGAGGACGGCTTCGGTGATCTCGTCGAGCATCAGCCTCGGACTATACCATCCGCTGCACAACGGCGTCTGCGAACTCTGTCGTGCTCGCAGACCCGCCGAGGTCCCTCGTGCGGACCCGTTTCTGGGTCAGAACCCCATGCAGCGCCGTCATGACCCGGTCCGCGATGTCACCTTCGCCAATGTGACGAAGCATCAGGACGGCCGAGAGCAGCAGCGCGGTCGGGTTGGCGACATTCTTTCCCGCGATATCCGGGGCACTGCCATGGACCGCTTCGAACACGCCGATATCGGTGCCCAGGTTTGCGCCAGGGACGACGCCGAGCCCGCCCACCATGCCCGCGCAGAGATCCGACACGATGTCGCCGTACAAATTCGGGAGGAGCAGGATGTCGAAGCGGGACGGATCCATCACCAACTGCATGCACGTCGCGTCGACAATCCGGTCGTCGGCGGCGATATCCGGATAGCCTTTCGCGACGGCGCGAAAGCATTCGAGGAAGAGCCCGTCGCCCTTCTTCATGATGTTCGCCTTGTGGACCGCGGTGATTTTTTTCCGGCCATGCGCCCGCGCGTGTTCGAACGCGAATGTCGCGATCCGCCGCGACGCACGTTCCGTCGTGATCTTCAGGCTCTCGACGATCCCGGGGATGATCTCGTGCTCGAGCCCGGCGTAGAGGTCCTCCGTGTTCTCGCGCACGATCACGAGGTCGACGTTATCGTAGCGGGTCGTCACCGACGGGATGTTCCAGACCGGCCGCAGGTTGGCGAATAGATCGAGCGCTTTCCGAAGTCCCACGTTCACGCTGGTGAAGCCGCCGCCCACGGGCGTCGTGAGCGGGCCCTTCAGCGCGACCTTCGTGCGGCGAACGGAGTCCAGCAGTTCGGGCGGAAGCGTCGTGTTGCCGCGTTCGAGCGCGGTCATGCCCGCCGCGTGCGTATCCCAGTCGGCCGCCAGGCCGGCGCGCTCGAGAATGGTGACGACGGCGGCCGTGACCTCCGGACCGATGCCGTCGCCGGGAATGAGAGTGATGGTGTGAGACAGCGATTTGACCTTTTCCCTTTGACCTTGACCCTAACTCTTCTCTTGCGCCTCCCAGTACAGCAACACCAGTGCCCCGGCCATGTTGAGCATCATCAGGCGCGTCGACAGCACGTGCAGGCGGTCGAACTCGACGCGGCGGCCGTCGCCGATCGGTAGCCGCGACACCGCGCCCCCCGCAGCCGCCTGGAGCGCATCGATCTGGTCCAGCACGACCACCCCGGAATAGGCTGCCACGGCGAGCATGACGACGACCAGCGCCGCGCGAATGCCGAACGCGGCCGGCTTCGGCCCCAGGATGCGCATGATGCCGAGCGTGACGAGCAGCAGGGCGCCCGCGCCGTAGGCCACATAGTGGAAGCCGGCAAGCGTGGCGCCGAACACGTCGCCGGCCAGCTCGCGCCCGCCATCAGGCGCACGCATCTGCAGCACGGCGAAGGTCGTCGGCGCGACGAGCGCGCCGAGAACCACCATGCCGCCGAGCCAGACGACGAGCGCAAGTACGTAGACGTACCGCACTGCGAGCATCCGCGCATTATAATTCCCGTCCCGGAGGAAATTTGTCGGTAGAGACGTCTGTCCGTATTCCAGCGTTGATGAATATCGCCACCCGCCTGCGCATCGACTCGGTGCGCGCGACGACCGAAGCGGGCAGCGGACATCCAAGCACGTGCTGTTCGGCGGCCGAAATCATGGCGGCGCTCTTCTTCGGCGAGATGCGCTACGACCCGCGGGATCCGCAGAACCCCGATAACGATCGCCTGGTGCTCTCGAAGGGGCACGCCGCGCCGATTCTCTATTCGGCCTGGGCGGAGGCCGGCTTCGTGAAACGGGACGATCTCCTCACGCTGCGGCGCCTCGATTCGGATCTCGAGGGGCATCCCACGCCGCGTTTGCCTTTCGTCGACGTTGCGACCGGGTCGCTCGGCCAGGGTCTGTGCGCCGGTGTCGGCATCGCGCTGAACGCGCGCCGGATCAAGTCGGACTACCGGACCTATGTCGTCCTCGGCGACGGCGAAGTCGCGGAAGGATCTGTCTGGGAGGCCGCGGCAGTCGCCTCCCACGACCGCCTGGATTCCATCTGTGCGATTACCGACGTGAACGCACTGGGGCAGAGCGGGTCGACGCAGTGGCAGCACGACGTGGACACGCTCGCCGGCCGGTGGCGGGCCTTCGGGTGGCACGCGCTGACCGTCGATGGGCACGACCTGACGGCGCTCCTCGACGCGTTCGACAAGGCTCGCCAGGCCCGGGGGCGCCCGACGATGATCCTGGCGCGCACGCTCAAGGGGAAGGGAATCTCGTTGATGGAAGGCAAGGGCGGCTGGCACGGCAAGCCGCTCAAGAAGGGCGAGGAACTGGATCGCGCGCTCGGCGAGCTGCAGTCACAGTTTGTGCCCGACGAAGGCTCGGCGCCGCAGCCGCAGCCGCCGAAGTCAGTGAAGCGGCCGGCCCCGGCCCCGGCGAGTGTCGGGAAGACAGCCTACAAGTCCGGCGACAGCGTCGCGACGCGTGAAGCGTACGGCGCCGCGATCGCCCGCCTCGCTGCCGGCGACGATCGCATCGTCGCGCTCGATGCGGACGTGAAGAACTCCACGTTCAGCGAAAAATTCGAGCAGGCCCACCCCGACCGCTTCTACCAGATGTTCATCGCCGAGCAGGTGATGATCGGCGCAGCGATGGGGCTTGCCAGCCGCGGCGCGATTCCGTTCCCGTCGACGTTTGCCGCGTTCCTCACGCGCTCCTATGACTTCATCCGCATGGCGGCGATCAGCAGGCTGAACATCAAGGTCGCGGGCTCGCACGCCGGCGTGTCCATCGGAGAAGACGGGCCGTCGCAGATGGCGCTCGAGGATCTCGCGATGATGCGGGCCCAGCCGAACGTCGCCGTGCTGTATCCGTGCGATGCGGTGAGCACGGAGAAACTAATCGAGCGGATGGCCTACCACCCGGGTCCGGCATACATGCGGACCTCGAGGCCGAAGACGCCGGTGATCTATTCGGACAGCGACACGTTCGAAGTGGGCGGTATGAAGGTGCTCCGCGAAAGTGCCAGCGATGCGGCGACCGTGATAGGCGCGGGGGTCACGCTCTTCGAGGCGCTGGCGGCCCACGACGAGCTCAAGAAGGCGGGCATCAACATCCGCGTCATAGACCTGTACTCGGTGCAGCCAATCGATGCCGACGGACTGCTTCGATGTGCTCGTGAGACCAAGGGGAAGCTGATTACCGTTGAAGACCACTATGCGGGCGGCGGCATCGGCGACGCGGTCGCGGCGGCGGTGGCGTCAGGCGGCTTCACGGTGCATCGTCTTGCGGTGCGCGAGATTCCACGAAGCGGCACGCCCACCGAACTGCTGGACGTCTACGGCATCTCGGCGCGTCACATCGTCGCAGCGGTCAAAGGCCTGTAGGCCACCTCCGTCAACGCATCCATCACGGGGCACAGATGTGCGCCCCGTGCTTCCCGATATCGCGAGCACACGCTCGAGTGGCATCCCCTCGCGGTAGGGGGGCGTGCCGCAGAACGTCGACTTGGCGTCGACGACGAGTCTCGGTCGCGTTGCTCACGCCTGGTGCGCCTCCGGGTCGAACCAGCGGCCGCGCGCCGCTCCTCGAGCTGGATCTGGTCGGCGAGGCGCAGGCCGATCAGACAACTGTGCGCCGCATGGCGGAGCGGCTGCCCTCTGTAGAAGCTTGACGCTGCTCACTGTCCTCTTTAAATGACCCCCGACCCCATTTACGTTTGCTGCGGAAAGCCGGGGGCGCGCAACACGCGACGCGCCTGGTCGAGATGGCGTCGCTCGTGCGCCAGCATGGCCGCGAACGCCGATCCGAGCGGCAGCCGCAGCCAGTGGACGACGGGGGAAGAGACCTTTGTGCGGGCCAGGTCGAGGCCGCTGGCCTGGCGCAGCCGGTCGATGAACTGGACCTGATAGGCGCGAAACGCCGCCATGATGTCGTTCCGCGGGCGCGATGCCGCCGGCTGAAACGGCTGCGGCGCCTTTGTGCGCATCCGCACGGGCGGCTCCATCATCCAGACGAAATACCGTCCGATCCAGTTGTAGGTGTACGGCCCCGGACTGTACAGGCCGCGCCGGATTGCGTCCGCGATCCCCTCATCGAGCGCCGGCAGGTACGACCGGGCGGTGGCGTTGAGGTGATCGATGCAGTGCGCGATGGACCAGGATTCGGGGGAGGGCTGCCATGAAAACTGCACGTCGGTCAGCGGCGCCGCGAGCGCGTCGGCGTCGGCCGATATCTGCTCGAACCGTTTCCGGAATTCGTCGACCTCCGGGCTGAGTCCAGGAGCCCCGTGCGGCATGGCGGTCATGATCGCACGTACGCCTCGTCAGGCCACCAGGCGACCCTGGATGCGGCCGCGCAGCCGAATCGCGTCCTTCGGCGCGTGCCCACCCGTGTCGTTGTTGAAATACGCGAACACGTCACGCCCCGCGGCGGCCTGAGCCGACAGCCATCGGCTCCACGCATCGAGGCGCTCGTCGTCGTACGCGCCGCCGTATTTCCGGTCACCGAAATGGAAGCGGACGTAGACGAACGGACCGACGGCCATCCGGCCCGTAGCGGAGCCCTGCATGTCATGGAGACAGAGCGCGACCTTGTGTTTTTCGAGGAGCTCGAACGCGCGGTCGTCGTACCACGACGGATCGCGGAATTCGATGACGTGCCGCTGCCGGCCAAGGCCCAGGTCGTGCTCGACCTGGCGGAGGGTCCGCAGGAAGATCTCGAACCGTTCGATATTTACGGGCCAGTTCGGTGGCAGCTGATACAGCACCGGCCCGAGGTGTGTAGCCAGCTCGCGCGCGTTCTCGAAGAATCGGACCAGAGGATCGTACGGGTCCTTCAGTTTTTTCATGTGCGTGAGGAACCGGCTGGCCTTGACCGCGTAGAGGAACCGGCGCGGCGCCTGCTCCCGCCACCTCGCGAATGTCTCCGGGGCCGGCAGACGGTAGAAACTGTTGTTGATTTCGACCGTATCGAAGGCGAGGGCGTAATGGGCGAACCAGCGCGTCTGGGGGAGCTCAGCGGGATAAAAATCACCGCGCCAGTGCCTATATTGCCAGCCCGAGCAGCCGACGCGCACCTGAGCTGAGGCCATTATCGTCGGGCTCCGCAAGTCCAGCTGTAATGGCTATTTACAGGCATCACGGCGGTCCGTTAGAATCGTTCTACGCATGGCGGCGGAGTGTCCCGCTGTCCTGCAATCCCACAAAATTCGGGCCGTTCTGCACTCGGGCGTCCGCAGTGTTTTCGGCTCTACTGCGACCCCGAGGGAGTACCCGAGTGCTCAGAGGCAAATTCCGTAAACCCCGCCTGTTCTGGATCGGCACCGCCGTCGCACTGATCGCGCTGTCGATTGCCGCGTTCCTAGTTCTGCGGTCCAGTGGAACGGCGCCTGCCTCGGTCGCATTCTCGGAATTTCTGATCGACATCGAGGCGAGCCGCGTGCGCGCGGTCACGGTGACGCCTGATGCGGTGCTGTTCGAACGCCTCGACGGGACCGAGCTCCAGACCGTCGCCCCCCAGGGCTACATCGCCTCGAACCCGACGTTCGTGACAAACCTGACACAGCGCGGCATCCGGCTCGACGTCAACCAGCCCCATCCGTCGAACGCGGGCCGCTACGGCGCGATTGCGATCGGGTTCCTCTTCTTCGCGATGGCGGGCCTCGTCCTGATGCGCATGATGACGGGGCGCGTACCGACGCTCGAGCGCACGCGGACCGTCGATCTCGAACAGGTCCCGGTCACGTTCGCCGATGTCGCCGGCGTCGATGAAGCGAAGGACGAGGTCCGGGAGATCGTCGATTTCCTCAAGGACCCCGCCCGCTTTGCCACGATCGGCGGACGGATCCCGCGGGGCATCCTGCTCGTCGGCCCTCCCGGAACCGGCAAGACGCTGCTGGCGCGCTCGATGGCGGGCGAAGCCGGCGTGCCCTTCATTTCCGCGAGCGGCTCGGACTTCGTCGAGATGTACGCCGGCGTCGGCGCGTCGCGCGTGCGCCGCCTGTTCCGTGATGCGCGCCGCCACAAGGCCTGCATCATCTTCATCGACGAGCTCGATGCCGTGGGCCGGAACCGCGGCGGCAATTCGCTCAGCCACGAGGAGCGCGAGCAGACGCTGAACCAGCTGCTGGTGGAGATGGACGGCTTCAGCCAGAGCGAAAACATCATCGTCGTGGCCGCGACCAACCGGCACGACATCCTCGACCCGGCGCTGCTCAGGCCCGGCCGGTTCGACCGGCAGGTGATGGTGGGCAATCCGGACATCAGGGGCCGCGAGCAGATCCTGCGCGTGCACGCGCGGAAGGTGTCGCTCGAGGTCGACGTCGATCTCCGCTCGATCGCGCGCGGCACGCCCGGATTCTCCGGCGCCGACCTCGCGAACCTCGTGAACGAGGCTGCCCTGATTGCGGCTCGCGCCGGGCGTCAGTCCGTGGGGACGCGCGACCTGGACTCCGCGCGCGACAAGGTCCTGATGGGCGTCGAGCGCAAATCGGTGGCGATGAGCGAGCAGGAGCGCATCACCTGCGCGTATCACGAAGCGGGTCATGCGGTCGTGGCCGCGCTGCTGCCCGACGCCGATCCGCTGCACAAGGTGACGATCATTCCGCGCGGCCGTGCGCTCGGCGTTACCATGCAGCTGCCCGAGGCCGACCGCTATACGCACTCGAAGCCGTACATCGAATCGCAGCTGGCCATCCTCATGGGCGGCCGCGTCGCGGAGGAGCTTTTCCTGCGGCAGGTGACGAGCGGTGCCGCCAACGACATCGAGCGCGCGACCGAGCTCGGGCGCAAGATGGTCTGCGAGCTCGGCATGTCGCCGCTCGGCCCTCTGCACTATCGGCGTCCCTCGAGCGCATGGGACAACGATTCCCGGGCGACGGGCTTCAGCGAGGAAACGGCGCGGCGGGTGGACGAGGAAATCCGGACGCTCGTCATGCGCGGCTACGAGACCGCGCGGCAGATCATCGAGCGGCAGCGGGGCGCGGTCCGCGCACTCGCCGAGGAGCTGCTGGAAGTGGAGTCGGTGGATGCCGACCGGCTGCGTCAGCTGCTGGCGGGGTCCGTCACCTACGCGGTCTCGCCGTCGGTTTCGTCGGCATCCGAGCAGGGACCGAGCGCCGCAGGCGCAGCATAAGACACGAACGCACACGAGAGTCACGGGCCGCCGATGCGCGCGTCCTATAATCGCGTGCATGTCGGTACGCGTGCTGCTCGTCGGACTGGGCTCCATCGGCGCGGCAATCGCGCGGCAGCTCGAAGGCCGTAAGGGTTTTCACATCGTCGGCACGGTCGACATCGATCCACTCATCATCGGGCGCGACGCCGGTGAAGTCCTGCAGCTCGGACGCCGGATGCGCATGCCCGTCAGCGAAGATCTCACCCGCACCATCAAGAAGAGCAAGCCGCACGTGGCCGTCGTGTCCACGAATTCCTCACTTCGTAAAGTCGTCCCGCAGTTCCTCCAGCTCCTGAAGCACCGGCTGCCCATTGTCACCACGACAGAGGAAGCGGCATATACGGCAGTCCGGAACCGGCCGCTTGCGCGCCAGATCGATGCCGCGGCCCGCAAGGCGAAGGTCGCGGTCCTCGGCACGGGCGTGAATCCGGGATTCGTGATGGACGCGCTTCCGATTGCGCTCACCGCGGTCTGCGAGCGGGTCGACTCGATCACCGTCAACCGCATTCAGGACGCCCGCGTGCGGCGGTTGCCGTTCCAGCAGAAGATCGGCGCGGGACTGACGCGGGAGCAGTTTCAACGCGGCGTCGAGAAGGGAACGCTGCGGCATGTCGGCTTCACCGAGTCGATTCAGATGATTGCCGACGCGGTGGGCTGGAAGCTCGATCGGATCTCCGATGACATCGAGCCAAAGATCGCGAGCGCCACGATTGAGGGAGAACTGCTCGCCGTCGATCCCGGTTATGTCTGCGGGATCGTGCAGGATGGCGTCGGCTATGTGAAGGGCGAGCCGAAGATCCGGCTGCACCTCGAGGCGTATCTTGGCGCGCCGGAATCGTACGACTCGATCGAGATTGACGGGTCGCCCCGCATCCACTCGAAGGTGCAGGGTGGCGTGCACGGCGACATCGCCACCGCGGCGATGGTGGTGAACTGCATCCCTGCCGTGATTACCGCACCGCCTGGCCTGCGGACGATGCGGGATATGCGGCTGCCGTCGTTCGTCCGCGCCGTCTAGGACGCCGCCGCCGGTACGAGGACCTCGGCCCGCCAGCAGAACGAACATGCCTGGCAGCAGTAGTACTGAATGAGGCCCAGGCGGAGCGTCGGCCTGACGCGGTCCGATCCGCACGCGCCACAGATTTTCAGATCGAGAAGCGCCTCGTCCGGGGACGAAGGAGACGCGGTCTCGAGATTCAGCACCCGCTTGACCGTCCTCACCAGATCCTCGGCGACGGTTGGATGCGCCAGCCACGCATCGCACCCGCTCGCGGCGCTGTTCTGCGCGCACATCTTCGATAGATCCGGGGTCAGCACCACGATCCGCATGTCCTTGTCCTGGGCGCGCTCTTTCAGCTTCGCGCAGAGATCCCACCCGGTCATGTCGGGCAGGCGGAGGTCGATGATCGCGCAGTCGGGCTTGGTATAGGGCACCATCTGGAGGGCGTCGTAACCCGACCGGGCGAGCTGGACGCGGAAACCATGGGCGACGAGCGCGCGCCCGTAGCTCGTGGCGTGATCGGGGATGTCATTGACGAGCAGGATGATGTTCTGTATCGGCATAGTCTCCTCGGCAGCCGGGTCATAGGCAGAGTCCGTGCCGCCGAGGAGCTTGCTGTTGAGTTGATGAGGCTGCTGCTACTTAGTCCGCCGCTTCGGCGCCACCCGTTTGGTCTCTGGCCTGCGTCTTTCCGCCATCGCGCCAATCAGCTGTCCACGCATCGCAGCCACGATGCGCTGTGCGTCGTCCAGAAAGGCGAGCATAGTAGCCAACTGCTTGGGTGAGAGACTCGCGTTGGCCATATTAGGAAATGTAAGCAAATTGGTTTCCGATGTCGGAAAGCGATGAGCTCGCTACGGACGTTCGACGAGTGTGACCTCGCAACCGACCTCGAGCGCGAAGCGCCCGCGGCCGCGGGGCACGATGCGGATGTCGGCGCACTTCTGTTCCAGGCGCCGGCGCAGGAGCAGGAGTCGGGTTTCGAGGTTGTCTTTCCATTCCGGGAGGTTGAGCGAGCGATCGAGGCGCAGCTCCCGGTTGGTGAACTCAGCGCGCCCTTCGTCCGCTTGGCGCCGCAGCAGCCGCCAGAGGATGTTCGCCGGCAGGCTTCGAATGAGGTACTCGCCGTCGACGAGAATGCATTCCTCGCGCGTGTAGTACGCCACTTCCCGGCGTGGCGCTGAAGCGGCCGCGGCGACGGGTGCATGAGGATCGGGCGGAGCGGCATCCGCCGCAGGCTCGGCGCGTTCCCGCAGCTGCATATTCTGAATGGCGATCGCCAGGTAGCTTCCCAGCAGCTCGATGGCGCTCTTGTCCTCCTCGTGGAAGCGATACGGCGTCTCGCTCTCGACGCAGAGCACGCCCACGAGCTCGCCGCGGACGAGGAGCGGTACTCCGAGCTGGCTCTCCGGATTGGCGAGGCCGGGCAGCGGAATCTGGCGATTGGCCGGACAGAGGCCGGCGGCCTGGGCCCGCTTCTGAATCGCGAACGCGTACAGCAGCTCGCGAATGAGGCCCGAGATGCGGATCGGCTTCCGCGCCTCGGCGACCATCCCGATGATGCCCTCACCGGGGCGGACTTCCGCGCCGGCGCCCCCCTCGCGGTAGCCCCGGCTCGCAATCGTCACCAGCACACCTTCTTCGCTGGACGGGAGCAGGATCATAGAGTGCCCGAACCCGAAGCTTTCCTCGATGCCTTCGAGGATCGAGTCGAGCAGCCGGTCGAGCGTGTCCGCGCGGTGGATACGCTGCGCCAGGTCTTCGAGCGCCTTCATCGTGAAGACCGGATCGGCGGCGACCGATCGGCGCCGCTGCTCGGCGGCGGGAAGCGCCGGCTCGTCGGGCTGCGGCTCGAGGGCTTCGACCTCGTAGATATCGGCGGCAATCAGCTTGAAGATGCCCTTGAGTCCTGAATAGGACGCGATCGCCTCGATGCGAAGCGCCATCCGCTCGAAGACGGGACCGGACGTCTCGGACCGCACGTAGCGGAGGCGGAGGCGCCACCCCTGGCTCGTATCCGGATCGATGAAGCGCACCATCGCCAGCGGATTCTCGGCGATGTTGCGCCGGCTCTTGTTGAAGAACTGAAACGAGAGCGCCACGTGTGTCGCGTCGACATAGTCGACGTGGCTGATGAACGCGGCGTTCGGAATGCCGTCGGCCGAGCAGGTGAAGAGGGTGGCCGGAATCAAACCCTGGAAACAGGAGGCCATCGCCTCGAGGCCGAAGCCGGTCGTGCTCATGACAGTGCCTTCATGACAGCGCCTGTCCCGCACCCGGTCCGGGCGTCTGGTCGAAGAGCGCCGTCACGCGCAGGCGGATCGCCACGCACGGCCAGACGTGCCAGCTCTCGTACGCCATCCGCGGAAGGCCGATGCTCGCGAGCCGCCGCATCCAGCGGTCCCACTGCGCCACGACGAACGCTTCTTCATCGGCGCTGGCGTCACGCGATTCTTCGTAGGTCCCCTTCACCTGGCACGCGCGTTCGTCGGGAGGGCGCGCGAAGACGAGCGCCGCCTGCCGGCTCGCTTCGAGATCCGGCAGGATGAGCGGCGCCGCGCCTGCAGGCACATACGCCGTCAGATGCGTGCCGGCGTCGTCGACCTTCACTGCGACGACGCGCGCGCCGTTCGGCTGCAGCGAGGCGGACCGGGTCCCGATGTTGATGGCGATGCCTTCCTCGAGAAAGGCCGCCAGCTCCTTCTGAATCATGCAGTTACGGCGCTTAAGGTTCTTTTAGGATATCAGTAGGAAACACTTAGCGTTCATCGCGATCGCGGGTCGGTACAGTGGCGTCGCACACATGGAGGTGACGCATATGACCCGACGCCGGCTCGCGATTCCGTTCCTCGTTCTGACCCTCACCCTGATCTCCGGGATGGCCCTTCGCGCGGGCGCGCCCGTGGATCCCGCGGCGGCACCGCCCGCGGACGCTGCGCGGATTGCCCGAGGCGAGTACCTCGTCACGATCGGCGGCTGCAACGACTGCCACACGCCATGGAAGATGGGGGCGCGTGGCCCCGAGCCCGACATGACGCGCATGTTGAGCGGACATCCCTCCGCGCTGCAGATGCCGCCCGCTCCCGCTATTCCGCCGGGCCCCTGGATGGCGACTGCCGCGGCCACGATGACCGCATGGGCCGGTCCGTGGGGCACGAGCTTCACCGCCAACCTGACACCCGACAAGGAGACTGGCCTCGGTGACTGGACGCTCGAGCAGTTCGTTCAGACGCTGAAGACCGGACGGCACCAGGGCAAGGGCCGGCCGATTTTGCCGCCGATGCCGTACTTCAACTACGCGAAGGCGACCGACGAGGATCTCGCCGCGATCTTCGCCTACCTCCAGTCGATCCCCGTCGTCCATAACCGCGTGCCCCAGCCGATCGATCCGCCGGAGGCGCGGTGAAACAGGCGGTGGCGGCGGCCGCGTTCGGCGTCGCGCTGCTGGCCTCGCTGTCCGCAACAGACGTAGAGGCGGACCTTCAGGGCCGCCTTCCGCAGCGGCTCTCGGAGACCGGGCTCTACTCCGATGCCGCGGCGCTCCTCGTGGATCCCGGCAATCGTCCGTTCTCGCCGCAGTATCCGCTCTGGAGCGACGGCGCGGAAAAGTTGCGATGGGTGAGGCTTCCCGGCGGCGTCCTGATTGACGTCACCGACGTCGACCGCTGGGAATTTCCGGTGGGGACGCGGTTCTGGAAGGAGTTTGCATTCAACGGCCGCAAGGTCGAGACGCGGTTTCTGCGGAAGGACGGTCCGGCGCGCTGGTCCTTTGCGAGCTACGTATGGAACGACGCCCAGACCGACGCAGAACTCGCGCCCGTCGACGGGGTCCCGGGCGCCGCTGAACTGGCGCCCGGGCGTCAGCACAACATTCCTTCTGTAGAGGATTGCCGCGCGTGCCACGACAGCGCGCGGACGGAAGTTCTCGGCTTCTCCGCGCTGCAGCTGTCAGACGACCGCGATCCGCTGGCGCCGCATGCGGAG
>JGI10216J12902_104041538_pt1 | contig 14771 bp, 4 predicted proteins | sample KanNatreferecore_FD_12902 | JGI IMG/M metagenome (IMG submission 12902)
GTCGCGGTGATCATTCTCGAAATGGTCGGCGTGGCGGACTTCTTCAAGCCCGGTTACCGCGTTCACGCGGACTTCAAATCGGTGCAGGAATTGAAGAAGGGCGACCTCGTCAAGATGGCGGGCGTCGAGATTGGCCGCGTGGACGACATCGGTCTGGAGAACGAGAAAGTGCGCGTGACGATGAAGATCAAGAAGCGCGTCAACAAGCGCGACGTGGGCTTGAGGACGGACAGCAAGGCGATGATCAAATTCACCGGCTTGCTCGGACAGAATTTCGTCGCGATTGATTTCGGTTCGCCGACCGCGCCTCCCGCGACGGAGGGCACGGTCCTTTCCACCGAGGAACAACCGGACTTGAGCGCCATCATGGCCAAGCTCGACAACGTGGCGGGCGACATTCAGGGACTGACGAAGAGTTTCACGCCGGACAATCTCGCGCCGCTGTTCGGCCCGATCACCGACTTCATGAAGAACAACAGCACGAACCTGACTGCGATTTTGGACAACGCGCGCGAGATTACGGAGCAAGTGCAGAATGGCCGTGGCTCAGTCGGCAAATTGTTGTATGACGACGCGCTCTACAACACGGCGCTCAGCGCCGTGGTCGGGTTGCAGGCGGGCACGGCGGAATTGAAGTCCACGGTGCTGCAAGCGCAGACGATGATGACGAACGCGAACGCGATCATTTCGCAAATCAACGCGGGCGAAGGCACGCTCGGAAAACTCGCCAAGGACGAAGCGTTGTATCGCGAAACGACGCTGGCGATGACGAACATCCGGGAGATTACGGAGAAGATTAACAAGGGCCAGGGGACGGTGGGCAAGCTGGTGAATGACGAGACGTTCTACAAGAACGTGAAGGTGAGTTTGCAGAAGCTCGACAAGGCGACGGAAGGATTGGAAGACCAGGGACCGCTCAGCGTGCTCGGCATCGCGGTGCAGAGTTTGTTCTGATCTGTTGTTTATCATGGAAGTCACGCGTTTACTGACGGAGTTTCAGCGGACCTGCGAGAACGGGTTATGCTCCGCACTCGCGGCTGAGGGATTCGCGCTCAAGGATCGAACTCTTGCAGGCGAGACCGAAACTTACATCTATGCCTCGGTACCTGGCACTGACATTGAGGTTTATATCTACGAGGACGAGGCACAATTTCACAAACACGGAAAGCTTGCGGGACTTTATGATCTTCCAGATTTCGCTGATTCTGCCGAATTGCACACGGCTTTCGTTGTTGGTGTTTTGGAGGCTGCGCATAACAGCTAACAAATCGCTAAACCATGGAACAACTTGTCGAGGACTTTCTCGTTTATCTTCGGCACGAGCGGGGGCAATCGGAAAACACGGCTGAGACTTACAATGGGTTGCTCAAGCGCTTCGTCGATTGGGCGGCGAAACAAAAGCTCTCCGATTGGAAGCAAGTTGAGTTGAAGCACCTGATGCAGTTCCTCGAACATGAGCGCGCGCGACCGCTGGAAAATCAGCCCGAGGAATCAACGAAGCGCCTCAGTTCAGAGAGCGTTTATCTCGAAATCGCCGCGCTGCGCGCCTTCTATCGTTTCGCGGAGAATGAAGGACTGCTGCCGGCGAACATTGCCGAGAATCTTTCGCTGCCACGGCGCTGGAAGCGTTTGCCGAAGGCGCTGACGAATTCCGAGATCGACCAGTTGCTCCGGCCACTCGCGATTCAGACTCCATCAACACTTTGCGATCAAGCCGCGCTGGAACTGGCCTACGCCTCTGGGCTGCGCCTTTCCGAGTTGTGCAGAATTCGGCTGGAACAACTGCACCTTGAGTCCGCGTTCGTGACCGTCATCGGCAAGGGCAACAAGGAGCGAGTCGTGCCGGTCGGAAAGAAGGCCGTTGAAGCGTTGAACAGATATTTGACTTTGGGCCGTCCGCAACTCGTCACTCCAAAATCGCCGGCCAATGTCTTTCTGACGCGGCGCGGCACACCGTTCGCGCGGGAGACGATGTGGAGGCGAATCAAGCAGCGCGCCAAGCTGGCTGGCATCGGACGGAACGTGACGCCGCACATGCTGCGGCACAGCTTCGCCACGCACCTGCTCGAACATGGCGCGGACCTGCGCGTAATTCAGGAATTGCTCGGCCACGCGCAGATCAACACGACGGAGGTTTACACGCACGTGGCGGGGACGCGGCTGCGAGACGTGCACCGGAAGTTTCATCCGCGGGCGAAGATGGATGGCAATGGTTGAAGTTGAACCACAAGAACCGTCTTGCGCGAAACATCCTCAGGGCGAAATGAGCGCGATGCGATAAAACGTGGTCTCCGCCGGGACCGGGGCAGTCCACTTCGTTGTCGCGCCTGTGGCAACGATCGTGTCACCGACTGGTTCCCAATCTTTCGGCGGCGTCAGGCGCGTCGCTCGTTCCACGCGATAGCTCTGTCCCGCGATGGTTTTGAACTGCAAGGTAATGTTGCCGGCGGCCAGACCGGTGGTCTTGATCTTGAGCGCCTCGGGTCCGACGCCCTTCAGAATCGTGAAATAATCGTCGATGGCGCCGTTCTCACGCAGGAATTTCGCGTCGAGCCGGTTGGTGCTCACATCGAGCACGAGGGAACCCAGCTTGGCCAGCCCGGTAAACATGGCCGGATGCTTCAAATACTTGCCGGCCGGAATGCCCGGGTGACCGGGTGTGACCCACGTGGAACTTCCAACGACTGAATAAATGGCGCCCTCGTGCGCGGCCGGGCCCGAACTCGTTTTCAGATACGCGCCGCTATCGTCTTCGCGTCCGCTGCCGCCGTCTTTCGCCATCGTGGGCACGAAGGTGTTCGCATAACCGTAATGACCATCGATAAGGAATGAACGTTCGTAATTGTGGCTATGGCCGCAGAGGACCAGATCGACCCCGTAGTTCTCAAGGATCGGCACGACGTTTTCGCGCATCTGCACCAGTTTCCCGGCCGAATCGAGAATTTCGTCCGAATTGTGCGAGCCGTACGAATACGGCGGCGAGTGCCAGTAAACGATCAGCCATTCGTTCGTGTTGTCTGCGAGGTCTTGTTGCAGCCATGTCAGCATTGCCCCGCCCGGCGCATTGGAGGACACTTCCGAGTCCAGGCACACGAAATGAATGTTGCCGTGGTTGAACGAATAATAGAGTTCGCTGCCCGAAGGCACTCCGCCCGCCTCGCCGTTTTGGGGAAGCGAAAAAATGTTGAGGTACGTCGCGGTATTTACGGCGTCGTGATTGCCAATCGCAGGCCATAAGACCGTTCGCCGCAGGAATGAGGAATACAGGCCGAAAACGTTGGTGGCGTAGGATTCGTCAGAGCCGTCCTGTGGTCCACCGAAAGCCCCATATGCATTATCGCCGAGCATGAGCCACACGTCTGTGTGGCGATTGGTGCTCTCAGCATAATAGGCATTGCGCACCGCAACTGGATTTTGCTGCGCGAAGACGAGCGGTTGGTTCGCGCCGCCGGAATCTCCAATGATCCAGACGCGCGTGGGTTTCTGAATCGCTGGCGCGGTGAGGAAGAAGCAGTCCGGTCCGCCGGCGAGGTTCGTCTCGCTGGCGCCGATGGCGTAGAAGTACTTCGTGTCCGGTGCCAGTCCCGTGAGCGTCACCACATGCTCGTTGGTCCGCTCGGTATTCGTGACGCCCCACGTGAACGCGCCCTCGGCCAGGCCAAACCGCACGACGCTGTTCGTGCGAAGAGTGGTGCGCCACCGGATGGTGATGTTCGTCATTGCGCCGCTTTGCAGGTAAGGCCCGCGCAACAGCAAGAGCGGTTGCGGCGGCACGGGCGGCTGGTTCGTCGGCGTGTAAACGATCTGCAATGCCTCCGCCGCGCTGTCAGCCCCGCCCGTGGCCGAGAAGAGACCGCCGCCCAGCCGGGATGCTTGATCACCGGGAAATGAACCTCCGGACAAAGAACTGGCCGCGGAAGATCCGGAAAAATTCCGCACTTCAAGTAGCAGATTCCCCGCTGCTGGATTGTAAAGGAACGGCGTGCTCAACGGGACGATGATGTCGAAGTTCTTCGGCCCGCCCGGCGGCCCGGTGAATTGGCTGGAGATGCTCAACGCGCCGCTGAAGACCACCGTGTCATCGAACCCCACATTGTTCGCAAAAGTGGTGCTTAGCCCGTCAGGATTGCGAGTCGTCGTCGAGAGATTGAACTGGATGTTCGCAATCGTCGTGTTGAACGCGAACCCGGATGCGTAATCGGGCCGGAAGCGCAATTCCGTGATGACCAGTGCGATGTCCTGCGGAAAATGGACCGAGCCATACACCTGCTGGGAGCGATAGTTCGCCGCCCGGTGTGTGCCGGCGCCGAAGGCCGAATCGTTCGTGGCCATGGTATTTGGCGCGACGACAAAGTCCGCGTTCGCCCAAGGGCCGAACGCGACGCTCAGGGTTGCAACGAGCAAAACAGGCAACGTTCGTTGCCACGACAGATGCGGGTGCACACGCATATTCACAGTTGGGTTAAGCCACTCAAACAAACGACAGGCGCAGTCGCAAGTTTGAGATGACCGTCGCACAGCAGGCCGTGCGCCGTTTCTCAGGCCAGACTTAACGACAATTGTAATTTGTGGTGACTCATTCCACGCGCACGCGATAGAGGCGTGTGCCGTTTACGACGGTCGGCGCATCGACGGTCAACGGACTGCCGGTGCCCGGCAATTTGATCGCGCCCGGGACGCCAATCCATTGCGGCGGCGTGAGCGAGTCGGTGAACTCGACCGTGTAACGGAGCCCGGCGAGCGTCAGGAACACGAGCCGTACGTCCGCGCCGATGCGCGTGACGCTCGTGATCTCTGTCGTGACTAGCACGCGCAAGGCCGCCGCCGGGCTGGTGACGGCACCTGCGACATTCGATACGACCGCCGCATACGTGCCGCTCTGCGCGAAAATCACGTTGGTCAGCACGAGCGTCGCGTTCGTCGCATTTGCCAAATCATCTGTCCCATTGAAAAGCCAGCGATAGCTTAACGGCTCAGCGCCCACCGCGATCACCGAGAACTGCGCGGTGCCACCTTCGGCCACGGTCACGTTTTGGGGCGCGCCGATGATTTGGGGCGCGACTGGAATGGTCAGCAAGGCAGACTCGCTGGTAACGGAGCCAATCTCATTCGCCACTACGACGGAATAACTGCCTTCGTCGGACGGCTGAACGTTCGTCAACTGCAGTGTGTCGTTCGTCGCGCCGGGCAGCGCGATGAAGGTGTTGAAAAACCACTGATACGTGAGCGGCGCGGTTCCCACAGCAACCACGCTGAACTGCGCGGACTGGCCGAGCGCGGCGACCTGGTCCTGCGGCTGCACCACGATGACCGGCGCAATCGGCTGCGTGGCGCGCAACTCCAGATCGAAACTGATGTCGGTGCTCGTCTCGTTCACCTGATGAATTTCCACGGCGACCACGTTCGTGCCTTCGTGCAAGAGCAACGGTGACGCGTTGGTCGTGAGAAAGCCCGTCTCGTCGTTCTTGGCGACGATGGCGTTGAGGGCGAAATTCGTGAACGCAATCGGGCCCGGGGGCAAATTGTCTCGGAAGATTTCGACGCCATTCAGATAAACGACCACGCCGTCGTCGCGCACCACGCGCAACGCGAGGTCAGAATAGCCAGCCGAGTTCGTGACCTGGAAGGTGTGGCGGAAATAATACGTGGGATACTTGTTCGTCTCGTCCGGGCCAAACTGCAGCACAGTCGCTTCGGGCCGGCCTTCCGCACCGTCGCCGTAGCCCAGTTCCGCCGGGCCACTCGCCCAGGAACTGTCGTCGAAGTTCAACGCGATCCAGTTCGTGCCCTGGTCCACGCCGGTGTCGAGGTATTTCCAGACTGCTCCAGTCGCAATCAGCGTGAAGTTGGTCGCGGGCGGCGGCGCTGCATCCGCCACGAGGATGTGAACCACGGACGAAACGCCGGTGGCGCCTCGATTATCAGTCACCGTCGCGTGCAGAACGTGACTTCCCATCGGCGCATTCACCCAATCGAACGCGAATGGCCCATTCGTTATGACCGCCAGGCTCACGTCGTTGGCGAAGAATTCCACTTGCGTGACCACGCCATCAGGATCGTTCGCGCTGGCAATGATGCTCACCACGCCGCCCGGGAAAAACACCGCGTCCTCCAGGGGACTGGTAATGACGACCGTGGGCGGCTGATTCGATGGCAGCGCAACGACATTGAGCGAGACTGTATCGCTGAACACCACGCCGCCGGCGTTGCTGACCGCGGCGACGTAACTGCCGATGAGGTTCCTGTTCGCGTTCGTGAAGACCAGCGTCGCGTTCGTGGCGTCCGGCAGCGCATTGGTGAAGTTGAAATACCATTGGTAGAACAAGGGCGGCGCGCCCGTGGCCACGAGGCTGAACTGCGCGGTCTCGCCGTTGGTCACGGTCTGGCTCTGCGGCTGCGTCACGATAAATGGCGACGTAAGTTCCCGGCCCACCAATTCCAATTCGAAACTGATGTCGGTGCTGATGTTGTTGTTCTGATGGACTTCGACCGCGAGAAAGTTTGTTCCTCCAATGAGCAGTGCCGCTTCGACATTCGTGCTGAAGAAATTTGTTTCCGCCGCGCCGGACACTACGGAAGCAGCGAACGTCGCGAAGGTGATTTCACCCGTCGGCATGTTGCTGCGAAACACTTCGACATCGTTCAGATAAACGACCGCGCCGTCGTCGCGCCGCAAGCGCAAGTCCAGTTGCGAAAGATTCGCGACGTTCGTGGCCACAAAGCTGTGGCGGAAGTAATAGGTAGTGAACTTCATTGAGGCATTCGTTCCGAAGCTCAAGACGGTGGCTTCGTCATCGTCACCATAGCCGAGTTCCGCCGGGCCACTGTTCCAAGCGCTGTCTTCGAAATCGACGGCGCGCCAGGCGTTGCTCAGGTCCACGCCGGTATCGAGATATTTCCAGACCGAGCCAGTGGCGACGAGGGTTTGCGCGAGTGGCACGGGTGAATTGACGAGCACGTGAACGACAGCGGAAGTGGAGCTTGCACCAACATCATCGGAAGCAACCGCCCACAAACTGTGAATGCCGGGCAGCGCGCCAGTCCACGCAAACTGATACGAGGCCGTCGCGTCACTCGCCAGCGACGCGCCGTCCGCGAAAAATTCCACGTTCGTGACCTGCCCGCTCGGATCGGTCGCGGACGCTTCCAGCAAAATGGTGACGCCCGCTTCAAAACGCTGGCCATTCGTGGGCTGAATCAGGCTGACGATGGGCGGCGGATTGGAAGTGGTGAGTGTCAACGTAGCCGTCGCGCTGAGCACCGCTCCGAACTGATTACTCACGAAGACCGAATAATCGCCGACGAGCGCCGGACTCACGTTGGTGAGCACGAATGATTGGTTCGTGGCGTCCGCGAGCAAATTCGTGCCGTTGAAGAACCATTGATAACTCAACGGCTCCGTGCCGCCTGCCAGCACGGAGAACGTCGCCGTGCCACCGGTGAAGATTGTTTGGCTCTGCGGCTGCGTGAGAATCGACGGCGCAATTCCTCGCTCCGCCAGCAACTCCAGATCGAAACTCAGATCGCTGCTGTTCGTCGCAGCCTGATGGACTTCAACGGCCACAACGTTTGTGCCGTTGAGCAGCAGCGTGGATGAAACTAAGTTTGTGAAGAACGCCGTTTCTTCAGTCCCGCCGACCGTGGCGGCAGCCAGCGTGGTGAAGGCGACTTCGCCCGTGGGCATGTTGCTGCGGAACACTTCCGCGCCATTCAGATAAACTATCGCTCCATCATCTCTCAGCAGCCGCAGCGAAAGTCCGGTGAAGGTGGAGACATCGTGCAACACGAAAGCGCGCCGGAAGTAGGTCGTGATGTATTTGTTGTTCGCATTGGGACCGAAGCCAACGACGGTCGCTTCGGGCCGGCCTTCGCTGGCGTCGCCGTAGCCGAGTTCCGCCGGGCCGCTGGGCCACGATTGCGCGTCGAAATCGGGCGCGCGCCAGGCCGTGCCTTGATCGATGCCCGTGTCGAGGTAACGCCACACCGCGCCGCGCGCAATGAACTGCGTCAGGTTCGTCGCGGCAGTGACGGTGATTTGCGCAACCGCCGACGTCGCGCTCGCGCCTCCACCATCCGTCGCCACGGCCCAGACCTGATGAGCGCCCGGCAGCGCATCCAGCCACTCAAATCGATAAGGCGCGATAGCGAGTTCTCCAAGGCGATTGCCGTCAGCGAAAAACTCGACCTCCGCGATGCTGCCGTCGGGATCAATGGCGTTCACTTCGAACACAACAGGCAAATGGCCAGGGAGAATCGCGCCATCCAATGGCTGCGTCAGCGCGATGATTGGCGCGGCGTTCGTTTCAGAAACCGTCAGCACGGCGACCGCGCTCGTCACGACACCGAATGCATTGCTGATAACGACAAAATAATTTCCAGCGTCCGCCAGCGAAACCGTCGGCAGGATAAGGTGCGTATTCGTGGCGTCAGCGAGGACGTTCGTCTCGTTAAAAATCCACTGATAGGTCAACAGCGGCGTGCCGACGGCGCTGACGGAGAACACCGCGGTCGCATTGGTGCTGGCAAACTGGTTCTGCGGCTGCGCGAGAATCACGGGCGCCGAGATGCGTTCGGCGCGCAACTCGAGATTGAAGCTCACATCCGAACTATTTCCGTTGAACTGGTGCACTTCGACTGCGACCACGTTCGTTCCGTTACGCAGCAAACCGGAACTGATGGCCTGCGCGACGTACTGCGTTTCACCCGCGCCACCAATGGACGCGAGCGGGCGCGTGCCGAATGTCACTGCGCCGGTCGGCATGTTGCTGCGGAACACTTCCGTTTCGTTCAGGTAAATCACCGCGCCGTCGTCGCGCAGGAGGCGCACGAGCAGGTTGGTGACCGAGCCGGCATCGGTCAGCACGAATGATCTCCGGAAATAAGTCGTGGCGAATTTGTTGTTCGGATCGGGACCGAAACCGACGACCGTGGCTTCATCGTCATCCCCATAACCGAGTTCCGCCGGGCCGCTCGACCAGGTGGTATCATCGAACGCCAGCGCCCGCCACGCGTTGCTTTGATCAACGCCGGTGTCCAGGTATTTCCAAACCGCGCCGGCACTGACGAGGCGGGCGGCGTTCGTCGAGAAATTCACAGCGATTTGCGCCAGCGCCGACGTGGCCCGGCCCCCTGCGTTGTCGATGGCAACGGCACTCAAAACGTGCAGTCCGGCGCGCGCATCAAGCCACTCGAATTGGTATGGCGCTGCCGCGTCCGCTCCGAGCGTCGCGCCGTCAGCCATGAACTCGACTAAGACGATACTGCCGTCGGCATCGTTGGCGTCTGCTTGCAGCACGATGATTTGATTCAACTCCAAGTTCGCGCCATTGGTCGGAGCGGTGAGAGTGATTTGCGGCAAGCTGTTTGAGAAAATCACGTCGAGCAATGCCGATGTGCTTTGAATCGATCCGAACTCGTTGCTGATAGTAACGGAGTAACTGCCGCGATCATCCCGCGTCGCGCTGGAAAGCACGAGCATTGAGTTCGTCGCGTCGGCGAGCGCGTTCGTCGCGTTGAAATGCCACTGATAGAAAAGTGGTTTGCCGCCGCCGGCTGTCACCGAGAACGCCGCTGGCGTGTGCTCGGGGACAATCTGATTTTCCGGCTGCACGAGGATGTGCGGTGCGAACGAACGCTGGCCGCTCAACTCCAATGCAAAACTGATGTCACTGCTGGTTGGACTGGATTGGTGAATTTCCACGGCCGCGATGTTCGTGCCGTTCACGAGAAGCGCGGGGCTGATGTTCGTCGTGATGAACGCATTCTCAGCGGCACCGGCGATGGCCGCGACTGCCAGCGTCGCGTAGCCGATCGTGCCCGCAGGCATGTTGCTGCGGAACACTTCGACTCCATTCAGGTAAACGACCGCGCCGTCATCGCGCAGCAAGCGCAGAGACAACGCGGTGAATGATGCGGCGTCCGTCAACGCGAAGCTTCGCCTGAAGTAAATGGTAATGAACTTGTTCGTCTCCTCGGGGCCGAAGCTGACGACCGTTGCTTCGTCGTTGTCGCCATAGCCGAGTTGCGCGGGGCCGTCCGACCACCCGCTGTCGTCGAATGTCGGCACTCGCCACGCACTGCCTTGATCAACGCCAGTATCCAGGTACTTCCAGACCGCGTTCGTTGGAATGAGCACGATGGCATTGGTGGAAAAGTTCACGGTGATTTGTGCGACGATGGACGTTCCGCGCGCGCCGCGATTGTCCGTGGCGACAGCGTGGAGCGATGTGGGGCCAGTGTTCGGATCCAGCCACTCGAAGTGCAGCGATGAAGCCGTGCTGCTCGTGAGAGGAGTTCCGTCCGCGAATAGAACCAGTTGCGTCACTGAGCCATCCGGATCGCTGGCGCTCGCTTCAATGACGATGGGCACTTGATGAATGGCGTAGCTGCTGCCATTGGTGGGCTGCGCCAGCAACACAACGGGCACGGCGTTGCTTTGCAGCACGTGCAGTTCAGCTTCCGTGCTGCTGCTCGCGCCATAGGGGTTGGTCACAATCACGGAGTAACCGCCGGCCTGGTTCGGTGTGACGCCGCTCAAGACGAGCGTTGCATTCGTCGCATCCGCGATCGCATTTGTCTCATTGAAATACCACTGGTAAGCCAGCGGCAGAGTTCCAATGGCGGTCACGTTAAAAGTGACCGTGGCGCTTTCGAGCACCGTCTGGTTCTGCGGCTGTTGCGTGATGATGGGCGGCGAAACGACGGTGAGCACGGCCACATTGCTGACGGTCGAACCGTGCGGATTGCTTACCAGCACGGAGTAACGGCCAGACTGCGAGAACGTGACGTTGCTCAACGTGAGCGTGGAGTTCGTGGCGTCGGCGAGCGGCGAGTCTTCGAAGAGCCATTGGTAGAACAGCGGCGGCGTGCCTTCCGCGAGCACCGAGAATGTGATCGATGAACCGTTCGTGATGGTGATGTTTTGCTCGGACGGCGGGTCGAGAACCTTGGGTTGCCGCACCACGGTGAGTTGCGCGACCTCGCTCGTGACTGCGCCGAAGGGATTCGTGACCACAACGAAGTAATCGCCGGCGTCGCCGACCGTGACGTTCGAGAAAACGAGTTCGGCGTTTGTCGCGCCCAGGAGCACGCTGGTTTGGTTGAAGAACCATTGATAGCTCAGGGGCGGAGAACCTTGCGCGGACACGGCGAGCTGAGCAGGCAAGCCATTGGTAGCAGTCCCGCTCTGCGGCTGAAGAGCGATTGAAGGCGGGAACAAACATTGACCGCTGCCCGGCTGGCATTGAACGGGTGTCAATTCCAGCGACCAGCATTGCAACGCGCCGCTGTCTTGGGGGGCGGTGTCGTTCACGAGGAGCCGCCACGCGCCGTTCACCGCCGCGCCGAACTTGTTACTGAACGCGGCCAGCGGCTGCTCAGGCCGGAAGACGCCAACAAACGGCGGCGTGCCGCTGACGACGCTGTTCGTGGCCGCGTCGTCGAAGATCGTTTGCGTGAGACAACTCACGCCGTAGTTCGTGCCGCTGCCGCCGTTGTTGGAAGTAAGATCAATGGTCGTGCCGTCCGGCCCGATCAGAGAGATTTGCAGATCGGAGTCGAAAGAATGAGTGACGTGCAGCGCGACCTTTGCGCTGACGAGCGGTTGCGTGATTCCTGAAACGAGAATGGATGACTCGTTCGTGGAAAGGTCCGGAACTGAAAGAGGCGTGTCCGATGACGTGAAGAGGAGCGGAGCGGCGGCACTGGATGCCGTGGGCTGCAATTGAAATTCCAGAATCTTCGGCGGCACATTGGAACCGATGATGGTGAGTTCGAAAAGCGCCGGCCGGTTGCAAATGAAAGCGGCGGTGGTGCTGATGCGAAAGCCCGTCACATTCGTCGCCAGCGCTCCAGGTGCAAGGTCGCCAAAAAACTGCGGCGCAGGATCGACCAAAACGCCCGAAGTGCTGCTTCGAAGCGCGCCGCGGACATCCACGGCTGTGACGCCGCTTGGCGCGACGCGGTTTTGCAGAGTGACAAAGACGTCGCCACACTCGTTGATCTCGATCGTTCCGTTGCCGCCCGCGTCCGCGAAAGATGCGGATTGGAACATGACGCGGGGAAAGGGCGCCGCCGAGAATTCGAATGCTCCAATCGCCGCCGCGATGCCGGAGCCAGAATCGAAATCGAACCCCGGCTCTTCGATGTCCAACGCGGTGTTCGCAAGAGCCGATCGAATCTCGTCCGGCGTGAGGTTCGTCACCGCCGACCACACCAGCGCCGCGATGGCTGCGGCGTGCGGGGCCGCGGCGGACGTTCCGAAGAACGGCGAGAAACCTGGCAGGGAAGTGCTGACTCCATCGGCGGCCGTGATGTCAGGTTTTTGCAACACGATCCCGCCCGTGGACGAGAAGTCTCCCGGAGTAATCGGTGTTCCATCCGCGTTGAAGAACATTTGCCGAGGGCCGTCCGCGCTGAACAGTTCCACCGGGTTCGTCGCTCCTCCAGTAAAAGGAACGGCCGGCGAGCGCACCCAAGTGGCCGCGACGGAAAACGCGTTGGAAGCGCTGGCCGCATTATGCCCTCGCACTGCTCCGCCCGTGGTGATCTGCAGCCGGCTGCCTCCATTGCTGAGATGAATGAATCGTCCCGCGCCGGAATGCTTGACGATCACCACTCGTTGGTTAACGCCGGCGAAAGGAATGGTTTCGTAAGGGTCGTCGTCTCCATCCTGAAGGTTGGCGGAACCCGCCACTACATTTCCGTTCGTATCGACCAGATAGACATCGTAATCATTCGTCGAGCCGCCCAGCGGGTCCGCCCAGAACAAATCGATGCGATTAATGAAACCCCCGCCCAACAATCTGTTGAACGTGGTTCCGCCGAAGTCATGGAGCCTCCCACCGCGTCCGATGGTGGCCGGTCCGCCATCGACAAAGTCTCCCTCCCAAGTACCGGAAGTCTCGTCTCGCTTGTTGCCCCAATTGCCCGCGGAAGAAAAGTAGAGCGCACCGTTGCTGGAAACTTCACTCACAGCCTGGGCAATCGGACCATCCTGAAACGGAGATTCCACGAAGTAGGTCACGTCATCGATGATCACGCGGCATCCGGCTGCAAAGAGCTGACGGATGTTGTCCGCAAAGCTGGGCACTCCATTGAATGCCGTCGCGAAGTACAGCTCCGCGCCGGGTGCCAGATCGTGGACAATTTCCAGCATCGCGGTGCCTTCGCCCACGCCACCGCCCGCTTCTCCCGGAATGATGGTCACGTTTGGCAGTTCGCCGGCCGCCTGGGATTGCGCCAAATGATCGACGCTGTCCGACATCACGCCCACTTTGATGCCCGCGCCGGTGACGCTGAACTGATCGCGAATGGTAACGGCCTGATGCGTGACGTCTCCCTCGGACGTGACGGGCCCCGCGTGGGTGGTGGCTTCGTCGGCCGGACGGACATTGCGCACGTCGGGCCGCTCGGCGAGACGCAAGACGAGTTCCAGCGGCACCGTCGCGCGAACCGCCTGGTAGCGTGGAAAGCTGTTCAACACCGTGCCGCCGCCTTGCGCGATGGCCGTGAGCAATTCGGACGTCACAGTTGCGCGCAGATCAACGAGAACACGCTCGCCTGCCGCGATTCGCACCGCGGGCTGAAGGGTGGGCAGGCCTGGTGCGACGGTGAGGCTCTTTTGCCGTTGCTTGCGCAACGCATAGACGAGTTGTGAATCCAGCTTGCGCTCAGCGGGCGACCGCGCGCTTTTCTCCTGTTGCAGCAGTTCGATTTGCTGGCGCGTCCGCGCTACGACCGCCTCCGGTTCCGCGCCTCTCGATGCGGGGCGCGTCAGAGACAGCACGGCGAAAGCCAGCATGACCGAAGTGACGCACGTTCTCAGGACTCCCCGATAAAGGGGAAAACGTGACTTCATCAGTTCTCCTTTGGAAAAGCAGGCGACTTCTCCCGATGTCGCGCCACCCCGGCCTCCCCGGCGCCAACTTTCAAATCCCGCCAAGTCCGCCGTGACAGCCGACTTTTGTTCCGAACACCATTTGCTTCTGGATAATACGGACGCCTGCGGCACTCGCCACGAGACCGGGAAACTGGCGACCATAATGCATTTTTTGCGCGCGGAGTAAAGTCTATCTTCTCCCGAAGTCGGGATTTCCCGTAGTGGCGCGACGATCGAATCTCCCGACGGGCGCACTAAGAATCTTGGTGTCACACCCGCCGGTCAATAGCGTGGAACGGCGCGACAAATCGTTTGCCGGGTGAAGTGCCCTCCGTTAGTACTCGTCCACTCAACTTATGAAACGTCTGTGCGCTTCCGTCTCTTTTCTCACCGCTGCGGCTTTTGTTGCCGCCGCCGATTACCAGCCGCCGCGCATGGGATTTGATTTTCCGATTTACACGAACAAACCGCCGGGCAAACAAATCACCGCGAACCAGTTGCCCGCCACCACGCCTGCTCTCGCGCCCGAAGAAACACGCAAGCTCATCGAAGTGCCGCCGGGATTCGAAGTGCGCCTCTTCGCCGCCGAGCCGATGGTTGTGAATCCCGTCGCCATGACATGGGACGAGCGCGGGCGTTTGTGGGTCGTGGAACTCTACGAATATCCTAAAGGCGCGCCAAAAGGAGAGAAGGGCCGCGACCGCATCAAGATTCTCGAAGACACGGACGCGGATGGTGTCGCGGACAAAGTCACTGTGTTCGCCGATGGCTATTCGCTGGCGACGGGAATCGCATTGGGCAACGGCGGCGTTTACCTCGGACAGGCGCCGCACCTCTACTTCCTCGAAGACACGAACGGCGACGACAAGATGGACAAGCAGACCATTTTGAA
>JGI10216J12902_105923536_pt1 | contig 14762 bp, 18 predicted proteins | sample KanNatreferecore_FD_12902 | JGI IMG/M metagenome (IMG submission 12902)
CAGTTGCGCGGCGCGTGCTCGTACAGCCACACGGTGAGCAGGAAGGCCACAGACGGCCACACGCCGACAATCATGCCGACCGGGGTGTGGTTGCTGGCGTACAGGTTGGCCGCGAGGCTGGCCACCGCTCCGAGGCCGAAGGTGGCCCACGCGGCGCGCCGGGTGGCACGGGTCTTGCGCTGGGCAGCAGTGAGCTTGGTCTTGCAGGTCATTGGGGCTCTCCCGAGCTAGTAGGATGAACGACTGAGTGGCTGGGAAGGGGCACGTGCGAGACGTGCCCCGACCGTAGGCTCAGGCGAACTGGCGCTGGAGATGGAACTGAACGATGTTCATGGGGGCATTGGTGGTCAGAACGGCGACCTGGGGGTTGGCCATCACGGTGGCTCCCCACCCGTCCAGGACCAGAGCCTGGCCCAGGCCGAACAGGCCCTCGACCTCGGTCGGGTTGGTGGGGTCTGCCTGGAACTGCTTCTGCTGCGGCACGGTAGCCTCCCGGCTGAGTAGTGAACCTTGCGTGACTACGCTATCACGGACACTCTCATCATCGCAAGAGACCCGCCGAAGTTTCTCAGCGGGTCTCTCACTGTGCGGTGCAGGAGGTGGCTATACCCCGGACCAGCAGGGGAGAAGTTCCCACTGGCCACACCGCTCAGTTTACCAGTGCTACATGGTAATGGGCCTGTCGGAACCCATGGCCACGCGCACGCGCTCCTTCGGGCTGTAGGCAGGCGCGATGGCCACCCCGAGGCCAGCCACGATGGCTCCGATGATGAGCGTCCAGTCATTGCCGTCGATGCCGCCTGCAATCTGGGCCTGCGCCACCACCAGACCGGCCATGATGGCGTTCACGAGCGTCTTGATGCCGGAGGCCCTCCGAGTCAACGGCACCAAGTACACGAGAGCCGCGTTGCCGACGGCCAACGCCAGGATGATGCCCTCGCTGGGCTCCACGTGGTGGTCCCCGGACCACACGGTAGTGATCACTGCCATCACGGCGTATAGGAACGCGATGATGGCCTTGCCGTACTTGTCCCACAGCGTTATCTGAGACACCGGGATTGTCATTGGGAACTCCTTGAAGTAGGAGCCGGAGAAGGGTTGTCACGCGGGCACTTAAGGCTCCGACGGAGGCTCCCTAACTGGCCCCGGAATTTGACGGCATCGGGGTCCGTGATACCCGGGTCCTGATACCGCTGGTGCAGGCTCACGATTAGCTCGCACCAGTTACGGTCGCTCTTGGTGTTCACCCTGTCCGTGTACAGGATGTTGAAACTGGTCACGATGAGGAAAGCCACCAGCATCATGATTGCGTTTCTGCTTGTCTCTCTGGCCACCGCCCGAGAGAAATCCTGGTCTCCTTCCTTCGGCTGTTCCTTAGGCTCCTCCTCCGGCTGCTCGGCCATCAGTGCGTCACCACCCTCGTGACTACGGCGGCGACGAGGCCTGCGGCTCCTGCTGAGACGCTGACGACGATGATGGCTCGGTTGTATCCTGGCCAGCGGCTCTGCGCTGAGCCAACAGAGCCGTTCCCGCCGGGGACAGGATGAGGGTCACTGCGGCTGGTACCAGGACCACGCTGGCCTCGGCCGCGATGAATGTCTGATGATACAGCATCACCAGGCCCCCGATGATGCAGGAGATATCCCGAAACAGGATAATCCTCCGCTGCACTGCGTCCACTCATGCCAACCCTTCCGTTTGCCGGTTACTTTGCATACGTAATCGTTAGCTTCGGCGGGGTGTAACCCGACCCCACACCAGCAGCGAATCCGTAGAACTCCCGATCGGCACTCGGGGCTTCGATGGCTAGTCCTTTAGCCGTGCCTGCACGCATGCTCTGCGCGAAGGCGAGAGGGAGGGCGATGGTGTTGTTACCGCTCACGGAGAAGGTACCCTTGCCGACCTTGCGCTGGTCGATGGTAGTTCCATCAAACGTGACCGGCTCTGCCGACAGGTTGTGCAGACCGAACTGCGTCTTGACGGAGGACCAATACGCCCCGAGCAGCGTCATGGTCAGTTCTATCTTCTGGATGGTACTGCCGGTAAGCGTGCTCACCAGCGAAACCCCGTCAAAGCCAACCAGGCTCTTCTGCAGTCCGAGAGTGGTGTCTACTTGCCCGAAGTAAAGCTGCGTCTCACCCGCCGTGTCTGTGCGCTTTGTGTCGTTGCCCTGGTACGTCTGGCTCCAGGTAGCCGTCCAGGTGGTCTCATACGTCTGGGGGATGGTACCCGGCGCAGGCGGGGCCGGTGCTGCGGGGACGGCGGGAGGGGCGGTGATGTCCGACCGCATGGGGTAGTCCACGTACGTGTAGCTCGCGCCGTTCCAGTACCGCCCGCGTAGGCGACCATCCCAGCGCATCCACAGGTTCGTGGGGTCTTGCTCCGGGGGATCCGCTTGAAACCTGGGGATCTCAAACGGTCTGGGGCGATCCATCTCCCGGACCTTCGCCTCCACCGCAGCTCGGAAGCGCGCCTCCGGCGTGACGTCAACTGGCCTGCCGCTCATACTGCCCCTCCAGTGTCCACCTCGGGCAGGACCAGGTCGGTGAGGTCGACCGTAAGTACCGCCGTGTTCTTCTCCGGGAAGATGTCCCGCTGCACGATGCGGCAGTTTTCCACGTCAATGTCCAGCCATCTGTCCTTCACCCGGACCGAGCACCGGTCGCCCTTCTGGTAAGCCAGGACATCCGGGGAGTCCATACGCACCGGGAACTTCAGCACCGTGAGGGGCTCCGCCCGGTACTGCCGCTCAGCCCGAGCGTAGCTCGCCAGATTGACGCGGGTAAGCGCTCCGCCGTACGTGGTTACCTGGTCGGTTCTGAGGACGCTACCGGTGGCCACCTCGGGGTTCTGGTCCATGGCCCACGGCGTGCTCTCGGCGTTAGGGCCTTCGCCCACGGCCCACACCCGCTGACTGGCCGCAGTACCGTCTTCCTCGACGTCCTCCATGTTTAGGATGTTCCCGCCGTCCTTGGTCTTGCTGAACTTCAGGTACGGGATGAGCCCACCGCGCTGCGGGAAGTACGTCTGCAGACGGAGCTTTGGCAGGCTGTCATTGGCGAAGTACGGCTCCAGGTCCCACTCGAAGCCCCGGTCCATATTGGCCAGCGCATCAAGGTGAGCGCCTGCGCTCTTCAACTGCATTCCGTGAATCATGTAGTTCCGCAAGATGCCGGAGCTGAGGATGCCGTAGTCGATGGGCGGGATACCCCCGAGCTCCGCCACTCCACCGCCACCGCCAGCCACCAGTATGTTGATGACGTCGCGCGCTATGTACAGCTGATCCACGTTGCCGTACGTGAAGATGTTCGTGCCGGTAGCGTCCGGCCTCGGCCCCAGGATGACGGAGAACAGCCAGGTACGCCACTCCATCACGGTGATGGTCAGCTCGTTGTTCTCATCGTTCCAGTTGCGGCCAACCATCACGCCGCCCCACTGAATGCGACCGAGGCCAGGTGTGGCGTACAGCGCGGCGCGGTACGGCTGCGTACACCGCTTGATCTCGGAAATGAGGATGGGATTGTCCGGCACCGTCACCTTTCCCGTGAACGTAGAGCCACCGTTCACGATTTCGCTCCACGCCGCCTCCCGGACGTCCAGTTCCCCCAGCTTGGTTCGCAGCACCGGGTGATACACCGGATAGCGGAACATGGGCGCAGCCACCGAACAACCCCTCTCTCACTTACGGCCGGTTGAGCAGCGTGCTGAGCTTCGCGGTGTGGTCGCCCAGGGTGTCCTTGATGGCGTCCACGTCCTTCTCCAGGCGCTGAGTGGCACCCATGGTCTGCCCGATGGCGTACTCCTGGCCGACCGTCGGGTTGCCGTCGCTCGAGGGTACCTGCGACCCGTCCACGAAGCGCGGCACGATGTCCCCGCCGTTCGTCAGAAACTTCTTGCTGGTCGCCGGGCTGGCGCTCACGCCACCGCCCACGATGCTGGCCACCCACTTGTTCATCGCGGCGTTGAACTGATCCTGGTTCTCAATGAACCCCATGAACCCTCCTCCGAACTTGTCTTCCAGCCCCCAGGGGGCGGTGTCGTTTTCGTACTCCGAGTCGTACTCGCAGCTGAAATGCGCGTGCTTGTCGTGGGCGTTACTGCCGCTGTAGTACTCCTCTTCCCAGCCGTCCGAAGCCGACCAGATACGCCGCTCGTAGATGACGTACTTGAGTCGGCCTCGGTCCTTCCCGGACTCTCCGGACTTGCGACACTCGGAGATGATGTACTGGACGAACTTCTCCATTGTGCCTTCCGGCCACGGGCCAGACTCGTCCACATCAATTGCGTGAACGGCACCCTTGCTGTCCGGATTGTGATCCGACGTTCCGGACTGGTGGCTCTGGTCACCAATCCACCCGTCACTGGCCTTGTCCCGGTCCGGGTTCAGCGCATTGAATTCTGAACGCAGCGTGACCAGACACGGAACGAGATACGGTTCTGCCATTTCCCCTCCCTTCACTAATGCCCAGCTTACGGATGATTAGACGGTCTCGTACGTCACGTTCCAGTGCACCGTATCGCCGCTGGCCGCGATGTTTACGGTGGCATTGGAGTTGGTGACCGGCCCGAAACGGTTGAACGGCGCGCTGATAGCCGGGACGTGACCGTCTCCGCACAGGGTGGCGTATCCGCTCGCGCCGTGCAGTGTGATCTGCGACATTGAGAAGGAACGGAACCCGACGTTGACCGGCAAGCTGAGACCGAAGCCACCAGCGGTCGTGGTATTGATGACGGCGTGCCCGTAGAAATGGCACGTCTTGCCGGTCAGTTTGTACTTGGAATAGGTGACCACGACCGAGCCACCGGCAATGGTCGTAGCACTGACGTTGTTGCTGTAGAACGTCGGGGTGTAGTTGATGTACCCGGCACTGCTCATGGGAGCCCAGGCGCTACCGGTGTAGTGCATGATGATTCCTGCATCGGTACCGTCGATAACCGTGACGGTATCCCCGAGCTGCGCGTCGGCGGGGAGATCCGCCGCCAGGGCCATGGTGTGCCGACCGACTCGAGCGTACTTGCGCTTGTGGACCACCGTGGCCGTGCTGAGGTTGGTGACGCTGGCTGGCACCAGGATGTCTGCCACACGCCACCATGCGCCGGGGTGGTAGAAGGCCCCCGCAGGCGCGAAGGCGCTATCGGCTACCGGGCTCGGGCTCCCGGCAGGCGTACCGCTTACGACCTCCCAGGTAGCCTTCGAACCCGCCGGGTCCGCGCCGTAGTCCGTGTCGATGACACGCATGATGAGGCTGTCGTAGCGCGGGCTGCCAGCAGAGGCGGGGAGGGCGATGGTTTCAGCCGCGTTGTTCCAGACGTAGTACCCGCCCTGAGTGGTCACGGCCTCCGTGCCCATGATGACCGCATCACCCGCAGCCACCGAAATGGTCATGGCCGAGCCGCTGGGCGTGATAGCGAAATCGTTGTATCGAATGGCACCGGTACGCTTACCGGCCAGCGCACCCGCCATGTTCCGATAGAGGTTGGCCGGGTGAAGAATACCTGCCTGGCCCAGGAATCCAGCTACGACTTGCAGCGTCATTGTATCTCCTTATTCCCAGGCCGAGTAACCGACAATGGTGACGGATGCCTGTGCGTTTGGCTCAGCGTATAGGCGAATGGTGTTCAGTCCCGGTTGCAGTTTCCAGAAGGTACCGGTGTACGCCGCACTCACCTGAAAGCCATTCAGAGTGGCGGTGCGGCTCAGGAAATCCACGACCAGCGTGTCCGAGGAGGTCAACGCCACGTCGAAGCTGAGGGAGTCTCCAGTGGTGTCATTGATGAGACGCCAGGCACCCTTCGCAAGTGGTCCGGTAATGGTGGCCGTCAGCTTGGCGCTCGGAGCAGTCCCGATGTTGTTGATGCCGATGCTGGTGTAGCCAGCACCACCGGTACCGTTGAACGTCATCGGGAACGTGACCGGGAAGGAGTGCCCTGTCTGGATGATGTTGCTGATACCACCCGAGCCGGTAACCGAGCTGATCGAGTACTTCATGGGGTCATCGGCCAGCAGGGTTGTCATCCAACGGAACCCATTGGGCACCGCTGTCCAGTCCACCTCTATCTTGGCGGACCGCTTACACAACACCTGCTTGGGTACGAACTCGTAGCGCTGAAACGTGAGCGTCTTGTTACGCGGAAAGGCATCCCGGACCAGCAGGTCGTGATACGCCTCCGCCGCCGCCACGCTCTCCGCCGCGCAGTACCCGCTAATGGTGATGTAGCGCTTACGCACCGGGAAGTAGTCCGCACTGCTTACGCCGTCCCGGTAGCTACCCAGGTCCGTGGAGAACTCCTCAACATCCCCCGTGTCCTTCCACCCATCCATTACGTCGATTCCCCACGCCTGCACCCCGAGCGGATTGGCGAAGGGGTCGTTGAAGGAAATGCCGTTGCTCATCACCTTCTGCCGGAAGATCGTGGGCATGCTGTCACGCTCCTGCGGGGAGAGGGGTCGGGAGGGGAGCTGCGCTCATACCTGTTGCCAGTCCGAGACGCATCTTGGTCAAGCTGTAATCCGCCACCTGCTTGGCATCCATGCCCGGTAGCGCATTGACTGTCTGGCTGAAGTTGTTCACCGTTCCGCCGACTGCGCCGGTGCCGGTCACCGTGGTTGTGCCGGTGGTAGCTGGCTGCGTGTTCAGCTGGACCGTAGGGATGATGCTCGTAGTGGCCAGGGCTTCCGAAGCCTTGGTCACGTCGTTGGCAAGGCTGTTCATGCCGTCCAGAAGGCCCTGCGTAATCATCTCGCCAATGTCGAACATGATGCGCGACGGGCTCTTGATTTTCAGCGCCTTCTTGATGGACTTGACCAGGCTGTCGGCTATCTTCTTGATCTGGTTCTCGATGGCCTTCTGCTGGCTCTGCAGCCCCTTGACAATCCCCTCCGCAGCCAGCACCCCGGCGCGGTACATGGCATCCGCGCTGGTCTTGCCGATGGCCTTGCTGACGGTGGTCATTTCACCGGCCATCTTGTTCAGCTCTTGGATGGTGTTGTTGTCCGCGTTGGCCAGCGCAGCAGCCATCGCGCCACCCTCTTGCGCACCGGCCTCGATAATCTGCTGCAGGAGGTCCTTGTTGAGCCCGCGCTTGATGAGGGTAGCCAGGTCCTTCTGGAACTGCTTGGCCTGGTCGATGGCCTCTCGGAAGCGTTGCTTGGTCAGGTCCAGGTTCACGAACTCCTGGCCGCTGGTTACAAGCTTGAAGGTGTCCTGCGTCTTCTCCATCGCGGACTTGAACATGTCGTCGTAAGCCTTGCGCGCATCCGCCAGGTTCTCCTGCGCCACCTTGAGCTTCCCCGAGATGGTGTTCGCCTGCTTGATGAGCGCCTGAAGCCGCTTGTTACCGTCGCTCAGCGTCTTGAGGATGCTGTTGCGCCGCTTCTTGCTGATGAGCTTGTCGCTGTAGGCATCCAGCACCATGTCGGCGAGCTTCTTGGCTGCCTTGTCCACCTGGTCTGCCGAGCCCAGGAGGCCCTTGACCAGACCGTCGTTGATGTACTTACCGATCTTGATCATTTCCTTGGACGGGCTGCTGATGCCCAGCGCGCCCTTCACGCCACCGATGATGCTCTTGGCAACACTCTTGGCTGCGCTCACGGCAGAGCCGATAGCGCCCTGCATGCCGCGCACCAGGCCCATGATGATGTCCCGGCCGATGCCGACCAGCGTGCTACCGAAGCCGCTCAGCGCACCCTTGATCTTCCCGGGCAGGGTGCGCGCCAGGCTGACGGCCGCGTTGATACCGTTGCTGACGGCATTGCGGAACCCGGACCAGGCTGCCCGAGCCACTCCGGCAATGAGGCCGCCCAGGCTGGCAATCGCGCCCCGCACGCGGCCAGGCAGTGCCCGTGCGAAGCCCACGATTGCAGCGATGCCGGATGACGTCGCTGACTTGAATGCGTTCCACGCCCTGGTCGCGATACCGCTGACGGTAGAGCCGAAGCTACTGAGGGCGGAGGCAGCTTTGCCGGGCAACTGCCGGATGAAGTTGATGGCCTTACCGATGCCCGTCCCGATGGCACTCGTGAGCGCCAGCATGGCCTTCCCCGCAGCCTTGCCCATGTTGAACAGAGCCAGACCGAGGTTCACGCCCCACTGCACCAACGTGATGATGGCACTGACGAGCATGAGAGAGACCTGCTGCATGCGCACCAGGAAGGCCACGAGTTGCGGCACGTACGGCAGGATGGCCAGCAGCGCCTCGCTGAGCGGTCCGGCGAGTGTGGTGGCCAACTGCACCAGCGGCGGGATGAGCTGCAACGCGGCTTGCATCAGTTCCGGCAGATGCGGGAGGAGCTCCTGCACGAAGGCATTGGCAAGCTGCAGGATGACAGGCACCAGCGGCAGAAGCGCCTGCATCAGCTGGATACCCAGCGCTCCGAACTCCGGCAGCATTGCGATGACTTCATCCATGACTGGCGTGAAGGCTTCGATGGCCCCCGTGAGTGTTGACCCGAACAACTCCGCCAGCGGGGCAAAGTTGGCTGCGATGGTACTGATGACGCCTGCGCCCAGCTTGACCAGCATCCCGATGAGCTTCGCCAGCGGGGGCAGGAACGGGGCTATTGCAATCATGACGTCTGCGAAGGCGTCGGCGAGTGGCTTGAACGCCGGGGACAGCGCGTTGACCACGTCCAGCAGCACCGGACCCAGGGTGGTGGCCAATCGGCTCAGGGCCGGGCCGAGGGCACCAGCCAGCGCACCCACCAGAGTGGTGATGACCGGGGCCAGCGCCTTAGCCGCAGCCCCGATGCCGGTGAACAGAGCCGTGATGGCCTCCTGCCCAGCAGCACTGCTGGTGAACTCCTTGAAGTGCCCCGTGATGTCCTCGAGGACCTGCAAGAAGCCGCCACCGGTATCCCCGGCAATCTGGAACACGTTCTTGAGGATGCCGCCGACGTTGCTGAGGATGCCGCCCAGCGTCTTGAGGGTGGCGATGCCCTGGTTGATCCACTGCTCCAGCCTGCCGTCCGCCGCTACCTGGCTGAGCCACTCCCCGAACCGAGTGGCGATGCCGCCTACGGCCTGGCCGAGGCGGTCCAGGAGGGGGAGGCCCACCGTGCCCACATCCCGCAGGCCAGTGAGCAACGGCTGGATACCGAACGAGGCCTCCGACAGGCTGTTCTTGAAGCTGTCAATGGCCCGCTTGACAAAGTCGATGGACGCGGAGCTCGTGGCGAAGTTGGTGAACTGCTGGGCAACCGAACCCATCTCGCTGGCTAGTGCTTGCAGGTTCGGCGACATCTGCTTCAGCGCCGCGATGCCCTTCTGCAGACCGCCCTCCAGGTCCGAGCTACGGAAGAACGACTCCTGCAGCCCCTTCTGGAAGTCGCGCAGACCAGGAGCCGCAGCACGCAATGCCTTAGCGAATGACTGAGCCGACGGGCTCAGCTTCTTGAGGGCCTTGTCGAACTTCTCCGGGTGCTCCGTGTCGAACGCGGCCTCCACCGCGTCCCCCACGCCTGCGAACGCCGCCTTGAGCACGCCTACCGCTGCGACCGCTCCCACGAACATGCCCGGGAGGGCTGCGCCCAGGCTCAGTACACTCGTGAGCTGCGGCACGATACCGGCTATCTGGAGGGCCAGGTCAGCCGCCCCGATAGCCGCGTTTGTCATGCCTACAGCCATCGCCCCGATAGCCGCGCCCTTGCCCAGGGCCTTGAGGGTGGCACCCAACCTGAGGAGACTCTTGTCGGTGTCCTTGGACTCCCGCTTCAGCTTGTCCATGTCGCGGGCTGCTGCGCGAACATCCTTGGCACCCTGGTACTCGATCTCGATGGTGCCGTGCGCAGTTCCCAGGTCGTATGCCATACCCTCGCCTCCTTATGCCTTGCTAGGGTCTGCGTATCGGCGCTCAGATGGCAGCCAGCGCCTCAGAACGCGTTGCCGGGCCTTGTCCGCAGCATCGGGGGTCTTAGCGCCTTGACCGGCATCCTGGAGGGCTGCCTCGAAGGCCATGCCCCACCGGCACACAGCACTGTCGAACGCGTAGGCCACGAACTCATCCTGCATGTCGAACACCTCGCTAGGTCGACACCGCATGGCTCGGCTCATGCTCCAGGCATTATGCAGGCTGGCCGGGTTCCGCACGAAAGGGCTCCAGAGCCCGAACACCCTTCACGGCGCGCTCCATGATGGCGATGCGGTCCTGCAGCTCGATGCTGTCGGTGTAGATACGCCCGACCTCACGCTCCGGCGCAGGCTTACCCTCGCCAGGGCTCACGGGGACCGGGAACACCTGCGGCTCCACCACGACCATCGGGATGAGCTTCTCCAGAACCTCCAGTACCGAGGTGATGTCCTTGGCCTGAATGTCATCGGTCTTCTTCGGTGGCTGGCCCTCGGCCTTGTCCACCACCTCGGCGACGTAGCCCGGGAGGGCTGTCAGCTGGTCCAGGATGCCGGACTCCAGGAGCTTCTCGGGCATCAGCTTGCGCATACGACACCGCGCACCGGAGGGGCACACGAAGTCGAACTCGTTGCTGCCCCACACCTCCGCAGCGGGCCGGACCTGCGAGGGAGCGGTCGGGGAGGGAGCGGCGACAGGAGAACCGGCCACCTTACGGAAGCCGTTAGCCTGAGCGGCCTTCAGCTCCTCCTGGCTCATGGCCTGGAGCTCCTGCGTGTTGTAGTACTCGGGCAGTTCGATGGTTTCCATTGCCTGCGCTCCTTGGCGTCTGTGGCGGATAGGGCCGGACTCCCCGCGCTCGGGGGTAGGGCCAGCGCGGGGAGTCCGGGGTACTGCTAGGCGATAGCTGCCGCCGTCTCGTTGGCAACCATCGACCAAACCTTGCCGACGTCCGCAACCGTGAGGGTCGCGATGCCGGTGCCTTCGGCGCTGGTCACCCAGAACTCCTGGTCGGCGTGCGTGCCAGAGATCTGGTTGGCCTTCGCGCGGTGGATGATGGTGTGGTGGTCGCCACCCGACTCGCTCATGGCCTGGCCTTCGAGGTAGAAGTCCGGGTAAGCGTCGGTGCCCAGTCGGGACCACGTCTTCTTCACGGCAGGCGTGACGCCGGTGCTGGCGACCGAGCCTCCGGCGACCACGACCATGGCCTCGAAGCTGATACCACCAGCCTCGAGCGTCCACTCGACCGCACTGACCGTGGTGCGCTGCGCCACGATCTGGTCGTCACCGCGAAGCTCCTGCGTCTCGGTGGCCTCCTGAAACTCCAGCGTCTGCGCGTTCGGCAGATCCACCAGAGTGCCCTTGACACCGGCTGCGTCCAGCGTGGCCACCTTGATGTCCCGAAGGCCATACGGCAGGCGATTGATGCTAAGTGCCATGATTATCCTTCCTTACCTCGATGGCCCGGTACCGGGTGGTGCCCAGGACCTCTCCAGTGATTGCGTTGAAGCGGTGGAGAACCACCACCCCCGGTCCCGCCCCGCAGCGTGCGCTACGGCACTTGACCTCGATACCGGAGCCTATGAGCTCCCCGAACTTGACGCCCTCCGGGCATCTCAGTTCGACAGAGTGACCCGCCGGAACAGGGGGTCGTTCTCGAAGCCCTTCGCAGCCTCCGGGCTCATGTCCGACACCGGGACCAGCATCCGGCCTCGGTTCGGACCGCCCTCCGCCTTCACCCATCGCAGGTCCTTGCCGGTCTCCACGTCCCACGCGTCCCGCAGTTGCTTGCGGGTCACGGTGTGCTCGCTGAGGAAGGTCGTGCCGTAGGACGCCTTGTCACCGACGTACTCGATGTACTCGGTGCCCGGACCGGCCTCCGGCTGCTGCTTCTCCTCGGCCATGTCCTGGGATACAGCCTCGTCCGCCATGACTTCCTGCTCTTCAGGGGTGGTCACAGGTCTACTCCAATCACTCGCCAGCTACTGAATTTCATGTTTGTCATGTAGGTGGGGTCTTCCTGGTCTCCCGAGTGACCGAGGTAGTTCGCCTCCGTGACGCGGCCGTCCACACCGGTGTACTGCAGAAGTGCTGACATGGCCTCATACACACCGTCGTTGCGGTCCGGACTCCCCAGGAAGGTGTCAGCAGGCGCGTAGCTGCCGCGCTGCCCGTGATGCTCGATGCGCAACTGCTTCAGGAACTTGCCGGTAGCCGCGCTCGGCACCGGTGCCAGCCACCTGAGAATCACGAACGGCTTCACTGGGGTGTCGACCACGTTCCCGGCCTGATACCAGCGCCCGACCGGAACCTGCGCGATGAGGGCAGGGCGGGTGGTCAGGTATTGGAACACCGTCGCCCTCATCAGTGCAGCCTGTCCAGGATGCGCACCAGCGTTCCCACGACCTTCGGTGCGTACAACTGGATGGTCGGCTGGATGATTGGCCGAGCCTTCATGTTCTCGGTACCCAGCTCCAGATAGATGCCGTAGTCCACCGAGTGTCGCAGGATGATGCCGTACACAGCATCCCGCAGCTTGGCAGCCTGTGCAGCCAGCCCGTTACGCGCGTTCGTCGTGCGGTCGGTCCAGGGAGCGTGATGCTTCATATGCTCTTCGACAGGGCCGTCCCAGTACCGCATATTCGCCAGGACGGCCTTCTTGAGCTTGGACTCCATTACCAACGGAGACTCGAAACGACTGGTATCAAAGGAGAAGCTAGCCACGGTAAGCCACCTCCGCCTTCATCTCGTACTGCATGTTCTCGCTGACGAACACCACCTCGTACCTGCGGCCGTTGATGGTGCACTGGTCCCACCGCTGGATGTCTGCCGTGTGCAAGCCCAGCAGTGCATAGGTAGGCGTGACAGCCTCCCCGTTGGCCGTGAACCGCTCTGACGCCATATCCCCTAGCGGGATAAGGCGCATCGTTTGCGGCGCAAGGGTTTCAGGAGGACCCTGAGTCACGCCACCCGCCCCATCGTCTACCCAGACAGGCCGGGTCAGGATGACGGAGATACGGTCCGCGTTGATGAACGCGGAGGTGAGCTGACGCTGGATCGCCAGCTCAGCCTCCGCGATCATGAGAACGTCCTACGGATGCGACTGATGACTGGCACATCGGTAGTGGTGACAGGGTCACCACCCACCGCCGCGAAATGCGCAGCCATCCCGAGGGCGTTCTTGTGGAGGTCACCGAGCTTTCGACTACTCCCGCTCTCGCTGACATCCACGAGTGAAGAATACGAAGCCGCCTTCGACGTCCAGACCTGCGATGCCGCCGCTGGTAGCGACGTGGTTGAGTCGATGATGGCAGCCAGCACCTCGTCGGTCCAGGGCTCCACGTCGTTCGGCTCGTTGATGAGCAGCCGCAGGGCTGCGATGTCTTCGGCGGTGGCCATGACTAGTCCTCCTGGCCCTCAGAGGCGCGGATCTCCTCGTCGTCCTGGAGCAGCCGCTCCACCAGTTCCGACCGGTTGCCGGTCAGAGGCAGCGGGTTGAGGCTGGCAGCCTCCCGGTCGCTGTTGCGTGTCCGGAGCTCGTCCTGCAGACGGGCCTTGGTCCAGTACCGCTCGTCGGAGTAGTCCTCCTGGGCAGTGCTGGCACCCTCCGGCGTCTCGCCGTTCACGGGCGTGTTGTCCCGCACGATGAGACCGGCCTCCCGGTCCCCGACGGAACCCGCCAGAGCCGTGTTGCGGTTGGTCTCCTCGACCTCTTCCCGGTCCAGGCGCTCGAGCTCGTTCTGGGCGTCCGAGATGATGGTGCGCAGCTCAGCCCGGCGCTCGTCCCGGCTCTTGGACTGGGCCTTCTGCGCCCGACCGTGCTTCTCGTCGTTCTCCTGCATGAGGTCGGAGAACTTGCGCCCTCCGGGACCTTGCTGGTCCCCTCGCTGGATGGCCCACGCCCGATCCTCGTCGGACAGCGGCTCGTCCCAGTTGATGTCACGTGCCATGTCGGTCTGTCCTCCTTACTGCGGAAGGGGAGATAGGGAGGGCGTACCCTGCGACCGAGGAAGGATAGCCCTGCCCCATCTCCGGATCGGTTAGGCGTAGATCGCCGGAACGGTGTACGAACCGGCCGCCGTGATCTGCATGACGTACGTCGCGCCACGGTGCCGGACGCCGGTGCCGAAGCCGCGCTGCCAGTACGAGTCCTGCAGCGGGTACTCCGGGCTGCGACCCTGGACCAGGCGCAGGCCTCGGAGCTCCGGGCGCGCGTGCTCCCGGATACCGAGCGCGTTCTGGACGTTCTCCTGCCCGCCGGTGACCGTGGTGACCACGTATCCCGCCGCGAAGAAGTCGTTTTCCAGGATGAGCGCGTCGCCGTACTGCCCGAGAACCTTGATGCCCCGGTAGGTGTTCGGGGGCTGCGGGACGCCGTTCTGGTTGGTCATGAGCTGCACCGGCAGCAGCCAGTTCGGAGTGCCCTGCGCCGGGATGAAGTCCCAGCGAGCCGTGCCACCGTTGACCGTGGACTTGAAGGTCCGGATGGTGGCCGACTCGCTCTTGTTCACCAGATGCATGATCTGGTAACCGTTCGAGGCCGAGTAGCCGTGGCTGGCCAGGTCGTCCTGGGCCTCATCGAGGTCACCGCTGGTGATGGTGGCTGCGCCGCTGGTCACGAAGTGCTGGTGCGTACCCAGGAACGTGTTCGTGCCGTAGGGCGGGGGCACCGTGCCGTCGTTGTTGTAGAACGTGTACACGTTGTACGACTGGCCGTTGATGTCCGCGACGCGGTTGGTGTTGCGGTACAGCGTCCGCATGACCTCCATGAAGACCAGACGGTTGTCGGCCTCCACGATGGTGTCGAACACCGAGCGGATCTGCTCGTCGGTAGCCTCGGCGAGGTACTTCCACGTGTACCGCGCGCCGGTGTCGTACCAGTCGAACGCGAAGCCGAGCTGGAAGTACCCGACGCCCGT
>JGI10216J12902_101026776_pt1 | contig 14754 bp, 15 predicted proteins | sample KanNatreferecore_FD_12902 | JGI IMG/M metagenome (IMG submission 12902)
TCGGCTTCCCGCCGCGCCTCTTCCGCGGCGGCGGTCCGCATCGCGGCGCGCTGCTCGGCCGTGAGAAGGCCGGACAGGCGCTGGACGAAGTCCGCCGCCAGCCGCTCCTTGAACAGCTTCGAGACGCGTTCGGCCTCCAGCGGGTTCGCCTTCGCCGCCGCGAACTCCGGGCCGAGCTGGACGTAGACAGCCTCCTGTGCCTCGCCGTACAACACCTCGATACCCGCCATCAGCTCCTTCTGAGCCGGGGTCAGGATTGCCGCGACGCGTGCCTGCAGCCGCCCGTGGGCGGCTTCGTTCAGCAGGCGCATCGCTTTCCGCTGCTCCTCCGTCGCGTTCGGGTTCAACTTCACCGCGCGGCCCTTCTCTTGAAGGTCCGGGCTGTCCACCGTTTCCCGCCAAGCGGCGTACAGGTTCACGACCTGATCATAGGAGAGCAGCAGCGCGGCGTTGAGCCCTGGAACCGCCTGGCGGCTGATCAACGGCGTCCCCTTGGCGGACCAGAGCGCCAGGGGGGCGGGATCCGGCCGCCCTTTCTCCTTCGTGTCCGCCAGTACGGGTCCGGCGGCGAGGCAGAAAACGGCGAGGGTCATAACCAGCGATCTTGGGTGCATAGAGCGCCTCCATGAACGTGAGTGTACCATCTGACGATCTTGATTGGCAGTGGATACAGGCGATTCACCTGGCCGGGCGGCGTGTCCGCGCCTTGATCCTCGCCAGCGCGCCCTCCCAGCCGGCGTCGAACTGCCGCCCCGGTTCGTCCAGGTCCACGACCACCGGCGCGTGGTCGGAGGGGATCGGCGGCCCCTTGCGCGCCTGGCGGTCGATCTCGGCCCAGACCACCCGTTCGGCCAGCCCGGCGGTCACGTACAACAGGTCGATGCGCATTCCCTCGTTCTTGTGGAAACAGCCGGCGCGGTAGTCCCACCAGGAGAACCGCCCTCCCTCCGGCTGCCGCAGCCGGTAACCGTCCACCAGCCCCCACTCACGCAGGCTGGCCAGAGCCGCGCGCTCGCGAGGCGACACGTGCGTGCCGCCGTGGACCGCATCCGGGTCCCAGACGTCCTCGTCCGCCGGCGTGGCATTCAGGTCGCCGCCCAGCACCAGCGGCTGTTCCGGGGAGCAGGTCTCGTCCAGCCACCGCCGGACCCGCGCGAACCATTTGAGCTTCCCCTCGTAGAAGGGCGACCCGACGACCCGCCCGTTCGGCGCGTAAAGCGTGATAAACCGGACCCCGCCGCAGACCGCGGAGAGCATACGGGCCTCATCGAACGGGTTGAAGTCTTCCTCCTCCACCCCGAGCGCGGCTCCCGCCCGGCTGTCGCGCACCGGCCCGTCCCCGAAATTCGTGACCGGCTCCTCCATCCCCACTCGGCTCGCGATGGCGACTCCGTTCCAACGGCCCTCGCCGTGGTGGAGCAGCTCGTAGCCCGCGCTGCGAAACAGGAGGTGCGGCGCCGCCTCGTCGGCCAGCTTCGTCTCCTGAAGGAGCAGCACGTCCGGCGCCGCCCGCTCGAGCCAGCGCTCGACGGCCTCCTGCCGCGCCTTGAGGGAGTTCACGTTCCAGGTGGCGATGCGCATGTTTCGGCGGGAGGCGGGCTTCAGAACCTGGCGGTCGACAGAAACTGCGGCGGCTTGCGATGCCGGGTAGCCTGCTCGTAACCATATGCGAGCTCGATCAGCCGTCCCTCGCTCCACGCCGGACCGATGAACGACAGGCCGACCGGCAGCCCGAAGATGTACCCCGCCGGCACCGTGATGTGCGGGTAGCCGGACACCGCCGCGATGCTCGACGGGCTGCGCACGCCGCCGCTGCCGCCGTAGATCGGGTCGGTCATGCCGGCCGGACCGCCCGTGGGGGCGATGACCGCGTCCACCTTCTCCCGGCTGAATACCACGTCCAGCCCTTCGGCCCGGGTCAGGCGGTGGTTCCTCGCTAGCGCGTCCAGGTATGCCTTGTCGGTGAGCGGCCCCTTAGCTTCGGACTGGACGAAGATCTCCTGCCCGAAGAACGGCATCTCCCGCTCCCGCTCCCGCTCGTTGAAGGCAATCAGCTCCTTCAGCGACCGGGGTCGGCCTGCCGGCAAGCGAGCGAGGTACTTGTTCAGGTCCGCCTTGAACTCGTAGCGCAGGACCTCCCCCTCGGACGCCCCGAAGGCGTTGAGGTTAGGAATCTCCGCCAGGTCGACGAGCACCGCGCCCTGCCGTTTCAGGTCCTCCAGCGCCTTCTCCGCGACGGCGTCCACCCGCCGGTGCCCGCCGAAGAACTGCCGCGCTACGCCCAGCCGGGCGCCGCGCAGCCCGTCGGCCTTCAGGAAACCGGTGTAGCCCCCCAGAAGCCGCCCCTGCTGGGCGGTGGGTGGATCGTTCGGGTCGACGCCGGTCATTCCACCGAGGAGCGCCGCCGCGTCCGCCACGGTCCGCGCCATCGGCCCCGCGGTGTCCTGGCTGTGGGCGATGGGGATGATCCCGGACCGGCTGATCAGCCCGAGGGTCGGCTTGATCCCCACGACGCCGCACGCGTTCGCCGGGCTGACGATGGAACCGTCCGTCTCCGTCCCCACCGCCGCGGCGCACAGGCCGGCGGCAGCCGCGACCGCCGAGCCCGAACTGGACCCGGAAGGGTTGCGGTCGAGCGCGTACGGGTGCCGGGTCTGCCCTCCGCGCGCGCTCCATCCACTGGAGGATCGCGAACCCCGGAAGTTCGCCCACTCGCTCAGGTTCGCCTTGCCCAGGATCACGGCGCCGGCTTCCCGCAGCCGCTTCACCAGAAAGGCGTCCTCCGGCGGGATCCACCCCTCCAGCGCCAGCGAGCCCGCCGTAGTGGTCATCCGGTCCGCCGTGTCGATGTTGTCCTTCACCAGGATCGGGATGCCGTGGAGCGGGCCGCGCGCGCCCTTCTGCTTCCGCTCCCGGTCCAGCGCCGCCGCGATCTCGAGGGCGTCCGGGTTGACCTCGATCACGGAGCGCAGCGTCGGTCCACGCCGGTCCAGCTCCTCGATCCGCCGCAAGTAAAGCCGCACCAGAGCGCGGGAAGTGAGCTTCCCGCGCTCCATCTCCGCCTGCAGCTCCGCAATGCCGCGCCCCTCCGGCCCGGCCCGGGACTGATCTTCTGCCGCCTGCGACTCCGTCAAGGACCCTCCAGCCGCGGCCAGCGCCCCCGCCACTAGCAGCTCCCTGCGTCTCATCCCAGCCTCCTCGGGTGCCCCTTGTGAAGTAGAGCCTGCGCGCCGGCCGTTTCCTCCTGGCACGCCGGGCGGGCAGTATCATGTCTGGTACCGCGACTGAGGACCCTACGAAATGAAACGAGCCATCAAAAAGCCCACGACCGCCGCGGCCAATGCGGATGAGCGGATCCCCGTGTTGTGCGTCGAGGCCCTCAAGGAGGCCTACCGGCGGGCGGTTGCGGACAACGCCTATGTCCTCATCAGCGGCGATGTGCCGGGCGGGGGACGAGCGATCTTTGAGGTCTCGGCCGACGGTACCCGCGCCGTCTGAAGGATCTCGCCCCACGGCTATCGGTTCCAGTAGGAACCAGGGTGCGAATCCCCTGACCGCCGCGATCCCTCGGGTGCGTATGTTCCCGGGACCCACGGATCTGGCTCGGGCGAAGGGGGCGCTAAGCAAGACCCGACGCTATGCCGCGACCGCCGGCTCCTCCGGTTCCGCCGCCTGTTCCGCGTCCACAAAGGTCACCATCACGCGCTTCCCCAGCGCTTTCCCGATCTTCCGGAGCATCGCCATCGAATGCCCTTCGTAATCCGCGGCCTCCAGACGGGAGATGACACTGTGGCTGGTGCCGACCCGTTGGGCAAGCTGCCGCTGCGTGAGGCCGGCGGCTTGGCGCAGGTCATAGAGCGCTTGCGCCACATCGATCTGGTCTTCGATGTGCTCCCCTCGCGCCAACGCCTCCGGGGTGTTCAGGCCGAGTATGTCACGCAGTGTCTCTGGCATCCTAGAACTCCACGTCTGCGGCGTGACCGCCGGGATCGATTTCAAAAGCTCGTCTCCTGCGCACAGCCCGCTCGATTTCCTGCTCCGGGACCTTGTCTTCCTTCGTGATCCCTGCCACCAGGAGCGCCACGCCCTGCCCGTAGAAGCAGTACAGTATGCGGTAGTTCACGTTCCCATGCTGAGGCCGCAGCTCGTAGATCCCATCCCGTAACGGAGCAGCGATGGGTCGGCGAAGTCCGTGACCTTCAGCGCGGAGGCGCCTGACGAACCGAAAGGCCTTGTCGCGTGCGGCCTCACATCCCTGATCTCCAGCAGCCAGTCCAAGACCGGCACTTCGTCGCCCTCGCGGTAGAAGAGAACGGTGGCCGCCATCCCTGTGCTTCATGTGGGAGTTTAGCAGGATTGCTAAACGGTATCAAACTCACTCCAGCAACCACTTCGCCGCGGCCGCCTCCTTGCCTGAGGGCGCACCGGAGTACGTAGAGAGCGCTCCGCCGCGATAGAGGCCGGAGACCAGCTCCGGGTTCCGACCCTCGCCCGCCAGCCAGAGCGGCTTGGGAGCGCCGAGCGCCAGAAAGCCGGGGAGGTCCAGGTACTTCGCGCCGCCGGGGAGGAACTGCGGGTCGCGGAAGTCCAGCAGTTTGCCGAAGCGGAAGCCGCCGGTGTCGATGGCGGCCCGGTCAATAGCGTCTCCCGCTACGGCGCGCGCTGCGGCGGCGATGGGGCCGGTGCTGCCGAACCCGCAGATCGAGACCGAGGCGTCCTGTGGACCGAACGTGCGCAGCGCCTTCACGATGGTGAGTACGTCGTGGGTGCGCTGGGCGAACAGCGAGTGGTTGTAGCCGAGCGTGTAGGCGGCGGCCTCGCGGTTGTTCTCGACCTTCCGTGTTTGCTTCACGGGCTGGCCGTCCTGAAGGAAGTCGCCCTGGAACAGGAGGTCCGCCGCGACGACCATCACGCCGCCGTTCACAAGCTGCTGGACGGGCGCCTTGAGGGAGCCGTCCGCGTTGTAGAGGGCCGCCTTGCCGGAATCGTCCAGCCACACGACGGCGCGGTTCTTGCGCCCCTCTTTCGGCATCACCGCCATCACGGGCAGTGCCTCGCCGTAGGTCTTATTGCGAAGGATGCCGCCGTGCTCGAGGTAGGTACCCCGGTCGCGCTCCTGCTTCACTTCCAGATCCGGCTCCCCGGCGGCTGCGTAGGTCCGGCCGATGAGCACCTCCACCGCCGGCCCCACTTCCTTGCGCAGCCGCTCAACATTCGAAGCGCTGGCACGGAGCTGCGTCGCGGCGTCGTCCGTGAGCCACCTCAGCAGCTTGCGCTCGAGGTCGGGGTCGTCTGCCTTGGGGGCGGGGTGCTGAGCGTCCCAGACAGTGAGCTGCTCGCGGGTGAGCGGCTCATAGTCCCGCTCGACGATCGGCTCCTTGAATCCCAGCTTGAAGTGGCGGTTGAGCCACCCGTAGAAGCCGGAGCGCGACACCGCGTTGTAGTTATGCGGGAAATGCTCGCCGCGGTGGAGCATCACGTTGTTCGGCGCCCCGAGAAGCGTGTAGAGCTGCTTGAGCTCGGGGAAGCCTTTGGTGGCCATCTCCTTCGTCCAGTCGTTGGCCGTGGTCATCCCCTGCGGCTTCGGGGCGAAGAGACCCGCGAACTCAACGTTCCCCGTGTTCACCCGGAGAAGCGAGGAGTTCTCGCACGTGCAGCCGCCCTGCATCGCCGTGCTGACCATCACCGCCGGGAACGAGAGCTTCACCCGGGAGTCCACGGCGGCCAGGAGCATCGTCTGCGTCCCGCCGCCGCTGGCCCCGGTGATGGCGGTCCGCTCCGGGTCCACTTCCGGGAGGCTCAACAGGAAGTCCATGGACCGGATCGCGTTCCAGGTCTGCAGCCCCATCACGCTCTGGAGGTGCGCCTCGGCCTGCGGGCTGTAGAGCCCCCAGTTCTCCGTGGTGTTCATCTCGGGCCGCTGCTTCGCGAACCCGTGCACCACCAGCCGTGAAAGCTGGATCGCGTCGGAGTCGCTCAGCATGTCCCACTGCCAGACGACGCACCCCATCCGGGCGAGCTGCACGCACATGGACTGGAACCGGCTTTTCCCGCCTTGCTCAAACCGCTCCTGCCCCGTGGCGATCTCCTGCAGCAGGTTTGCCGCGCTCTCCTCGGAGAGCCGCGCGTTCTGCCAGTGGCCGTGCGCGAACAGCACGCCCGGCACCTTGCCCGTCACGTTCTTGGGCCGGTAAAGATTGCCGGTGACGAAGAACCCCGGGGCGCTCTCGAAGAAGACCTTCTCCACCGTGTACTCCGGACGGTCGATCTTCCCATGGATCACCGCATTCAGCGGCGCCTTTGTGGGCATTGGCCAGAGGCCCTGTGAGACCAGGATCTGCCGGCGCACATACTCTGATCGCGCGTCCCATTCCGCCTTCGACTTCGGCGGCGTGAAGGGGAAGTAGCCGTTCAGGTCCTTGAGCGGCTGCAGACGCACGTCGTTCGGCGGCGCCGCGGCGTGGAGGGCCGCCGGCACGGCCAGCAGCGTCAGGATGGCGAGGAGGTTCTGGGTCTTGTGCATGATCTTGGTGCTCGGCGCAGGTCGATTCCCAATTGAGTTGCGCCGCACGTGTCCCCGGTCCCTGCCGGCGCAGGACTTCGGCGCCTATTCCGCCAAGTCAATCCGGTGATCCTGGAAACCCAACGCCTGAAGCTGCGCATGCTCCGCGAATCGGACTTCGAGGCCTACGCCGAGATGTGCGCCGATTCCGAGGTCATGCGCTATATCGGCGACGGCCAGCCCCTCACGCGCCCAATGGCGTGGCGCAACATGGCGATGATGGTCGGGCACTGGTCCCTGCGCGGCTACGGGCTCTGGGCCGTGGAAGAGGGCGACTCGGGCGCGCTCGTGGGGCGCATCGGGTTCTGGAACCCGGAAGGGTGGCCGGACTTCGAGCTCGGCTGGATGTTGCGCCGCTCCGCCTGGGGCCGCGGCTACGCCACCGAAGCGGCGCGCGGGGCGCTGGACCACGCCTTCACACAGATGGGCCGGACACACGTTATCAGCCTTATCCACCCGGACAACGCCGCCTCCATCCGCGTCGCCGAAAGGCTCGGCGAGCGCCTGCAAGGCTCCACCGATCTCACAGGAAAGACCGCCCTCATCTACCGGATCACGCGCGAGGAATGGAAGGCGGGCGCCTGACCGCGCGCTTGCGCGTTTGTTGCCCGGTTGTTTGGTAATCGGGTTTGGAGCCGCTAGTGGGGGGGTAAAGGTGGCTCATCACCCCAACAGCTTACGGCCGTTCGGGGATGCGGGCCGCTGGTCCGTGCGGACAGCCCCGGTTCCCTCACAGCTGAAGGAGAGACTGTACCATGGCCAGGGACCAAGGTAGCGAGCGGAAGGACATGACGGTCGCCGAGGCAGGCAAGCGCGGCGGCGACACCGTGAAGGAAAAGTACGGCAAGGACTTCTATACGGAGATCGGCCACAAGGGCGGTCAGGCGACCCGCAAGAAGTACGGCCCGGAGTTCTACGGCGAGATCGGCCGCAAGGGCGGCCAGACCACGGCGGAGAAGCACGGGCCGGAGTTCTACGAGAAGATCGGGAAGAAAGGCGGCAACCGCGTGAAGGAGCTCGTCGAGCGCGGCAAGCGCGCCGCCGCGGAGTAGCGCCTACAGGACTCCGCGCCGCTCCAGGTCTTCCAGCGCCAGCCGGGCCGCCCGCCAGGGCACCGGCGGCGCCTCCTCGGAAACCGTGGTCTGCAAAGCGTCGAAGCGGGCGCGGTGCTCGTCATCCAGCGGGTAGCGTTCGCACGTGGCGTTGAAGCAGTGGCCGCACCAGGCCACTGCCTCCCCCTTTCCCTGTGGAGTCACCCAGATCGAGACCGTCCGCGTCCCCATGGGGCAGTGGACGCATCGCTCCCGCTTTACCCGCAGGAGAGTGCGCACCCGGCCGGACATCGGCACGAGTTGCACCAGCTCGTCCAACCATCGATCCCGGGAGATCTTTTCCTGCTCTTCCAAGGGCAGCCCCTTCGCCCGGTGCCGCTCGTGCACGGTGGGAAAGAAGAAGGTGTCGTCCCAATGACGCGCCGTCATCGTACCACGTCTCCAACAAGCTCGCAACAAACAGCCAGCGGCTTGCTTCATTAGCCCCCGAATCGTCCGATGGACCGCATGCCCTACCTGTAAGCGGGCGCGGCCGGCCGCCTTCGACGCGGTTTTTCACCCCGTTTTTCACTACTTGGGGCGCCGCCTCCGAGAACACTTGACGCGCGCCGCCCGAGGCACGTAGACTTTTCGCTTAGAGTGGCCGTTCGGGCCGCCGTCTGACGGGCCGTCCACGACCGGCGCGGAGTGAGTCAAGGTGGCTGACAACACGCGGTACATCTTCATCTCGGGCGGGGTCGTCTCGGGCCTCGGCAAGGGGATCACGGCCGCCTCGCTCGGCCTCCTCCTCAAGGCCCGCGGGTTCACGGTGTCGCCGATCAAGTGCGACATGTACGTGAACCTGGATGCGGGCACCATGAACCCCACCATCCACGGCGAGGTGTTCGTCACGGACGACGGCCTCGAGGCGGACCAGGACCTCGGCCACTACGAGCGCTACCTAAATCAGGATGTCGGCCGGGCGAACTACGTCACCACAGGCCAGATCTACTACTCGATCATCCAGAAGGAGCGGGCCCTGGCGTACGAGGGGAAGTGCGTGGAAGTAGTCCCGCACGTTCCGGAGGAGATCATCTCCCGCATCAACGAGGCGAGCAACGGAGCCGAGTTCGTCATCGTGGAGTTCGGCGGCACCGTCGGCGAATACCAGAGCGAAGTCTTCCTCGAGGCCAGCCGCATCCTCGCCAAACGGCTGCCGGGCCGCACCGCCCACATCCACGTCTCCTACTTCCCCTACCTGGACAGCCTCGGCGAGCTGAAGTCCAAGCCCACGCAGCTCTCCATCCGCAAGCTGAACGAGTGCGGGATCCTGCCGGACTTCGTGGTCGCGCGCTCCGCGCACACCGTGGACACGCCCCGCTTTACCACGCTCTGCCAGAACTCCAACCTGGAGCCCGACCAGATCATTTTCTGCCCGGACGTGCCCTCCGTCTATCAGGTCCCCATGCGCCTGGAGGAGCAGGACTTCGCGCAGAAGCTGCTCCGCCGCCTCGGCGTGGAGGTGATGCCTCGCCCCCGCCTCGGCGAATGGGAAGTGCGCATGAGCCGATTGATGAGCACCCATGCGGAACAGCTGCGGGTCGGCATCGTCGCTAAGTACCATGCGGTCGGGGAGTACTCCCTTTCGGACGCTTATGTCAGCGTGGTCGAAGCGCTGCACCACGTCGAGGCGGAGGCTGGGGTCCGCGTCGGCATCGATTGGATCGACGCCGAGGACCTGGAATCCGGCCCGCAGGCCGTAGAGAACCGGCTGCGGGAGCTCAACGGCGTCATCATCCCCCAGGGGTGGGGCTCCCGCGGGGCGGAGGGGAAGATCGCCGCGATCCGCTATGCCCGAGAGAACAAGCTCCCCTATTTCGGCCTCTGCTACGGCATGCAGATGGCCGTCATCGAATTCGGTCGGCACGTCCTCGGCCTGAAAGGCGCCAACAGCGAGGAGGTCGATTCCACGACCCGCCACCCCGTGATCCACGTTATGCCGGACCAGGCGGAGGTGATCCGCCAGAAACGCTTCGGCGGCAGCATCCGCGTCGGCGCCTACCCGTGCCGCACGGCCGAGGGAAGCCGGCTCCGTGGTATCTACGGCAGCGACGTGATCAGCGAGCGCCACCGCCACCGCTACGAGTTCAACAACGAGTACCGCGACCAGTACGAGAAGGCCGGCATGATCTTCGCGGGCCTCTCCCCCAACGGGCAGCTCGTCGAAGCCGTCGAGCTCCCGGACCACCCCTTCTTCGTCGGCGTCCAGTACCACCCGGAATACAAGAGCCGTTTCGAGTCTCCCCACCCCCTATTCACGGCCTTCGTGGAAGCCTGCCGCGCCGTGCTCCGTCAGCCCTCCCTGGAATCCGCCACTCCCGCGGCCGCCTAGCAAGAAAAAGCCCGCCGCATCCGGAGATGGGCGGGCTTTCTCACAGGTTCCTAGATGTCCGGCGGCGGGGGCGGAGCGTTGGGGTCCCCACCCGGGTCGATCCGCACGCGGGCCAGCTTCTGCGTCTTCGTGCCGGCCGACGAGGTGATGGTCACGATCACGTCCGCGAACATCACCTTGCTGGTCGTGTTCACCGGAACGCTGATCTGGCCGGAGTAAAGGTTCGCGCCGATGGTGTTAAGCGTGGTGGACGGCGCCGTGGCCGCTCTGGCCACCTGGGCGCGCACCGCAACCGAGCTGACCGTGGCGCGAACCACTTTCAGCTTCACGGTAACGGTCACCCGGCCGCTGCCCTTCACGCGGGTCGGCGTGACCCGCTTGCTGGCTACCGAGACGCTGCCGGCGGCTTCCGCCTGCGGCGCCCAGATGCCGGCGGCCAACACCAGCGCCGCGCCGAGGGATGCCGCAGCAAAAGGACTTCTTATCATTTAGGCTGATCTCCCAGAGGGCAGAGAGGTCCAGAAGGTACTCTGCAGACGAGACTGACAAGGGGAGGGAAACCCCTTCACCCATAAGACGACAAAAACCCGTTCGATGCCTCCCGTAATTCCAGGGCGTTGGCGGCGAACCCGGCTTAGTTCGACACCGCCGGTTGCCTGCCCTCCGGTGCGAGAGGCGAAAAGTCGAAAGCCTTTACGCTTGCGCCGCTAATCGAGCGGGGGCGGAGGCGGCGGCTGCGAGCTGTCATACGGATCGAGGCGGATCGAGCCCACGGTGGCCTGCGAGATCGTCCCGTCCGGACCGCTCGTCACGAACACGTAGATCGTCGCCGTCGCCGTGGTGCTGCGGAAGTTTCCGGGTACCGGGACGCTTCCCTGGTAGGTCCGGCCGGAGCCCGTCAGGGTGATGATCGAACCCCCGGAACCGCCGGCGACCTGCGCCTGCGCCCGGACGAAGTTCACCGCGTTTCCGGTCACGGAGACCTTCACGAAGGCCGTCCCGCCGGAGCCCGGCAGGCGGCGCGGCGTCAGCGAGAGCTTCTTCACCTTCGGCCCCGGAGGCCGCCGTGCCGCGGCGCTCATCGTCGGGACACCCGCGAGGAGCAGACCAGCCAGTCCGAGACCCACTGCTATTCGATGGTTATGCATGAACGTTTACCGTCCTGGCGAAACTGTAGCCTTAACATCTACGCTGCCGGCTGCCGCAAATCCTCCCGGGCGCGCGGTGCCCCGGAAGCGGCGCGAAAGAGCCGCATCTCTTCGACGCCCCAGCTCCCCGTTTCGCCTCCCTTTGCTCGCACACCCGTCACCGGCCACGCAGGGGGTGTCATGCAATGCACGGAACCGGTAGAGGATGATCTATTTCGGCATCGGCCTGGCTGTGGGGCTGCCGCTCTTCATCTGGTGGCGGTGGACCTCCGTCGCGCGGGGCGCGCGTCAGCGGGATGAGCGGCTTTTCAAGCTGCTGAATCCACTCGTCGAGCGGCTGGCGGGCGGTCAGGCGGTGTCCGCGGAGGACGTGCGCACTTTCACCGATTGCCCCGCGACTTGGCACATGCTCCACGCCGCGCTGCGCGAGCACGGCCGGGAGGAGCTGTTCCCGCCGGAGCTGCTCAACGAGGAATCCCAGGCGAAGGCCGAGCTCGCTTACTGGATGACCCATCCGAACGAGCTGGCGGACCCGCCGTCGGAGATCGAGCTGATCGAGACGCTCATCCGCCCGATCGACGGGCGCGACGCCCGCTTCCTTGTCTTCCGCTACCGGATGCCCGCCGGCAACTGGGCGCACGCGGACGGCTGGCTTCTCGGCCTGTCCGGACCGTTCTACGGCGACGAGAAGCCGTTCGTCGATATGGCGGGCGCCTTCTCCCGCGCCGGGGACCGCGAAGGCTCCGCTACGCCGGACGAGCTCGTGGACTGGTACCTCGGGATGCTCCGCCAGAAGCGGATCGTCCCGGCTGACCCCGCACCCAGGGCGGGTTAGCCGATCACGACCCTCAGGTGCGCGGCATCGGCCGGACGGGCTGCGGCATCGGCCGCATGGGCTGCGGGAGGCGGTCCGCCCCGTCCGGAAGCCGAACCAGGCGGACGCAACCCCGGATCACGCGCTCCCCCTCGGCCGTGGGCTCGGTCCACTCGAAGTAGGAGAAGATCTCCCCGCCCGTCCGGAGGATGCGCGCGTTCGCCATCACGGGGATGCCTTCGTGGTCGTGCTTCTCGGCCGGCTCGCCCTTCTTGGCGGCGCCGTTCGGGGGCTCCGGCGCCTCCGGCTCCGGAATTGTGGTGGCGTTCAGATCGCCGTAATCGATGATCGCCACGCCCCAGGTCGCCTCTTCCCGCTGCCGCACGAACAGCACCCCAGTGGGCGAGGGGTTCGAGTGGCTTTGGTGGTCCAGACGGAACATAACCTGGCCGGAGAATTCGCCGGGATCCTGGTCCTGACCGCCGATTCCGGGAAGCCCTTTGTAGGAGAGCTTCCCCATCGCGGTCTCGGAATAGAACCGGAGCGAGCCCCGCTTCGAGGGGCTGGTCCGCATGGAGGCCTCGACCGACGAGGGAAGCTTCAGGTCGCTGATGACGACTTCGGCCTTCTGGAGCCGCTCGCGGAGAGCCGCCGGAATCTCGTTCAGCGAGACCTGTCGCACCGTCGCCGCCTCCGGAGTGCGGACCGTTTCCCAGAGCCCGCCCGGGGTGGCAACCTGGACGAACACATAACGACCCGCAAGGCGCGCCAGGCTGACGGGCCACACCGCTGCCGGGTCGGTCCGCTCGCTGACCGCGGCCCCCTTCGCAGGCACCGCCGCGGTCTTCTTGGGAGCGGGCTTACGGGCGCTCTTTGCCGGTGGGGCGGCGGGAGCGGCGGCCGGTGCGAGCATTCCGCCCGTCAACAGCACCGCCGAGCAGGCGCGGGTTACGTGTCGCTTCATGGCCGGACTCCTTCGGCGCGGCCAAGCCTTCGGACAATTGCGCCGATGCAGCCGTGTTCCCTAATGATACCCCGTTTCGGCGGCCCCTCAATTGGGCGTCGTGTATACCCCTATGCGGTTGTAATGCGCCAGGATCTGGCCGTCGGGATTGGCGACCCCCGGGCTCGTCTCGAAGGGCGGGTCCTTCAGCCACTTCGTATGGCCGTCGACGAAGAGCCAGTGCCGGCCGTCGGAATGCCGCCGCCCCTTCCGCCAGCGGTCCCGCAGGCTCACGCTCGCGTTCGCGTTGAGGTAGCCCGGCGTGCAGTACCAGCCGCCGTTCCCGGTCGCCACATCGATCCCATACTCGGTCATGAACCAGACGTTGGCGGGCTCGCTGATCTCGACCAGCGAACGGCCGCGGCCCATCCCGCCGGGATCCGACGACGGCACAGCCCCTCCGCCATTGCGCGGCGTATACCCGTAGCACTGCGACAGGACGTAGTTCGTGGCGTAGGACATCGGAAAGATCTTCGCCACCGCCTGGTGGAACGCGGGCGTGTTGCTGTATGGGGGCAACTGGTTGGCGCCGGGCACGCCGGCGGAGACGAACATGTCCCGGACTCCCTGGCGGTCGATGGAGGCGTTCTGTTTGTGCGGGTCGCTGGGGCAGCCGAACACCGTGTAGTTCTTCACGTAAGGCTGGATCGCCAGGTGAAACGGCAGGACGCCCATATAGAGCTGGCCCAGGCTGGTGTTCGTGGCGTTCCGGAACACACCCTGAAGACCCGGCTCCGGCAGGTACTCGTCGTAGTCCTGCGTATACATGAGCATCCCGTTGGAGATCTGCTTCATGTTCGAGATGCAGGACGCGGCGCGCGCCTTCTCTCGGGCCTGGGCGAAGACGGGAAACAGGATGGCGGCGAGGATGGCGATGATGGCAATCACCACGAGCAGTTCGATCAGGGTGAAGGCGCGGGGGCGACAGGCTCTCATAGTTCCACTTTCATAAGCCGGCGAGTCGGGTCTCGGCATCCCCGAAGCGCGGCAGTTGCACCCCCATCCGGTCCATCAGGGAAAGGTACAGGCTGCAGAGCTTGCGGTTCTCGTCGCCCTTGTCGCGGTAACTGAGCACCCGGCCCGTGGCCAGCGTGCCGCCGAGGCCGCCGACCGTAAGCAGCGGCAGGTGCGTGTTGTCGTGCTTGTACCCCGACCACATGTTGGACAGCCACAGGAGGCACGTGTTGTCGAGGACGGTCCCCTCCCCCTCCGGCATGGCCTGCAGCTTTCCCGCCAGGTAGGCAAGCTGGCTCACGTAGAAACGGGAGACGCGCTCGTACCCGGCGGAGAGGTCGTCGTGGGAGGCGGGATGGTGGGCATCCCGCACGTCGAGGAACGGGTAGAAGAGCCCCGAGAGGTCGCGGCACATCAACATGGTGGCGATGCGCGTCTTGTCGGACTGCAGCGCCAGCGCCACGATGTCGCACATCAGGCGCATGTGGTCGCGGATGTCTTCCGGCAGCCCATTGTCCGGCCGCTTCATAGCGGCCAGCGGCTTGCCCTTATCCGCGGCCCGCGCCGAGGCCTTGTCCACGTCGGTGCGCATCCGCTGGGCGCGCTGCTCCACTTCCCGGACACTGGTCAGGTACTCGTCCAGCTTGGCGCGGTCCGTCGAGCTGACCCTGCGGCGCAGCCCGGCCGCCTCCCCGCTCACCCGGTCCAGGATGCTCTGATTGCGTCGGCTGCCGCTGTTCTCGAAAAGGCTGTCGAAAGCGAGCGAAGGATAGACCTCGGTAGGCACCGGGGAGTCCGCGCTCTGCCAGGAGATGTGCGAGCTGTAGGCCATCGAGAAGTTCGTCTCGTG
>JGI10216J12902_104035821_pt1 | contig 14752 bp, 14 predicted proteins | sample KanNatreferecore_FD_12902 | JGI IMG/M metagenome (IMG submission 12902)
AAACCGGCTGGCGGCCCCCGTCGTCGTTCCCTAACCTGTCGTCGGCCGTGGTCCTAGGCTTTGACCTTGAGCGCAAAGAAACGGACTTTGACCACGGCCCGGGCTGGCGGCGCGGTAAGGCCCACACGGTCGGTTTTAGCTTGGCCGCGCGGGATCGGCACGGCAACCGGGGCAAATGGTATTTCCCGATCCGCCACGAAGTCGAACCGCAATATAACCTTGACCCGACGAATTGCCTAGCGTGGCTCAAGTGTCAGCTAGAAACCGACGTACCGAAGGTCGGCGCTAATATCCTGTACGACGTAGGATCGTTGACGGACGACGGGATACGCGTCGGCGGCCGACTACATGACGTACAATTTGCCGAAGCGATTATAGATACGGACGCGTACGTAGCCCTAGACGTACTCGCCCATAAATACCTAGACCGTGGTAAGACGACGAACGAACTTTACGAATGGTGCAAACGCGCGTACGGCGGGAAAGAGGATCAACGGGAAAACATATGGCGCGCGTCGCCACGTCTAGCCGGGCCGTACGGCGAGGACGACGCCGACTTGCCTATAGATATATTCGAAAAGCAACGCGAGATATTATGGGCGCAAGGTTTAACGCATGTCTATGATATGGAATGCGCGTTGATCCGCCTACTAGTCAAGATGCGGTTACAGGGCGTACGCGTCAACGTCGCTAAGGCTCAAAAGTTATACGACGATTTAGGGCCGATGATCGGCAACGCCTATATTGAACTGTTCAACCTAACCGGCGTATTAGTTGACAGCGTAAATTCCGGCCGGGAAATCGCCCGGTGCTTCGACAGTGTGGGGATTAGCTATCCGCGAACTGAGGACGGCAACCCGTCGTTCCGAAAGGATTGGCTTAAGAACCTTGACCATCCAGTAGCAAATAAGATAAACGAAATACGCGAGTACGAAAAGGTACGTTATACGTTCATCAAAGCGTATATTCTGGACGGCAACGTAAACGGACTAATACACTGTCAATTCCATCCTTTGAAGTCGGACGACGGCGGCGCTAAAACAGGTCGTTTCAGTTCGTCGGACCCGAACTTACAAAACATACCTGTACGTACCGAACTCGGAAAACGTATCCGCGATTTGTTCGAACCTTTCCCCGGGCATATCGCTTGGGAAAAAGACGACTACAGCCAAATTGAATACCGGGACTTGGCACACTTCGCCGTTGATAACGGCGACGGGAGCGCCGACAAGTTACGCGAAGCGTATAACGCCGATCCTAAAACGGACTACCACAAAACGACACAAAGCAACGTCAAAAAACTAACCGGCGTCGATATTCCGCGACGCCCAATTAAAAATATGAATTTCGGACTTGTGTACGGAATGTCGGAACCGAAGTTGATACGACAGAACGGATTTAGCCCGGATCAAGGTAGGGCCGTGTTTAAGGCGTATCACGAAGGCAATCCGTACGTTCGCCCGACAATGAAGGCCGCCGCCGAATTCATGCAAACGTACGGCTATATTACCACGGTGCTAGGTCGCCGTATCCGCTTCAATTATTGGGAACCGATCGCGTTCCAAGGCGAGGGCAAACGCGAGCCTGCGTTGCCCTACGATTGGGCGATTAGGCGCTATGGCTCTAGGATTAAACGCGCCGGGGAACACAAGGCTATCAACTATCGGCTACAAGGATCGGCGGCCGAACAAATCAAAATGGGCATGGTCGCTTGCGACGCGGCGGGAGTGTTCGACGTAATCGGCGTACCGCTTATTCAGGTACACGACGAACTAGGCTTTAGCGTTATTGATAACAGCAAAGTTCAAAACGAAGCATACGCCGCTATGCACGATATTCTAGCGAACGCTATTAAGCTACGCGTACCCGTTATCGTAGACCACGCACGCGCCCCAACATGGCGCGAACTCAAGGAAGATTGACGGGTTGACAGCGTAACCGACGTATGCTATTATCGTATTGTTCGTTCAACAATAGGAGCATACGAACATGACACCTAACCTAGTTCGCGTACCGGGTAACGCCGACAAGCTTTCGTCCGTACCGCCGCCCCGGCGCAAGGCTAACCCCAAGGTCGCGAAGCTTCGTGAACAGCTTGAAGCGACCGTACTTGACGTTGACTACTGCGAAGGCCGGTTACTACGTTGGGCCAATAAGTTGAACTCCGCGCGCACGAAGCGCAAGCGGCTGGAACGCGAACTCGCGAAGTTGATCGCGACTAGCTAATCAGGCCAGCCGTCACCTTTAGCGCCCCCTTGCGGCCGTGTGTATCCCCACACGGCCGCAAATGCTATCAGGCATACCGAAACGAATAGGGCGCAAATCAAAGGACGAACCATCCGTTAGCGTGAACAAGTAGGCGGATATCCGAACCGTCCGGCGTAAACGGTACCGTAGTTATTCCGCTATCTTTGTAGAATATCAGGCGCGACGTACCGGCGACGCCCGTATCAATGTAGAGTATTAAGCGTTCTACGTCGTCGCCGCCGCCGGGGACGGCCTCTACGGTCGGATCGTCGCTGTCGAACGCCCCCGTAGTCAAGTTGACGGCCTTCCCGGTCAAGGGATTGCTCGCCTTGACCCGCGCCCCGGCCGGAACGTCCGACAGGAATTCATGCGCGGCGCTATAGGTGTAATCGCCTTCGCCGGTACCGTTCAACAGCATGGCACGAACCGTCAGCGACGACGACGAAAGGTCTATAGCCGCCTTCATAAATTGCGCTTTGGTTTTCGGGTAGAGTGCGTCCGCCATAGGTCATCCCCTCATTAGTTTGAATTCGATTTCGGTCCAGCGTGCGGCGTTCGAAGTTGTCCCGGCGGTTTGCTGTAGTCGGTAGTAAAGATACGCCGTCGCGTTGCCGGACAGGTCGCCTAGTTCGGTCCCCGATACCCCGGCCGTCGTGTCGTTCAACGTGAACGTAGCACCGCCGTTTAGGTCCGTCCAGCTTGACCCGTTATTACTCCCCTGCCATTTCCAAGTACCGTTAGATTGCGACGCCGCTTGAAACCACTTCGCGGCGGTGACTACTTTGGCGTTCGGGAATTGAAACGTTACGTGTTTGCCGGATTGTCCGTTTGTAACTTGGATACCGTCCGACGAATTATTATTAAAGCCGCCGTCTACTAGATTGTTAATCGTCCCGTCTACTAGCGTCGCGTCCGTCGTACACGTAATATCCGCCGTACGATCCCCGTAGCCCTGCCAATTAGCGTACGTCGGTACGGTCGGATGAATGTCTAAGTTCGTGTCCTCTAACCAATGGAACGCGTCGAACCGGATATCCAGATTAACCGCCGCTTCGTTGACAGGCTGTAGCCAAAGGCCCCATTGATCCGGGGCCGTAGTAAAGACGGTCGTCGTAGTTGGCAAATCCCAAAGGCACCATAAAAAGCCGTCAAGAGAAAAGTACGCGGCGTATTGCGTTGAACTAAATTTCCGAAGTCGAAACCACAACGTAGAATGAAATTCAAAATGGGCCGTCATGTCAGCAGTATACGCCGTAGGCCCCGTCCAACGTGACGACAGTAATCCGTTATCCATCCATCCGAACGTACCAGCCTTGCCCGTTGCGCTTTCGCGTAGAATGATCCCGCCGTTATGCCAATTCTTAAACGGGGATCGTTTCCGCATTCCTAGCTGTACGTCCCAATTACCGGACGGCAACGTACGTACGGCCGCGTTGAACCGGCCGAACGACGCACTAGCATGGGGGCTGGCGAGTTGTACGCCGTAGCCGATATTCGATAGCGTCGCGGACCCTTGATTAACCCATGTGCTAAAATCGCTGGCGACAGGCTGTATGATTTTCGCGGGGATACGTCGCCGAACACCGAAGCGCATTTGGCTAACGTCGTTCCGGTATGTATCGCCGGATCGGCCCACAATCATCCTGTCGGATCGGACTTGCGGAAGCGACAGAGCGGGTAAATCGTCGGTGCGTGTTCCGTCTACCATTTATTCGGCCCAATCTATGAAGTCGGCCCGAACGACTAGGTTCGGCGTTGCGTTGTTATTCGTATTGATGAATATTCCCCATTGATTAGGGGCGGAAGTCCATAGCCCCGTAGCGGCCTCGGTCGTGTCTAGCGTCCAATCGCTTCCGTCCGGTGACGTATAGTATTCAAGTGTTGAACCGTTCTTACGAACACGGAACCACAACTTATTAAGCGACGATCCGGCTTGCGAACTCGGATTATAACGCGTCTGTTGAAACGACGTTGGACTATTCCACCATACATTAAGCGGCCCCCCGGCGTCGCCGTGCCCTAGCTGCCACGAATTGAGTTTACCCGTTGCGCTTTCACGAAGCACTAGGCCCGTGCCAAAATATTGCTTCATTGCATAGCCGCATATCACGCCTACGCGTACGTCCCAAGCCGAACCGACTAGCGAACGGACGCGGCAATGCAAGCTATCGCCCGAACCTTTAGCGGCACGGGTCAAGTAGCACCCGTCGTCAACGTCCGTAATCGTCGCCGTATCCTGATTAACCCATGTCGAAAAGTCCGACGCCGTAGGCGGAACGCATATCTTACGGTCGCTGTTATGTCCGATGAATGTCGGTAATGCGTGTCGGTATAGATCGTTCGTGCGCCCTGATACGATCCGGTCGCTAGCGCGCGTCGGTAGCGGAAGCGTCGTACGGTCGTCCGGCGTGTGGGGATCGTCGGCCATTATTCGTCCCAATCAATGATATCTAGCCACGTAGGTAGAAAGGCGTTTGAATTGTTCATGTAAAACCCCCATTGATCGGGGGTTGTCGTGAACGGCGTAGTTTGGGCTACGCTCCCCATGTGCTTGAACGAAAGGCCGTCAACCGAAATATAGTATTCAATGTTGGAACCGTTCAACGTGAACCGTTGCCACATAATACCTTGCCCGCGTTCGTGGTAATTGACCACGACAGCGCCGAACGTAGTCGGGTTCGTGTACCGGCTAATGAACCATCCGGGGACGCTTGACACGCCGTAGCTATGAAACATAAGCTTTCCGGTTGCGCTTTCACGAAGGATCAAACCGGCTTGCGTATTGCCGTGACGGAAACCCTTGACCACTCCTAGCGTAACGGACCACGCACCCGGCAAAGGTCGTACCCTCGCCGCAATTTGATCGGTATGGCGACGGTCGGCGTACATTCGTATTCCGTCGTCCAGTTGGGTTACGTCATTAAGGTTCAAAAAGTTTACGGCCGTAGGGAAATCCGATAGCAACGGCGCAACAAGCTGACGACGTGGCGTCAACGGTTCCGGTATCTGCAATACCGGCGTTGAATATACGAAGTTGCCCCGGTCAACTAATACTAGATCGTCGTCCGCAATTTCGGACGGCAATGGGTCTAGTCCGTTGATCCCGCCTAATCCCGGCATGTTACGGTCCGTCTGTTTCTACGTAGTCGTCGGCGGCGTTGGCAAGGTAGTTGTTATCGTCGTCCAGTAACCACACGCCGGATATGGTAGAGGGCGGCAATAGGGCCGTTACCACGGCCGCGTCAACGGCCGCCAGTTCGCTAGGCGTGAGGTAGCCGCCCCAACCCCCGTACGATATCGTTCCGTTGAACGCACGGCCCGCGCTAAGCCCTGTAGCCGATCCTAGGATTGACAGGCCGTCCGCATGGGTCCGGTTCTTTGTGGTCGCGGCCGTGTCGCTGGCGACTACTACGCCGTCACGTACAGCGGCAACCGCCGTACCGTTGCGCGTAACCGCAAAGGTCGCGGGGACGCCCGTAAGCGCCGCCCCTGATACCCCGTCAAACGCATTGACGTTCGCCCCCGCGTCCCATGTCCCCGTAACTGCGTTCAATGTAATGAACGTACCTTCCGGGGCAGTCGGCCCCGGACCCGCCGAACGGTTCCAGCTTCCGGCCAGTTGCAAGTTATTTTCCGCCGCCGTCGAATTTACGCGAATAAATAGAGCGAACGACGTTAACGTAGCGTTCGGCCCGTCTGTCGGTTGCCAGCCGGACTTAAGCTTTGAATTGTTTAACGCGGTCATACCCTGCCAATCGCCGTACGGCGTATATGTGGGGGTAAGGACTTTAACGAGCGAACGGGTCGGTTGTGTCCAATCAAGTAAGCTGTCGTGTTCGTTCGCCATAAACATAGCGCCACAGAACCAATCTAGCTTAGACCACACGCCAGCGGTTTTAAGTTCGCTAATCAACGCGTCAATTTGAATTTTACGCGTTGTCGGATAATCGCCCGTAACTTCGGCTAACAAGTCTTCCGTTTCCGTATTCTCAGGATCAAACGGGAGGTTTTCTAGCGCGATATCGTCAAACGTATTCGTATTCGTATACGTATCTAACGTCAGTTGGGTTATGATTACAACTTCAATTTCCACGTCGTCAAACGTACTAACGTTCGTATGCCGGTCAAGCGTCAATTCATCCCGTTCGACGTACTGCAATAGAACGGCGTCGGACGTTGTTAAATTACTGAATAGGTCAAGTTCAAGCGTCCGGGGCACCGGGCCGCCGGTCGCCGAACCCGACATGATTAGTATATGCGTCATGGTTCGACGTACTCGCCCACAAGGGCGACCGTCAGAAACCGCGCGGTAGCGTCGGACACGCCGGGAGCGTACATTCGGATTAGCCCTTGATTGGTAATCCCGGCGTGGCCTACCCCGTCGAATGTACCGAACTGCCCGCCGTCGCCGTCAAGCAATGTTCCGATTTCGAACGTTAGCGTTCCGATTTCGTCGCCGTCGTATTCAATCGTAAATGTGATATCCTCAGTTGATACCGCGACTTCAAGGTGTCCAATACTCCCGACAAATCCGGCCTCAAATACAAGGTTGCGCGGGTCATCCTGTATAAGCTTCCATACCATGCTTTCGTCGGACGGGAACGAACCGGGGTACTGGAATTGAATACGCGCCGTCGCCGTTTCGATTGGTTCAAATATCTGTTTGTACAGCGGGTTATCATCTTCGTCTAGCGCGTCGGGATCAAACGCGGCTAGGGCTTCGTGTTCTGACAACGCCATGAACACGCCAACGTCGGGAACTGAAAACACGTCGAACGCGTTGACGGTTTCGCCTTCGGCCGGGTAGCCGTCGTCAAGGTATGTCATCGTCATACCCGACGCGTCGAACAGCAAGCGATAGACGGGATTACCCAATATCACCCGATCCGGGTTGAATGGGCTTTCGGTAGAGTGATCCTGTAGCACCATATAAAGCCCGGTGCCATTCGTGAATATATCGCCGTATACGTAATCCTCTGGATGCGTCCAAGCGCCCCGGTCGTGGAATTCTGCAATAGGCAACTGTCCTACGTCTTGTTCGCTAGCATCGGTAAATACGACGACAAGATGGTTATTCGAAGTAATTTCGAAATGGTCGATTGATACCGGCGTCGGCGGGTTATCAATCAAATCCTGAATTGACAGGAAGATATTGTAAAAGTTCGTATCAACTTCGGCGGCCGTGTGCGGGGCACCCTCGCCCGCACCCCAAGCGCCAGCGGTCACGTATAGCAGAGTAGGCGCGGGCATGGCTTAAACCTTTTCCATGGTCATAGCTAGGGTTTTGAAGTTCGCCCTAATAGTCACGGTTCGGGCTGGTAGTACCATATTGTCGGTATATGCGCCATCGGCGATTAGTTCGTGTCCCTTGGTTTTTTCGTCGCCTTCCCATTCGAACGTTGGCGCGTAAAAGTCGTCAGGGTCAACGGGAAATTCCTTGCGACGCTTGAATGTCCAAGCTTCGACTTCCCATTGAAATAAGTCCGACTTTTCAATGTTTGTAGTGTCTTCGGTTGCTCCCCACGGGTCCGGCTGTATGCTTATGAAAAAGTCCCGATCCGCCGACGTGGCAAAGAATTGGATATTACCCGAAATCGCGGGCGTATTATTGTCTACCATTGCTTGCGTATAAAACACCGGGATACTAAGCGGAAAGGCTTTCGCCGCTTCGTAGTTCAACGTTCCGAAATTCCAATACGCAATAAACAACGTTTCCGGCTGTGTTTTTCTCACACTCGCCGGTAGCTGTACCTTGATTTCGTACGTATTGTCAACGGGAGGGCTAACCATTTCCCGTTTAATGACACGTAGGTTAAAGAATATCAACGCCGTAAACAGCCTGAAACCTTCGTTGGCGCTTGGCTCTTTCAACGGCGCTTTATTCCAATCAAGAGAATGCGCGATCATAGCCGCGTTGATTGTGGGTAGTTCAACGGTCGGGGGCGGCGTGTGATCGTCGTAATCGTGTATCGCTGTAACGAACACTTCGCCGTTATAGGCCATAGGCTGTACCAGCGTAGCGGTCGGCGTGTTCGGGTTTAGTATCTGACAATAGATACGTAACATAAGAATATCCGGCCCCGTAATCCATTGAACGCGCCGCGCGAGTTGCGACACGTCAAGGATTAACGGCCGTTCCTTTTTACCGAAGGGACGAAGGGCCATTAGGTTGCGCTATCTTTCGGACTTGACCAATCGAATTCAAGGGACAGTGATTTACCCTTGAATACGTCGCTAAATACGGCCTTGTCGATACGCTCTACGAATACGTGTTGTTCCTCATCGTCGGGATTTTCAACGCGAACTAGCCGCGATTGGCGTTGCGTCTTGTCTTCCTTCAAATCCGAACTAAAGCCGCTATACCATTGCTGTCCGTCGTCACGGTACGACGTATCCGCCGCACCTTCCCAATCAAAATGTACGTCGTCGGGTACGACAACGGTCGGGTTTTCCGTTACGGGCGGTAGCCGTGACGACGTGAAAACGTCCCCCGGGAGGAACGGCCGTACGATATGTTCAACAGGTCTAGACACTGGCGGCCTCAAGGTCGATTGTTTTCGGTATCTTTAATACGGACGTTTCTACGATATGGTTCGTAAGAAACGGCCCGCCAGTTACCGGGACCATTACCATATCAATTACGGTTTCGTGCCCCTCCAATCGCTTGAATACGTCGCTAGGCGTCGTATCACAGTTGCCGGTCAACTCGCCGTATTCGTCCGTCAGTAGCGCGTTAATCTGTTCCTGTACCGGCGGCGTAATGGATATTGATTTGACGATATTCCCCGAATGAAGCGTCAAGAGGTTTACGCCGTCGTCGTTCGCTTCGGCCCCAAGGATCGGGACGTAGGTTACTTCGTCGGCGAAAGGCATTACCACGCTGTTTTCAAATACCTGATAATCCGCGCCGACGTAATCGGCCGAACAATACGTTGGCTCGCCAGCGTCGGCCGTAACCGTACCGCCGTGCCCCACAGTAGCGCCTATGGTGATTTCGGCGACAAGTGCGCCGGTTGACCCGTCAAGCGACAGCCGGTAGCCCTTGATTTTACCGGCCACCGTTTCGCCCGGTAGACGTTCGTCGGGAAACAACGCATTCATACGACAAGATACGTCGTCGTCAATAAACCGTTGCCACGGAATTTCTATTGTGATTTCGGCGCAACGCGCCCGCGCGAGTAGCCGCGCCCTGAGTAGCGCGATTAGGTATTCGATTGAATGCGCGCCGCGTTCCGATCCCCAATAGGATCGGCGACGAACGTCGCCAATCGGTAGCGCGCCGCCGGGATCAATCGGCGAAGCGATTTCCGACGAACTCATTTCAAGGTGTACGTAGTCCGATCCGCCCGGGTCCGTCAGTACGTCTTGTACGTCCGCGTCAAGCTGAATAACGACGGTTTCGGTATACTTCCGCGTTACGTCGTATTCAACAGTCATTAACCCCGCAACATGCCACACATGTACGGCAAGTATTTGGGTCATTTCGTCCGCGCCTTGCGTCCGCCAATTTCTGAGATATTTGGGGACGAAGGTTTTAACACTGTCGGGGTACGTGTGGGGAAACGATACCAGCGGCCCGCCGGGAGGGCGGTACGTAAAGGGGTTGTCTGTATCGTCCGACGCGCCACTAATCGCCGACGTGTTGACGTAATAGACGTTATCGCCTTGGCCGTCGATACGAACGGCGAGGCCGTCGCGTACCTTCCATCCGTTGCCAAGATTAGCGCCAGCTTTCGGCCATCGTTCTACCAGCCCCTTGCCGGTCAACGTTCGGATATATAATTCGCCGTCCGAACGGAATATCTGTCCGATAGTGTGCGAACCTACCGCCGCCATGTCCCAACTAACCGTAGCTGTGACCTTGGCGGACTTTAACGGGACTTCGCCGTAAGTAGGCCCGTCAATATTGAACACTTCGTCAGCCGTGAACGATAGCGTTCCATCCTCGCCGTTAGTAATGTGCGACGCGGATACTTCGTGCGTAACCCGGTCGATTGCCCACAGTTGCGGGCGGCTTTCTAACACGTTGTCTGGATGGTCCCGCTTTTCCGGGTCAAACCATACGCCGTCCCAATACGGCCGCCCGGCCGCGCGCATAGCTTCCGCTAGAACCTCTTTCTGTTCCTGAAAATCAACCGGCTTGGCGAGGTATGATAGCGTTACAGTGTCATCCTCAATATCGCCGGGAACGCCGACGATACGCCCGTAGAATAGCGCCTTGACTGTTGCCCCGGTGTCGTAGCTGAAATACGCCCATTGTTTACGTGTGGCGTTTAGCACGCCGATACGCGGGTTTTTAACTTGAAGTTCAAGGGCGGCGAATTCGCCCTCTAGGCCCGACAAGTCGAACGCGAAAACTACTTCCGCTTCGACGTTGTGAACCGCCGGATTAAACGCCGTTCCTTCGTCAACGTATGCAAGATAGAAATTCCCGGCGGCCATTATGTTTCCTCAAGGTCCATAGTCCAGCCGGTTTCGTGGCCCCATTCGTCGTATTGAATATCCCATGACGTAAGTTTCATCGTCAATTGCGGACGATAAAACGTATAGTCGCCGTCCACTCGCGACGATCCGGCTACGACGCTACGCCCGGGCGAACCCCCCGCCGTTAGGTACGACAGTTCGGGGATACAATCTACGACAAGCGACGCGCCCGGCCATTTACCGTCAAACGCCGGGGCGTTAATATCCGTACAGCTAATCGTTGACCGATACTTACGAAATTGCGGCAATGATTGGTCGTGCGCCGTTCCGTTGATCGTTCGTTTGATTTGCTTTGACTGTTCGATAGGCTCAAGGGTTTGCCGCGCCCCACGTACAGCGTACGGGGCCAAACCTAGCCCGGTGATCGCTAGTAGCGTGTCTGTCATCGTCCGCCCCCGAACCACATGGGCCGCCGCCCGGCGCTACGTACGCCCCGCCGTTGCGCGTAGCGGCCCATACTTTCGGCCGTCCGATCCTCTACAGTCAACCCGTCAAATTCCTGATCCCCAATTACCAGCGTCATAGGACGACGGCCCGAACTGTTACCGCCCGATCCGGCGAAAGCGACGCGGGGCATTGACGGCGTTAGCGAGTTTAGACCGCCGTCAGCGAACCCCCGGATAGGGTTGACCATGCGGTTAATCATGTGAAGGAATTCCGGCCCCCAAAACTTCGTAGCTTTCGGGTTGATAATGAATTCCTTATCAGTCAACCAAGCTAAGTTCGTATCTTTACCGGGGCGACCACGGAACAAGCCGCCGCGAGCGAACGCGCCGATATCATTCGCACCGGCCGCCGCCGCTAACGACGAACCCGCCGCCGTACCTCCGGTCAAACCTAAGAATTCTTTGACCTTGGCTATAAGCCGATCAAAGAACCCAATGATTGACGCGATAGTATCACGGAAAAACGTTTTGACGCCTTCCCATGCTGCCATAATCGCGCCAGCAACCGAACCTACGGCGTCCTTAATGGTTTGCCATGCGTCCGTAGCCTTTTTAGCGAACCCCGCCCAATCCAGCTTCATAAGCCACGGGATTAGTTGCGTAGCTATGATCCCGACGACAACCGCAATAGCGATACCGACAGGACCGAACGCGGCGGCGAACAGTGAAATAGCCGCACCGACTAGCTTAATGACACCGAACAACGCACCGAATAGCCCGGTAAGTTTTAGAACAATAGCGGCGGCGATTAGAGTACCCGCCGTAAAGTTCGTACCGAATACCGCATTGATAAATCCGGCGATAGTCTCAAGTATTGACACTAACCCTTGAAACGCGGGAATAACAATCGTGTTGATAATGTTCGCCGCGTCTTGAGCGAACTTAATGATAGCTTTGATAACGCCGTCCGTACTAAGCTTCGACTTACTAAAAGTCGCTTCAATCTGTTTGGCGATACTATCGAACACCGCAAAGATAGCGGGCGCGGCGTTGCTGATCCCCTGTACGACGTTAGTCAGGAATTCGGCAATACGCGGGCCGAACGTTCCTAGGAAGCGTTGTCGTACGCTGTCCAGTACGTTCGCAAGGTTCTGTAGGACAGCGGCGAGCGCCCCGCCGTATTGCGCTTCAAGCTTAATCTGTAGCGCCCGCTTTTGGGCTTCGGCCGTATCCTTCGCTTGCTGTTCGCGGATATCTTCCTGTTCGCTCGCCATAATACGCTGTTGCTCTAGCTGTCGTGCCTGAGTTCGGCGCAACTCGCGCAAGCTTTCCGCGTATTCCTCTATTGATATCTTGTTATTCGCCCATTGATGCCGCAAATCCTCTAACGCGTTGGCGTGTTGAAAGTCCGTCTGAATATCGCGTTTAGTTTGCGCCGCATTCTGCGACGCGGCTAGCCGCTGTTCAATGACGGCCGCCGACACGGACTTAAGCGCCGTCGAAATGGACAAGATACCGCGCAACGCGAAGCCGCCAGCGGCGGCGAGGCCAGCGGTAGCGGCCGTCACGCGTCCGGCAAAACTGCCCACACTTGACCCGACTTGGGCGATTGATCGGCCGAAGGTTTGCGCCCGCTTTTCAACGGTCGCTAGATCGGCCTCGAATTTGCGGAAGGGCGCGGACACGGTAGCCGCCGCCCGGCCGATAGCGCCGAACGCCGATACGCCCGCTTGCGTGATATTCGCAAACGTTCGGACTACGCCAGCGTCGCCCGTGATTAGAATACGCTGGATAATGTCTACGATATTCCGCGCCATTAGCCTTCGCCCTTGACCGTAAAGAACCTGTTATAGTGCGACGGGAAATCGTTCGCCATGGATTGCGCCGCGATATCCCGTAAATGCCATTTCTTAGGTATCTTGACGCTACGAACGCCTACGAACTTCGGTCGCTTATCAGCTACCGAAAGTAACAGCGGCGGTTTGCCTTGGCGTTCGACGCGGAATAGTCCGCCGGGGTACCCTTTCGCCTTCGCGCGGGGATCGGCGAAGCTAAGCGGTATCCACAGTAGCGGCTTGCCCCGAACCATCCCGCCGAATTCGAAGTTATCCGCGCCGGGTAGCGTGTGGGCAATTACGATACGGTTATCAACTTGAAATCCGGTTACAGGTTCGGACGTGACGACAAGCCCTTGTTGCCAGCGTGCGCCGAACCGGCCCGACGCGGCTATATCGGCCGCGCCCTTTTGCTGGATCGTCTTAGCCGTGGCCCGGCTGGCGAGCGCCGACGCGCGCCGTACGCCGCCTAGGACGCCGCGCATTGCGGCCCGGTGTTGCGCCGAAGCGTCGCCGGGCTGTAAGACGAATTGAAGGGCCATTAAACATCCTTGAGCCACGCGGCGACTTGCGCTTTAACCGCCTTTTCGTCCCCTTGTGCGCCTACGTTGATTACTTGTACCAAGTCGATATAACGCGCCGTTCGGTTACGGTGTATTACATCGCAGTACGCGAACAACTGTTGCGGCGTTAGGTCCAGTGCGTCGCCCTTATACGCACCGGACATATTAACTTCGACTACGGCGGCGAGGATTTCGTACCCGCTCCCGGCCCAAATCCTTCGGCCGCGAACGCCTCTAGCTTTTCCAACGTTGCCACGAAAGGGCCGACACCTTGCGGCATGGTTAGGCGGATGATCGGTTCAAGGAATGCGATTTGCATTCCTAGCGGAAGTTCGGCGGCCCTATCTTCGTGTTCTTTTTGCCGGGCTTCGTCCCCCTCCCCGCCTTTCGGGACAACGCCGGTAGCTACGGCAATAATGGCGGCGATTGCGTCGGGAACTACGACAACCAATCGTTCCGCCGTAATGTCCGCGCCCCTCCCCGACATTAACATACGAAGTTCGGGGAAACGCGCGAGAAGATACGAAATCCCCCGCGCGTTCACCCCCCGCACCGTAACCCCGAATACGTCTTCCGACGTATTCGCAATGTTCATTAGTCCTACGGCCACGCTACTAACTCCCCCGTTTGAACTATACGACGCCGCGCGGTATTACGCGGCGATAACGTCCGCAGTCGGCGGCGACCGAACCGTATCCGGCGAGTTCGGGCCGACGATATTCGTTGCCGTGACCTTGACCCGGATTGGGAAACCAATTTGACCGATGACCGGGACGTAAGTCGAATTGGTCGCGCCGCCGATAGGATCGTAGCCGCCGCCGTCGTCCACTTCCCATTGATAGGCATACGACGTAGGCGCGCCGGTCCATGTACCCTTCAAGGCGGTAAGTGTCTGTCCGACTTGCGCGGTACCGTAGATCGTCGGCGGAATGGTATTCGTCGGGACAGCCGCGCCAACGCTAAAGTCGGAAACAGCGGTACCGAATATTCCGTCTTCGTCGGCGAGGACTTCGCCGGTAACTTCCATCCCGCCCCATTCGTCGCTAATGGGGTTCAACGATCCTGTCGGATTGAATTGGACTTCCGGCAAGTCGAACGTCCATTTGGGGCCTACGTCGTTCGTACCGACGAACCGCATTTGTCCGGTGACGTTGCTTTCGGACCCGATTTCAATGGTAACTTCGGTAAGGTCCGACGTATCCGGTTCGCCCGCCAGCATAAGCCGCATATTGGCGGG
>JGI10216J12902_101714574_pt1 | contig 14748 bp, 10 predicted proteins | sample KanNatreferecore_FD_12902 | JGI IMG/M metagenome (IMG submission 12902)
AGGCGATCGAGATTGAGGTCTCTGACGCGCCCGAGTGGAGAAAGCGTTATCGAGATGCAGTCGAAGTCGTGGATGCAAAGAGTCCGGCGGAGGCATTTCGGAATGCCGTCAGGCAGTCTCTTTCCCTGGAGTTTCGCCGGCATCCGCTCGGAGATGCCGAGATAGAGAGAGCCGTGAAGCAGATTTGCTATAGGGTGGCCGACCTGTCGCACCTGCTCGACCAGAAGCGCGAGAAGCTCTCGGACTACTCTGAGGAGTTGAGAAGAGAGGAAGCCGATGATGAACAGGGGGCCTGAGGGGCGAACGCGAAACCGGGTGACGGCCCTCCGAAAAAGCAGGATTGCCCCGGTTGAAACTTGAGTGCAGGGCCGACCCAGGATGGATTCAAGATTCTCTTACGCGCGAGGGCTGTTGTTGTTTCACGATGGCGATTGAATCTCCAGACGCGCTGATTGTTGGCGCCGGGGCCTGTGGCAGCCTCGTGGCGAAAGAACTGGCCGAACGCGGATTCTCTGTCGTTGTCCTGGAAGCGGGGAGGCGGTTTGATCCAGCCACCGATCTCCCGAATACCGAGGCGAACGGCGCAAAGATCCTGTGGACCGAACCGCGCGTTTACACGGGTAAACACGGCGTGGTTCCCAAGGCCGGCGCCGGTGTGGGCGGCGGCACGCTTGCCTGGCTCGGGGTCATGCCCCGATTTCATCCCGCGGATTTCAAGTCCTTCTCCACCGAAGGCATTGGCGAGGATTGGCCGATCTCCTACGACGATCTCCGGCCCTATTACCGCAAGGTCGAGCGCGAGTTCGGAGTCGCGGGCGAGTGTGGACCGTTCGCGCCCGAATCATATGAGCTGCCGATGCCGCCGCATCGGATGAACTGGCTCGCGCAGGTTCTTGCCCGCGGCGCGCGAAAGGTCGGAGCGCATCCGTTCGCGCCGCCGATCGCCATCAATTCGGTGGCCTACGACGGTCGCCCCGCGTGCGTTTATTGTGGTTGGTGCGGTTCCGGTTGTCCGACGGGCGCCAAGGCCACCGGAGCGAACACTTATCTGGCCCAAGCAGAGCAACTAGGCGTGCGCGTCATCAGCGAAGCCTTTGTGCATCGGATAGATTATGACCCTCGGAAGGGCCGCGTCACCGGTGTCGGTTACCTCGACGCTCAAAAGCAGGAGCACCAACTCAACGCGCGGCTCGTGGTATTGGCGGCTCACGCTTTGGAGACGCCCCGCCTTCTGTTGCTGTCGGCCAACGGCGCATTTCCCGATGGCCTGGCCAATTCCAGCGGGTGTGTCGGCAAGTACTTGATGAGCCATCCGACCTGGCAGGTGTTTGGCACGTTTGCCGAGCCGATCAACGCATTCAAAGGAATGCAGATGGGCCATGTGATGGTGCAGGATTACTACCGGCCCGATCCTCGCAACGGCCATGCGCGCGGCTTCATTCTCCTCTCTTACATGATGACGCCGATCACGTACGCGAACCTGAGCGGCTCATTCTATGGCGCGGAGTTCAAGCAGTTCCTGCGCGATTACGCTTACACAGCGGCGTGGTGGGCGCACGCCGAGGGCCTGCCGCGCGAGCAAAACACCGCGACCCTCGATCCGGAACAGAAAGACGCCCGCGGCCTGCCCGTCTCGCGCGTGACTTATGAATGGGGTGAAAACGACCTCAAGCTGGCCGCTGCCGCGCGCGACAAAGCGGCGGAAATGATGATGGCATCCGGAGCGCGCCGGGTGCGCATCGGGCTGAACTACGGCGCTCACGCGATGGGGACGTGCCGGATGGGCCGCGATCCGAAGACATCCGTCGTGAACGAATTCTGCCAGTCGCATGACATCCCGAACCTGTTCATCTGCGACACGAGCGTGTTCGTGACGGGATCCGGCTTGAATCCCACTCTGACCGCGATGGCGATTTCCAGTCGGGCTGCGGAACGGATCGCAGATTCGGCGGGTCGTGGTGACATTTGAGATGAGCGAGGAGCTTCTAAATCAAACACAAGTCGCCACGCTGGCGGCACTGGCCGGTGGGATCATTCCGCCCGACGAAACGGATGGCGGAGCATCGAGCGTGAACGCCGGGTTGCGGCTTGCGGAAAAAATCCGGGCGGGCATCAACACCGCGCTTTATTTGCAAGGGATCGAAGCGGCGGAAACGATTGCCACAACGGACTACCGGCGCGAGGTGGCTCAACTTGGCCCGTCGGAGGTTTACGCAGTCATTGCCGCCATCCGCGAAAAACTGCCCGGGTTTTTCAGGCAATTGCGGATGGACGTGTCGGCACTGTATCTCAGTGATCCCGATGTATGGCAACGGATCGGTTTTCCCGGTCCATCCACCGCGAGCGGCGGCTATCCTGATTTCGATCAGCCGCAAACGCAGAAAGTCATTGGCCTCAAGGAAGGCTCCGGCAATGGCCCCTGATGGACGTAGATCTGCTAATTGACGAGCAATGATTGTTGATTGCCAATTGCTAATGGCTGATTGATAATCAACTCCGCAAGCCCCGACGGCCGGACAAGACTGATTTGGATAATGGCCTTCGGACCAGTATCTTGGGGAGTTGCTCCGGTTGGCGGGGGAGCGACACTTGGGCTGGGAATGGACGGCGACGGTCGCCCTTTCTTGGGTTTGGCCGGGATAGAGAAGGTGTAACCGGCCGGGTTGCTTGCCCGTCATAGTCTGTTGATACCAACGATGTTCAGAAAAGCGAGAGCGAGCGAGAACTCCGTTCAAAGTGCGGAGGGGCTTCCCGTGTCGACTTGGTTCGCCCCCCTCCTGGCGATTTTGTTTCTGGGCCTTCCTCAAGCCTGGACTGCGGAGAACCCGGCGGCGGCGCATTTTCGGAAGGAGGTGCAGCCGATTCTCGTCGAGTATTGCTACGACTGTCATGGCGACGGGATGAACAAAGGGAAGGTCGCTTTTGACGAGTTCAAATCCGACGATGAGCTGCTCGGAAAACATGATCTCTGGTCGAAGGTGTTGAAGAACCTGCGCGCCGGACTCATGCCGCCGGAAAAGAAGCCACGACCGTCGGCCGAGGACGTGCGACGACTGGAAAAGTGGGTCAAGCAGGAGGCGTTCGGCATCGATCCGAAAGACCCGGATCCGGGCCGCGTGACGATTCGCCGGCTCAATCGCGTGGAGTATCGCAACACGATCCGCGATTTGATGGGGTTCGATTTCAAAGTGGACGACGAACTGCCGCCGGACGACACCGGCTACGGCTTCGACAACATCGGCGACGTGCTCACCATATCTCCCATGCTCCTGGAAAAGTACATGCAAGCGGCAGAGACGATTGTGGCGGCGGCGGTGCCCAGAGGAATGCGGGTGGTGCGGGAAAAGACAATTCCGGGAAACGCCTTCCGCAAACCTGACGGCCAGGGCAGTGGCGGACGGAACAACGACCGGTTCTCGTTCTACGACGAGACAACGATTGCGCACACGTTCAAGGCAGACCAGGCGGGGAGTTATCGCGTCGAACTGGAATTGGAGGTGGCGGGCCAGTTTGATTTTGATCCGGGCCGATGCCGTGCCGTGTTCAAAGTGAACGACCGTGAACTCCTGTCGCAGGAGTTGGGCTGGCACAACAACAAGAAGTTCCGCTTCGATTTTGATGAAAAATGGCCGGCGGGTGAGCATCGAATGACGCTGGAGTTGCATCCGCTGACGCCGGTCGAGCAGAAGAAGAACTCGCTGGACCTTCGCGTTGCCGCGGTGCGGGTTCAGGGGCCGCAGGAAAAAGAGCATTGGGTCCGCCCGAAGAACTTCGAACTGTTCTTCTCGAAAGATCCTCCGGAAGAAGCCGGCGCGCGGCGTCAGTACGCCCGCGAAGTGTTGAGTGGGTTTGCGACCAAGGCGTATCGGCGTCCGGTGGATGACCGGACGCTGGAGCGTCTGGTGGCGATTGCCGAGAGTGTTTACAGCCAGCCGGGCAAAGGTTTCGAAGACGGCGTGGCCCAGGCGATGGTCCCGGTGCTGGCCTCGCCGCGCTTCCTGTTCCGCGTGGAGGAGGTTGAGTCTTCGGCCGCGCTGGCAAATGTCGCAGCGTCGCCTTCCCCCGCAGGGAAAGGGGGAAGCACGTCCGGCGCGGGAGCGGTTTCGGGCAAACTGTCAGATCGACAGACTCGGATTCTTTCCAAGGCCTCATTGGTGGACGAGTATTCACTCGCGTCCCGGCTCTCGTACTTCCTCTGGTCCACCATGCCGGATGAGGAATTATTCCGCCTGGCCGGCCGCGGCGAGTTGCGAAAGAACCTCGGCGCGCAGGTCAAACGGATGCTGGGGGACGCGCGCTCGCAGGAGCTGGTCGAGAATTTCGTCGGCCAATGGCTGCAGGTCCGTGACGTGGAGGGCATCGACATCAATGCGCGTATCGTGCTTGCCCGGGACAGCGGCCAGGAAGGGAGTTTTCAGCGCGACCGGCGCCGTTTCCAGGAACTCCGTGACATTCCCGATGAAAAACTGACTCCGGAACAGCGGGTCGAGATTGAAAAGATGCGCGAGCAATTGCGTCGTCGCCAAAACCGGCCGCAAGTCGAGCTGGACCGCGACCTCCGCCGCGCCCTGCGGCAGGAGACCGAGATGCTTTTCGCGCACGTCCTGCGTGCCGATCGCAGCGTGTTGGAGTTGATCAACAGCGGTTACACTTTCCTGAACGAACGCCTGGCGAAGCATTACGGCATTACCAACGTGCTCGGCAACGAGATGCGTCGCGTCGATTTGCCCGAAGACCATCCGCGTGGCGGCGTGCTCACGCACGGGTCCGTGTTGATCGTCACGTCGAATCCCACGCGCACGTCGCCGGTGAAGCGCGGCCTGTTCATCCTCGATAACCTGCTCGGAACGCCTCCTCCTCCTCCTCCGGCGGATATCCCGCAGTTGGAGGAATCGGAGAAGGGATTCACGGACCGCAGGCCGACGCTGCGCGAAGTGCTGGCGATTCATCGGGAGAAGCCCTTGTGCAGTTCCTGCCATAATCGCATGGATCCGCTCGGTCTGGCGCTGGAGAATTTCAACGCGCTCGGCATGTGGCGCGAGATGGAGCGCGGTCAGCCCATCGACGCCGCCGGCAAGCTGATTACCGGCGAGCCGTTCCAGAGCGTCAACGAGGTGAAGCGCATCCTGGTGAACGAACGCCGCACGGATTTTTATCGCTGTCTGACCGAAAAGCTGCTTACCTATGCGTTGGGACGCGGTCTGGAATATTACGACGTGGAGAGCGTGGATCAGATTGTGGAGCGGATCGAGAAGGAGAACGGGCGGTTTTCCGCCCTGCTGATGGGGATCATCGAGTCGGCGCCATTCCAGAAACGGCGGACGGTCTCCGCGGTGACGTCCGTGGAGCCGAACGGGCAGGCAGAACAGCGCGTATTAACCAAATCGGAGCTATGAAAAAGAACTATTCGCTGAAACCCGACATTGAGGCACAACGATTCGCCAGTTTAAGCCGCCGCCACTTTCTGCGCGGACTCGGCGCCTGTCTGGCGCTGCCCGCCTTCGAATCACTCCGGCCGTTCGGCCTGCTCGCGGCTGAGGCCAAGGCAGCCGGCCAGTTGGCAACGACGTCAACCGGCGCCCCCTTGCGCATGGGTTTCGTTTACTTCCCGAACGGGGCCATCCAGCCGAATTGGTGGCCCAAGGGGGAGGGGAAAGACTTCGAACTGGCCCGCACGATGGAGCCGCTGGCGAAGGTGAAACATCAACTGCAAGTCCTCGGGGGCATGGACCACGTCAATGCCACGCCCGGCCCGGACGGCGCGGGCGACCACGCGCGGGCCAGCGGCACGTTCCTCACCGGTGTGCGGGTCAAAAAGACGGCGGGCGCGGATATTCAGGCCGGCATTTCCATCGACCAGGTGGCCGCCAATCAGATCGGGCATCTGACCCGGTTTCCATCGCTGGAGCTCACCTGCGACGCCGTTCGGAAATCCGGCAACTGCGATTCCGGTTATTCGTGCGCCTATCAGTACAATCTCGCCTGGCGTTCCCCCAACACGCCCGTGGCGCCCGAACCGAATCCGCGTCACCTCTTTGAACGAGTCTTCGGCGCCGGCGCCCACGGCGAGCGCCGGGAAGGCCTCAAGCGCCGCCAGGACCAGCAGCGGTCCATTCTCGACTTTGTGCTCGACGACGCGCGGAGCCTGCAAAATCAACTCAGCTACCGCGACAAGCAGAAGCTTGACGAGTATCTGGGCAGCGTGCGGGAGATTGAGAAGCGCATCGAGAAAGCCGAGCGTTTTGGCAAGACGCCCGACCCCGCGATCGATACGCCCGCCGGTATTCCGTCAAGTTTCGAGGATTACATCCAGGTGATGTTCGACATGATGATTCTGGCGTTTCAGACGGATTCCACGCGCATTGCGACGTTCCTGCTCGCCAACGAGGGGAGCAACCGCGCTTTCTCCGAAATCGGCATTGCCGAGGGGCACCATTATCTGACGCATCATCAAAACAAGCAGGACATGGTCGACAAGGTCGCGGAGATCGACCTCTGGTACACGAAACAATTCGCGAAGTTCCTGGAAAAGATGGAACAAACGAAGGACGTGGACGGCAAATCGCTGCTCCACAACTCGATGATCGTCTATGGCAGCGGCAACGCCGATGGCAATCGCCACACGCATGTGAACCTGCCGGTCATCCTGGCCGGTGGCGGCGGCGGCACGCTGACCCCAGGGCGATTTGCCAAGTTCGGCGGCGTGCCAATGAGCAACATGCTTCTCAGCATGGCCGACCGTCTCGGAGTCCAGGGCGTCGAACGGCTGGGCGATTCCACGGGACGGGTTGAGGGTATTTAACCGAGCTTCATGTTTCAGTGCGATCAAAATCTTGAAATCGGTCGTCGGACATCTGGTAATTTCAAGATTTGCGATGTCCGACCCGTCCTCCGTAGCAGTGCTGCTGGGCACGACTTGCAGAGCGTGGCTACTGCGGAGGGTGGATGCCTGATTTTCAGATTCACCGGCTGAAGTGCCGAAAAATGCCTCGCTAACTCTATGAACGCTGTCGATCCCATCGCTCGTGCCATTACTTCGCCAGGCCGCCGCCTCTTTCTACGCCGCCTGACGCTGGGTGCCGCTCTGTTCGCCGTTCCCGGCGCCTTTGCGGAGCAACTCATCCGCACGCCGCCGCAGACCGAGGGACCATTCTATCCCGACAAACTGCCGCTCGACACGGACAACGACCTGATCGTGGTCAACGACGGGGTTACTCCCGCCGTGGGCGAGATCACGTGGCTCAGCGGGCGGGTGCTTGACGCGCGCGGCGAGCCCATCCGCAACGCGCTTGTTGAAATCTGGCAGTGCGACAACAACGGCGCCTACCTCCACAGCGGCACGACCAATCGCGAGAAGCGCGACGCAAATTTTCAGGGCTTCGGCCGTTTCCTCACCGGTTCCACGGGCGAGTATCTCTTCCGCACGATCAAGCCGGTGGCCTATCCCGGCCGCACGCCGCACATTCACTATGCGATCAAGATGAAGGGCCGCAAGGAACTGATCACCCAGTGTTACATCGAGGGCCACTCCGGGAACGAGCGCGATGGCATCTGGAAAAACATCACGGACGCGAAGGCGCGGAAGTCCGTCACCATCCCCTTCGTCCCGCTCAAGGGTTCGCGCATCGGCGAACTGACGGCGCGCTTCGATGTCGTCATGGGTCTCACACCCGAAGCCTAATGCGGTGGACTTCAGCGTCCGTTTGACGCTGGTTCCATTGGGAGTCGGGGATTAATTCCAAATAGAAACGCGACCCAAGGCCGCCTTCCGCGAGAAACAATATGATCACCGTGAACCGGCGCTGGAAACCGAAGGGGTCGTCAGTCGTGATGCGCGGTCTCTTTACTCCTGCACTCCCTCACATTGCCAGTATTCTGTTCACAATGGTCACGTTGCTGCAGGCGCAGGAAGCGCCGCGGTTTGCCGGAGTTCAGAGCCTGACGAACCGTGAGACACTCCTTCAAGTGACCGGTTCAGCCGGCGTCAACTATCGGCTCGAAGTTTCCACGAGCCTCTCTCAATGGGATCCGCTGCTCACGCTGCTGAGCACGGGTCTGAACACGCACACGGATTCCGCTGCGCCGTATTTCAGCTCCCGCTTCTATCGCGCAACCGAGTTGAGCGGCACGAACTTCCTGACGGGCGATCACCTGACAACCACAAACGGTGATGTCGTCATTCATCCGATCAACCATGCCAGTTTCGTCATGAGCTGGAACGGCAAAATGATCTACAACGATCCCGTTGGCGCCGCGGCTCTCTACGCAGGGTTGCCGAAGGCGGATCTGATTCTCGTCAGCCATTCGCACGGCGACCACTTCAGCAGTGGGACATTGAACGCGGTGACGAATGCCAATGCCGTGATCATTGCGCCGCAGGCCGTCTTCAACAGTCTGTCCGCGGCGCAGAGAGCCATTACCATCGTGCTCACCAACAGGGCCTCCACGAATGTGATGGGTCTTAACATCGAAGCCATACCGGCGTATAATGCCAACCACCCGGTTGGCACCGGTAATGGGTATGTGCTCAACATCGGGGGCAGGCGCATTTACATGAGCGGAGACACGGGAAACATACCGGAGATGCGCGCTCTCACGAACATAGACGTCGCCTTCCTCTGCATGAACCAGCCCTACACAATGACCGCAAACGATGCCACGAATGCGGTGAGCGCCTTTCGTCCGGGAGTCGTATATCCCTACCACTACGAAGATCAAGGTGGTTCCCGGGTGAACGCCGGCCTCTTCAAACAGCGTCTGCCGAGCGATCTGGGCATCGAAGTCCGCCTGCGAAAATGGTATTAGCCGGAGGCTTGGCCCGCTCGGCGCCGGAGTGTGACGGTCACGAACTGAACCCACCAACACAAACGAAAGGATACCCAATGAACCGAATGCTGATTCCAATCGTCGCCGCCCTGTTGGCGGCTGCCACCGTCCAGGCCCAGGATTGGGCCAAGGCCCGAATCGAAAAATCCCCGCGCCACCTCGAGTGGGTGAAGGTGAAACACGGGAACCGCGAGGTGAACTGCTTCATTGCCTTCCCCGAAGTGAAGGAGAATGCCACCGCCGTGATCGTGATCCACGAGATCTTTGGCCTCACCGACTGGGTGCGCGGTGTGGCCGATCAACTGGCCGAAGCCGGTTACATCGCCATCGCGCCCGATTTGCTTTCCGGCACGGCGCCAGGCGGAGGCGGCACCGCGGAACTCGGCAGTGGCGACGCCGTGCGTAAGGCCATCTCATCGCTGCCGCCCGACCAGATCACGGCCGACCTGAATGCCGTCGCGCAATACGTTGCCAAACTGCCGGCCTGCAACGGCAAGATTGCGGTGGGTGGCTTCTGCTGGGGCGGGTCGCAGACCTTTCGCTTTGCGACGAACAACAAAGGCGTCAAGGCCGCGTTTCCTTTTTACGGCTCCGGCCCGGAGAAAGAGGAAGACATGGCGCGCATTGCCTGCCCGGTTTATGGCTTCTACGGCGGGAACGACGCCCGCGTGAACGCGTCGATACCCAAGTCCACCGAACTGATGAAGAAGGCCGGCAAGACGTACGAACCGGTGACCTACGACGGCGCCGGTCACGGTTTCATGCGCGCCGGTGAGGACCCAACGGACACCAACGAGGCGAACAAGAAGGCGCGCGAGGAAGCGTGGAAACGCTGGAAGGAGTTGCTAAAAAAGGTCTGACGCCGGTGCTGGAGCGCCGAATTCCGATTCGGCGTGGTGCGAGGGTGGCTGAATCATCACGCCGGTCCGGAAACCGGCGCTCCGGCTCGCCGGAGTCCTTACGTCTGTTGGCGAGCGGGAGCCAGCGCGCCGAGTGTCCTCGAATTCCCGGTGCCTTGCGAGTTGGACAGATTCGCGCCAAACCTGATTTGCGCCCATCGGGCTTCTTCGTTAGCCTTCCGACCTGTTTCCGATGAAACTTCGCCGCACCGTTGCGATCCGAGCGGGCGTGACCACCGTCGCGCTCGTGATGTTCGCCGGGATTGTTTGGTCCCCGCTCGCGGCGGCAACGAACGAGGAGAGGGCGGCGCGCTCGGCCTGGGCGGATTTTGTGGAGCCGGACTTTCCCTTCTTCTCGTCAGTGCTCGACGCGCGGAAGCCCGGATTGCCCGCGGACAACCTCACGCCGCGCGGGTTGATCCTGAATCTCGGCCAAGGTTGCTGGGCATGCTTCGACACGGAGTTGCTCCGTGTCTCCGCTGTCTGGACAGGCGCGGGCGTTTCGCCGGTGTCGATGTCGCAAGGCTCGTATCACGTAGCGGGACTCAAGGCGCCGGAAGGCCAGGCCAAATTGCCGCAGATCGTCGGCACACCGTGGCTGGCCGCCGGCATTTATCCGGGCTGGCAAACCGGCGAACAGATTTCACTCGTGGATCCGCGCGAGCCGGGACCGGACCCGAAGGAAGTCGGCCGCGGCCCGCTCGCGCCGTTGGCGGGCCGGTTCAAGGCGGTGCGATTGACGCAAGGCGGCCTGTGGCTGGATTACGACGTTTCCGGCGTGGCCGTCAGTGAATCGTTCGAATCCAGCAGGCAGGGAGACCAGCCGGTGGTCCAGCGTCGCATCCGCCTGCAGCGCGTGCCGCGGACGTTCTGGCTGTTGCTGGGCCGAAAACCGACTACGGGCGCTGATGGCCTCAAGTGGACGGTCAGGACCGATTCAGTCGGGGGAAAATCCGCAGCGGAACGAATCGAGCAGCCGGACGGTTTGCTCACGGTGCGTGTCCCGCCGTCGGAGGAGCCGGTCGAGTTGCTGGTTGCGATGGGCCTGGGTTCCACCGTCGCCACGTGGGACCGTGTTCGTGAGGGAAGAGAGGATGCTCCGGCCGCGACGCGCTGGCCCCGGGTCGTGACGACGGGCGCCACGCTTTCGTCCGCACAGGACGCCTATGTGCTGGACCACGTCGCGCTTCCGAATGACAACCCGTGGCGGCGGAACGTGCGCGTGGCCGACATCGCTTTCTTCAAGGACGGCCGCGCCGCCGTCGTCACGTTCGACGGCGACGTCTGGATGGTGTCGGGTCTGACCGGCGATCTGCGCGAAGTCCGCTGGAAACGCTTCGCTTCCGGACTGCACGAACCGCTCGCCCTGGTGGTGCGCGACGATGAACTGTTTGTGTACGACCGCAATGGCCTCTGGGGGTTGTACGACGCGGACGGCAACGGTGAAGCCGATCGGCACGAGCTGTTTTCCAACGTGTTCGCCCAGACCGCCGAAACACGCGAGTTCGCAACGGGAATGAGACTGGCGCCCGACGGCTCGCTCATCATTGCCAAGGGCGGTCAACAAAGTTCGACGACGGGCAAACACAACGGCACCGTGCTGCGGGTTTCACGGGACGGGAGCGCGGTCACGGTGCTCGGATGGGGATTGCGCATGCCTTTTATTGGCGTGCATCCGAAGACCGGTCTTGTCACGGCGAGCGATCAACAGGGACATTACGTTCCCACGACGCCGCTCCACATCATCCGCGACAACCAGTTCTACGGTTTCATCAGCCTGCTTCTGTCGAAAGAAAAATACCCGGCGCCCATCGCCGATCCGCTGACGTGGATTCCGCATTCGATCAACGCTTCCGGCGTCGGGCAGGTATGGTTGACGGATGCGCGCATGGGTCCGCTCAACGACGCGTTGATTCACCTCGGATACTATCGGCCGGAGATCTTTCTCGTCCGACTCAATCCAAGGGGATCGAAGATGCAGGCTGCGGTGGTGAGCCTTACGCGCAACCTGGAGTTCCCGCTGCTCAGCGGCGCCGTGAATCCAGCCGACGGAAGACTCTACGTCACGGGCTTTCAGATCTGGGGCACGACGGCCAGACACGTTAGCGGCCTCGCGCGTTTGCGTCATACCGGAGCGCCGCACACATTGCCGCGCGAAATCGCAGCGATGGACAAAGGCGTGTTGTTGCGCTTCGACGTGGCGCTCGACGCCGGGGCTGTCAATGCGGCGAACTTTTCCGCCGAACGTTGGAACTATGTTCGCACCGCCAACTACGGCTCGCCGCACTTCAAGCCCGACGGAAGCAAAGGCCAGGAGGCGATGCCCGCGAGCAGCGCCTACCTTTCGAGGGACGGCCGGGTGGTGTTCGTCGGCATCCCGGACATGAGGCCAGTGATGCAGATGCGCCTTGGCTGGACGCTGGTCACGCAGACGGGCGCGCGTTTCGAGCAGAGCGCTTATTTCACGCCGTACGAGTTGACCCCTTTCGATCCGGTGGCCGAAGGCTTCGAGCGGTTGACCGTGGACCTTGCGCCGCGGAGAACGCAGGTGGCGACGGCAGCCACACCAAAAACGGTGGAGGAAGGAAAACGCCTGGCCGAGTTGATGGGTTGTGTGGCCTGCCATTCCGCCGACGGCTCTACTCTGGGCAAGGTGGGTCCGAGTTGGAAGGGCCTGTTTGGCAGCGAGCGCGAACTCGTTGGCGGTGGCAGGGCGCTGGCCGATGAAGCCTATCTCCGGGAGTCCATCAAGGAACCGGCCGTCAAGGTGGTCCGGGATTTCGAGAAGTCGGACACCGGCATGCCCAGCTACGAAGGGGTGATCACCGACGAACAGATCGAGGCGCTGGTGCTCTACCTCAAGGCGCTGAAGTGAGAATTGACCGCCCGGCGTCCGCGGTCCTATTCTCCCGCCATGAATCAGCGATTCCTCTCCTGGATGGCGACGGTTTGTTTCCTTGCGGTCGGGATCGGCCATGGCTTCGCCGGCGAGAAGCTTTATTCCGGCAAACCGCTCCGCGCGTTGTTGATCACGGGCGGGTGTTGTCACAACTACAGGTTCCAGTCCCAGGCCATGACCAACGGCGTCAGCAAACAGGCCGACGTCGAATGGACGGTTGTCCACGAAGGCGGCAACGGCACACGGGCGAAGATCGATCTCTACAATGATCCCGACTGGGCGAAACCGTACGATGTGATCGTGCACAATGAATGTTTCGCTGACACCGACGATGCCGAATATGTCCGCAAGATCACGGCCGCGCACAAGGCAGGGAAGCCCGCGCTGGTGATTCATTGCGCCATGCACACCTATCGCGCGGCGAAGTTCGACGATTGGCGCGAGTTCCTGGGCGTGACGAGCCGGATGCACGAACATCAGAGCAAGTATCCGGTCAAGGTGGTGGCGAAGGATCATCCGGTGATGAAGGGTTTTCCCGAAAACTGGGTGACGCCGATGGATGAACTCTACATCATTGAAAAGCTTTGGCCGGGCGCGAAGTCCCTGGCGTCGTCCGTCAGCGAGAGGACAGGCAAGGAACAGCCCGTGGTGTGGGTGAACGACTATCACGGCACGCGCGTTTTCGGGACCACGTACGGACACTCGGACGAGACGTTCCGCGACCCCGTGTTCATCGATCTGCTGGCCCGCGGCGTGGTCTGGGCAGCCGGGAAAACAGAACGGGCAGGAAAGTAACCGACGCAGACTCTGCGTTGTCTTAAAGAAAGTACCGCACTATGAAAACGATCAATCGTAACATTGTCGTAACTCTGTTCACGCTATCCCTGGCCGTATTGGGGGCGCACGCGTCCAACTGGACGGAAGGAATGAAGGAAGGGAAACCCGACTTCAAATCGATGGGTTCGTTAGCCTTCGGGCCCGACGGCATCCTGTTTGTCGCCGACACCAAAGGGGCGGCAATCGTTGCCCTGGCCACCGGCGACAACACGCCCGCCGCCGGCGCCAAACTCCTCAAGGTCGAGGGGATCAATCAAAAGATCGCCGGGTTGCTCGGCTCCACCGCCGATCAGATTCTCATTGACGACATGGCCGTCAATCCCGTGTCGCGAAACACCTACCTGGCGGTTTCCCGCGGTCGCGGTCCCGACGCCACGCCAGTGCTGGTGCGGGTGAAGACCGATGGGCAGCCGGAACTGGTCGCGTTGGACAAATTGAAATTCTCCCGGGGCGAACTGCCGGATGCGCCGGTGGACGGCGTGGTGGGCCAGGGAAACCGCCAAAGCAATCCGCGACAGGAGTCCATTACGGACATCGCGTTCTTTCAGGACCGCGTGCTGATTGCCGGTTTATCGAACGAGGAATTCGCCTCGACGCTTCGGGCCGTGCCGTTCCCGTTCAAGACCGTTGCCAACGGCACGAGCGTGGAGATTTATCACGGCGCGCATGGGCGATTTGAGACGCGTTCGCCGGTGCGGACGTTTGTGCCGTTCAACGTCGGGAACGAGCCCCACTTGCTCGCGGCCTACACCTGCACTCCTCTCGTTCAGTTTCCAATCACTGAGTTGAAGCCCGGCGCCAAGATCAAAGGCAAAACCATCGCCGAACTCGGCAACCGCAACCGTCCGCTCGACATGATCGTTTATCAGAAGGACGGCAAGGATTATCTGCTTCTGGCCAACAGCAGCCGCGGCATCATGAAGATCAGCACCGATCGGATTGAGAAGGCCGACAGCATCGTCGACCCCGTTCAGGGAGGCGGCAAGAAGGGCCAGCCTTATGAAACGATCGAAAGCTGGACCGGTGTGGATCAGCTCGATCGGTTCGACGCCAAACACGCGCTGGTGATGCGCCGCGGCGAGGGCGGCGCGCTGAATCTCGAGTCACTGCCGTTGCCGTGAGGCGAAGCCGATGGCGCCGCGGGGAGGCCTTCCACGTAGGGGCGGGCGTCCCGCCTGCGATAGAGCCGGGCGTCTCGCCCGGCGGAAGCGGCGTGCGAATTGAATGCGCGCCGGATGTATTCCAGCACATGTCCGGGCGGCAGGATGCCGCCCTCTACGGCAGGCG
>JGI10216J12902_100762661_pt1 | contig 14744 bp, 5 predicted proteins | sample KanNatreferecore_FD_12902 | JGI IMG/M metagenome (IMG submission 12902)
CGTTATATGTCAGCGTAATTGCAGTTGCCATATTACCGTTAGCATACACGAACTCTTTTGAAATGTATGCGTTGATGCGGTGACCCAGATCAAAGTCTGAACGAGTAAGGGTCATGTAGTTCCTTCCGTTCACGGTTTCCATAAAGCGCCACTGCGAGTTGTTCTGTGAGCTGGTTCCCTCATTCAGTACCATTGAATGGCCCCATGTATAGTTTGCATTGAATGCAAATCCATTTCTGAATGCTTTGTCGATGGTGAAAGTGAAATTGTAAGAGTAACCTTTTCTTTCGTCATTATTGCTCAGCAAAAACACGTTGCCGGTATATGGGTTAGCGCCGGTTGAACGCATTGGTATGCGTGTGAAGCCTGATGGTCCATATACGTTTCTTACATCCGGACCAGTTGTTTTTGTAGCGGGCGGAATTATGTTTACGTTCTCGTAGTTGATCTCATTGATGTTCTTGCTGTAAATAGCTTCCATGGTAAATGTCCATCCTTTGCCAAGACGCTTGTCCATGCCAAGAGAAGCTCTGAACAATTTAGGAAGGCGGAAGTCTTTTGAGATCAGGTCTACCTGGCCTTTGGAATTTGCAAGGCTGATACCGAAATCTTCTGCAGCGTATTGATCGTATGGATCAGCTCTGAAAGTGATGTTCTGTGTAGCGGTAGGAGGGTTCAGGTCTATGACACCGATGCCAACACCATTTTGGTTGTAAACACCGCCGGGCCATACAAGTGGAATGCGTCCGGTGAACATTCCCATTCCACCGCGGATAACGATCGCTTCATCATCAAGCCTGTAAGTAAATCCTACACGGGGAGAAAGTGACCATTTGGGCGTTGCGATCTGTCCTGAACGTGCACCTTTCAGATCATAATACTGGGATATTTTGGCTATAGCAGTATCGTTGAAGAACTTGTCTTCACGTGGCTTTGTGAGGAACTCAGTTCTGTCAGCACGAAGCCCCAGATTCAGCGTGAAGTTGTTGCTCAGTTTGATCTCATCGTTCACGAAGAAAGAGATGCGCAGTGTCTTGAATTTCGCTGAAGCGGAAAGTCCCTGCTCTTGAGTTCCTTCGTCATCCAGAAGGGAAAAACCGCGCTGATAGCGGCGAGGTTTTGCGCCTGAAATGAAATCATTCAGGTTGCTGAACAGATAGTTGCCGAAATAATTCGGCACAAAAACGTTGAAGCTTTTGTTGATCTCATTATCTGTACCAAGGGTAATGATGTGCTTACCTGTATACACTTTAAATGCATCGAAGATCGATATGTTCTGCTGCTCCAGGAAGTTTGCTGCAGAGTTATTATCCGGACCAAACACCAATTGTCCTGCACCGTCAGTAATGGCTACTCTTGGAAAAGCTTCTTCGATCGGGTCTCTGTTGTCCAGCACTTTTGACAGCGTAAGCAGGAGGCGGTTATTTGCTCCCTTTGCAAATGAGCTCTTCAACTCCAGCGAGGTAGAATTTGTTTTTGTTGGGAAAGCATAACCATTCTTATAGAAGTTGATGTTGGTGCTGTTGCTTGCGGAAACGTTTAATCTTTCACCATCATTGAAACGATGGCTCAGCGTAAGCCGGTGATTGCTGTTGATGTTCCAGTCCAGCTTGGCAGTCAGATAATCAACATTTACGATCTCAGGGTTATCCAGGTAACTGCCCGGATCGTAGTTATAGTTATTCTTCAGGAAGTTTATCAGCTTGTTGATGCTGTCCTGGTTGGCTGTTCCGCGATAATCAGTGAAGTTGAATGGTTGTGGCCTTTCATCTTCACGGATCTCACCGAGAAAGAAGAAGAACAATTTATTTTTGATGATGGGTCCGCCAATATTGAAGCCTTTGTTTGCGCTTTTAAATTTATTGAGACGGGTGCGCTCAAGAACATCGGGTGAGCCAGTCTTAACTACCGGAACTGGTGATTTTCCGGCCAGGTTCTCGTTACGATAGATGTACCAAACGGAACCTTTGAATTCGTTAGTTCCTGATTTGGTAATGGCATTTATACCACCTCCTGTAAAGTTACCGATGGATGCATCGTAAGGAGAGATCACCACCTGGAACTGGTCGATGGCGTCAATTGATATCGGAGGAATGTTGGCCTGACCGCCGTTTGTGCCTGAAGCCGCAAGTCCGAATACATCGTTGTTCACAGCACCATCTATATAAAATGAGTTGTAGCGGTTATTTTGTCCTGCGATAGATACACCACCATCGCCAGTTATTTTAACCTGGGGGGTAAAGCTCAGGAAGTCTGAGATATTACGGCCTACTGAGGGCAGGTTGGCAACTTTATCACGGCCGATAAAGCTTTCTGCTCCGCCTTTACCTGCAGGGGGAGTTCCTCTGCGGGCTCCAACTACTACTTCTGTAAGGGTGGTGCCAGTCTCGGACATGGCAAAATCCTGGGTTGCGTTTTCTCCAAGTTGAAGAAAGACGTCGTCTTTCTTTCCTTGTTCAAATCCTACGAAGCTGACCACTATTGAGTAAGGTCCGCCGGGAGTCATGTTGTTGAAATTGAAGAGGCCACCACTACGGGTAGTTACCCTGTAAACTGTACCCGTAGGAACGTGGGTAGCGGTAACTGTAGCGCCAACCAGTGCTTCACCTTTGGAGGTTTTCACATTGCCGCTCATGCTACTGGTTGTCACCTGCGCCTGCATGTTAACCGGCAATAACAGCATGATAACTGCCAATACCGGCACTACAGCGAGGAGCCGTGCTATTTTCTTAATAAGCATAGTTTTGATTTTACGGATGCAAATAAAGGAATTATTGGCATATAAGAACACTCGGCTTTCCACTAAATTTGCACTTAAACCTTGAATAGAGATGCTTGACACTATTGAGAGCGCAGTTGAAGATATTCGTAACGGAAAAATAATAATAGTAGTGGATGATGAAGACCGTGAAAATGAGGGCGATTTCATTATTGCCTCCAATCACGTTACCCCCGAAGTCATCAACTTTATGAGCAAACATGGCCGTGGCCTCATTTGCATCGCCCTCCTCGAAGACCGCTGCCAGGAACTGGGACTTGAATTGATGGTCAATAATAATACAGCCCTCCACGAAACCGCATTCACCGTTTCGGTTGACCTGCTTGGCCATGGCTGCACCTCGGGAATTTCAGCGCACGACCGCGCTAAAACCGTTCAGGCACTCATAGACCCTGCCACTAATCCGGAAGACCTGGGCAAACCCGGACATATATTTCCCCTCCGGGCAAAAAGAGGCGGAGTGCTTCGCCGCGCTGGTCATACTGAAGCTGCTATGGACCTGGCAAGACTTGCCGGCCTTGAACCTTCAGGCGTGCTGGTTGAAATTATGAACGACGATGGCACCATGGCCCGCCTTCCTGAACTGAAAGAAATTGCAAAGAAGTTCGACTTCAAGCTCGTATCCATCAAAGACCTCATCGAGTATCGCCTCGGCATGGACTCACTCATCGAAGAGATTGTGAGAGTTGACATGCCAACCAGATACGGCCATTTCCAGTTGATAGCCTTCCAGGAAAAAGGATCCACCAATGAACATCTGGCTTTGGTGAAAGGCAAATGGGAAAAAGACGAGCCCGTAATGGTCAGAGTTCACTCGTCATGCTTTACCGGCGACATCCTCGGTTCAATGCGCTGCGATTGCGGAGAGCAATTGCACAAGGCAATGCAGGCCGTAGAAAATGAAGGCAAAGGCGTTGTTCTTTATATGAACCAGGAAGGCAGAGGTATAGGACTTCTCAATAAATTGAAAGCTTACAAACTGCAGGAGCAGGGAATGGATACCGTTGAAGCAAACATTCACCTGGGTTTTCCCATGGATAAACGCGATTATGGTATCGGAGCGCAGATACTGCGCTATCTCGGCATCACCAAACTGAGATTGCTCAGCAACAACCCGCAAAAACGCGCCGGCCTGCTTGGCTATGGTTTGGAAATTGTTGAGACATTGCCCATCGAATCAGTGCCCAACCCACACAACGAAAAATATTTACAGACGAAGAGAGATAAGTTAGGGCATAACATTCTTAAATGATGTGCACATTTTTACTGCGTTCCGGGAGCAACGTTGACAGAGTCCTTTGCCAATGGAGGTGGAACTGAAGTTTTCTTATTCTTTCTTCTGAACAATTCACTCAGATTATCAAACTCACGTCGATGTGAGATACTCACGCCTGAACGATTCTGACGGCTATTGATAATGTAATCCCAGCTATCGCGATAGAAGAATGTAAGGAGAAGTTTTCCATCAGGGGTCAGTTTCCATTCTGCAGAAAGATCGGGCAGGAACTGCGTACGTGCAGCCTGCACCTGTTGCGTATTCAATCCAAAATCAAGCGCACTTCCAAACGTGAACGTAAGTCTTTCATTGAGGATGCTCTTTGCAAATGAAACGTCCAGCTTTGTTCTATCGATGGAAAGGTTATTTGCATTTTCATTCAGGAAATTACTTCCGCTGTACAACTCCGCATTGAAGTTCACCTTCACGCCGGTTTTTTCAAATGCACGTGAAAGCTGTTTCGATATCTGATTCGAAACAAAACCTGAGATGCTGTTCACCACAATGCTTTCAACGCCACGGGTCACAAGGTTACCGGTACCGTTATTTCCAAGCGGGCCAAAACTGTTGAATACTATCAGGAATGAAACCTGCTTGTTCAATTCATTCTGGTCGCTTTGAATCCGCTGAAGAACAAACTGTGCTTCCTGGTCGTTACGGATAGGACTGTTTGGCGGAAGCTCCAGTGAAAATTCAATGTTGGGCTTCATCAGATCTTTCGTAAGGCTGGCAATTACGTATACACTTCCACGGTAGCGCAAAAGATTCTGGCTGCTGATGTTGATCGCGGCGCCAGAAAAATTGAGATCACTGAACCGAACATTCTCTGCTTCATATTTTGCGTCGATCTTGATCTGTGCATTGTAAGGATCACCTGTCCATTGAATATAATTGCCTGCGCCTTCCAACAATGTAAATGGCTTGCGAAGGAAGCTCTGAAATGTAAACCTGTAATCTCCCCGGTCGATGTTGTATCGGCCAACAATGGAAAGATCTTCATTGGTTCCCGCTCTTATTTCGAGGTTGCCGTTACCATTCGCTTTGATCTTATCACCTGAAAGCTCGTCCATGATCACGTATGCATCCACATAATTGTTTGCAGTGATGTCGAGCGTTACGGTAAGATTTGTTTCTTTCGATTTTGCAACGGGCTGCATTTCCTTACCATACACTTTCCAAACAATGAAGTCTGCATCGCTGCTCTCACGTGAAGCCGTAGACGTAGGAAGATAAATTTCTGAACTATCTACTGGCTCTCCGCGAATGTCCATGCGCATATCATCCTGCGCACCTGTCAACGTGAAATCAGCTCTGCCGATCACATTACCGTAGAACTGGCTGTTGTCAAGTGCGGTTGTATTCAGCAACTCCAATCTCGGCGTTGTAATCGCAAAGTCAAAGGCCATATCCTTGAAACCATTGTGGAAAAGCTTGGCCCTGGTTATTTGTGCAGTGTTTTTCTTGTCGTCCCTGATGGTCATTGAACCAAAGTCGATGTAACCATCTTTGAAATCTATGGTGGCCGATGGAATATTGTAGAACACCTGTGTGTAATTCACTTTCATTCTGCCACTATCCAACTTCACCTGTCCAAGCCATTTCATTTTATTGCCAAGTCCGCTGATGCGAAGGTTGCCTGTTGCATATCCACTTACATCAGAAAAAAGACCAGAGAGATAGTTATTTAAAAATCCGATGTTGGTCCTTACAAAATTTCCGGCAAGATCAATTTCCCTGTTGCCAAGACTATCGGGTTTAGACAGCAATCCTTTTATATCGAAATTGAAATTTTTGTTTTCAGACAAAGCGCTGAAATTGATGCGGCCGGTAAGTTGATTATAATTAGCAGTCGTAACTATCCTTCCAATCGAATCATTGTCGAGCCTGAACTGATCTGTTTCTCCGTCAAGTGTAATCTGCATTTTTCCGAAAGGATCGATCACATCGACAGTTCCGCTGAACAATCCTTCAATGCGATTACCCTTCACGAGGAAAGGAGTGAAATCGCCCAAATTAATTTTACGCAGCGTTACCTGAATATCGTTTGTGTTACCTGTGGCAGATGGAACGGTTGTTACAACTACTTCCTGATCGCCGCTGAATATGCGAACGCCATCGGCAGCAACAATATCTTTACTTAAGACAAGCTCACCATCTTTTGCAATTTGCCATTGCTTGCCATTCACTTCAAAGGTTGAAGGATCAAAAAATATTCTTGCACCCTGCGGAATGGTTTGCACTCTGGCGGCAATATCGGCAGAGTTCAAAGCCTGATTGGCGCTGGTTTGTACACGCACCTGCGACCAATCATTGGCCGAGCTTACACGAACATTGGTTTGCGGAAAATGAAGGCTGTCGTTGATGTAAACATCACCGATGGATGTTTCCATAACAAGACTATCAAGGTTACCGCGACCTTTTACATTGGTGTTGTAAAATGCAAGGTTCTGATAATTGAATTGCGGAACTTCTGCATTGAGGTCAAGCAAACTTTCTTTTGAATTGATCCTTCCGCTGATGGTGCTGAAATTGAATCCCTGCAATCCTGGATCGATGAGACTGATGTATTCATCAACCTTCTTTGTTGTGATCACAAAGCTGAAGTTCTCATTGGTGAGAGTTCTGCCTGCGGGCTTGATGTATGATGGATAATACCGGTTAAGAAAAGTTTGAAATGCTGCAGGCAATTCGCGAATGGAAAACTCACCTGCGATGGCCCCGTCAAATTCGTTGCTTACAACAGTGAGTGTTTTGTTGTTGTCCATCACTTTCGATTCAACAATGAGTGAATCGAAGGAGAAGCGCTTGCCTTCACTGTAGAGCGATGCTTCGTAAATGCGGGCAGTGCCCATGAAGTCGTCGATGGTGGTTCCCGTAAAGTCTACGTGAAACTTTCCATTGAACTCGAGGTTCTTGCTGTAAAGGTTCAGCTTTTGAATGTCTGCTTTTTCAACGTTGGCCGTGAAATCGAAACGCGGCGCTGCCTGATTGAGGTCGATCACACCATCAAGACTTACCAACAGATTGGGATCCTTTGAAACAAACTTACCGTTGAATAATTTTTTGTTGAAGCTTCCATTGATGGCCACATCGCGATAAGTATATCCTTTGAAGCCAAGTTCCTTTACTGTTCCTTCAAGCGTAGCATCGAGTTTGTTAAGCTGGAAGCCACTGCCTCTGATCTTTCCATTGAAAGTAAGATTGCCGAGCTGGTTGTTACCTAAGAATTCACCGAGCTTGAAATTATTTGTATTGATGGTACCTGAATAAACCGGCTGTGCACGATTGAGCTTCATGTTAATGTCACTGCTGATGGTGCCTAAGTTCGTTTGCATGGTACCGTAAGTAACAAAGTCTTTAATGAAACCTGTGAAGTTTCCTTTGAAACGTACGTACTCTATTTTGCGAAGGTCTGGAGTAGTTACGTTGCGCAATGAAGGAACCAGCTTCACTGCATCTGCATACGTGGTTTTGAATTCATTTGCTTTGAAATCGATGTATGCTTCATCGATATCGGGCAGACCTGAAATTTTAAAATCGCCGCTCAGCACAGTGTTGTTGCCGGCCTGTACTGAAAGATTTTTACTGGAAAGATTATCGACCGATCCTTTTACATTGCCTTGCACTCTTATCACCTTGTCCCAGTCTTTGATGGCCGGCGCAAAGTATGCAATGTCGTCGCTGTTGATCTCTGAGCTTTCAAACCTGCCTTCCATTACAACTGCGCTAATGAAATCGCCCATGTCGTCGAAGCTATTGTAGTGCATCGCAAAATAATTGCGGAGGCGGCTTCTGTTGGTGCGAATGTCCAGCTTGTCAAACGCCATGAGCTCCGGATGCATGGTAACATCGGCAGTAAAGTTCTTTACATCGAAACCCGAACGTTCTTTGGTGCGCAGGTTCACATTTGCAGTGATAGTATCATTGACAAGTCGAAGGTTCTTGATGTTGCCGTTGATATCTGAAAAGGTCATGTGCGCCCCATCGAAATAAGTGAAGGGCTGACGATCTGTGAAGCGATCATTTTTGAAAGTGCCGTGCTCAATTACCAGTTCATCAACGGTAACGCTCCAATGCTCCGGGTTCCATCGAAGGTTTGCAGTATCGTTCACGATCACTTCAACGGAATCGGGACCAATCTTAGGTCTTGGTCCGCGATTGCCACGATATTTATACAAATAGAGCTCAGGCTTTACGACCGTGAGACTTTTTATGTGTGCTATTTTTTGATTGAGGTCAACGTTTTCAGGGTCCATTTTCAGGGAACCGATCTTAATGATCTGGTTAGCGCCCAGCCATCCGTCCTTTTGAACCAGGGCTACGTTTTCCAGGTCAACGATCTTGAAATTGTATTCGATGGTTCTTCCCTTCTTTGCTTTTTTGGGACCTGAGAAATAATCGACCAGAAACTGATAGTTCCAAACTGAGTCAGTGCGTTCGAAATTTATCTTGGCGTCTTTAAGTGCGATGTACTTCAGCTCGATATTGTCTTTGAAAAAGAACCAGTCTGTAATGCGAACTTCCACAGTGCCTGCATAGAGAAGTGTATCTTTATTGCGGTCTTCAACCAATGTTCCTTCGAGGAGCATTTTGTTGAAGAGGGCGAAGTCTACTTTCTTTATGCTGATGGTGGTGTTGAGATCTTTGGAGAGTTTGCTTGTTACTTTACCTGCGAGCCAGTTTTGAACGGGAGTTGTCTGGATAGCGAGCCAGGCAAATACTATAAGCAGCATAATGCCGAGCAAGGTATAACGGGCTATTTTCCAGAACTTTTTCAAGAGATGGGAATAGGGTATAAAAATACTTAATCGGTTAGGGTTGAGCAAATTCAATACCACAGTTGAGCCGGATAATCAAGCATTCGATTTAGTTTTGTTAAAAATCACTCACATAATGAAAAGGTTTATTGTATTAACGGTTGCGGGTCTGCTCTGCTTTGCGGGGTATGGACAGAGCTTTAATAACGAGAAGGAAAAAGTGATAATGGTCATTCATGGAGGCGCTGGTACCATTTTGAAAAGCCAGATGACTCCTGAGCGTGAAAAGGCTTATCAGGATGCACTTACGGCCGCACTTCAAAAAGGTTATGATATACTGAAAAAAGGAGGTACTTCTCTCGATGCAACGGAAGCTGCGGTGAGGGTGCTGGAAGATAATCCTCTTTTTAATGCGGGTAAGGGAGCTGTGTTCACTAACGAGGGAAAGAATGAACTGGATGCGGCCATCATGGATGGACAAACGCTGAAAGCCGGTGCTGTAGCGGGTTTAACAACAGTTAGAAATCCGATATCACTTGCCAGGGCCGTGATGGAAAAGAGTCCTCACGTGATGATGATCGGTGGCGGCGCTGAACAATTTGCGAGGGAGCAGAAATTGGAGATCGTTGATCCATCGTATTTCCGTACGGAGGACAGGTGGAAGGGATTGCAAAGAGCGAAGCAACAGGATTCGTTGAGGCAGACAAAAAGTACGTCGGCTGTTTTGCAACCTGAGAATCGTGATGATAAGTATGGAACTGTTGGAGCCGTGGCTCTGGACCAGAAAGGGAATCTTGCTGCGGCGACGAGCACCGGGGGTATGACCAATAAAAAATATGGAAGGGTGGGTGATGTTCCCATTATTGGAGCCGGAACTTATGCTAACAATAATACGGTAGCGATTAGCTGTACGGGCTGGGGTGAATTTTTTATCAGGCTGGTTGTGGCCAAGAGCATCAGTGATCTGATGGAGTATAAGGGAATGAGTGTGCAGGAGGCTTCTGATAAACTTGTGATGAAGGATATTCCTGCGTTAAAGGGTGATGGTGGATTGATTGCTTTGGATAAGAATGGAAAGTTTTCGATGCCATTTTGCACGGAAGGGATGTATCGTGGATACATAACCGAAAGTGGACGTATAGTGATCGCGATTTATAAGCAGTAGTCAGACGTCAAAAGTCAAATGCGAACCCTTTCACGTTTGACGTTTCACTTTTTTAGCCACCGTAGATAGAAAGGTAACCGATTAATTTTTAGAACGGGATAGATCTCCTGCTTCGCTCCGAAGCTGCTGTAGAAGTAAGCCAAACTGTGAATGTCGGAACCTTCAAAATCCAACACCAGATCCTGACCCGCCTGGTCCGCAATAAACCGGTCTATCAAATAATGCGAAGCACCTAAGGTTTTGCCATTGGGATGATTACCCACTAAAATATAATATGCACGCTTGTTAGAAAAGAAGAACACTGCCGACGCAAGCAACTCACCCCCTGAACCAACGATGCCATAAGTAGTGGTTTGCCCCTTCGAACTAAGAAAGTGAAAGAGCTTTTCAAACTGTTGCCACTCCCATTCAGAAATTTTGACAACAGTTTGCAATTGTGATTTAGCGATATCGATAATATTCTTTACATCAACATCCTTTCGCGCAACGCAACCAGCATCGATTGCTTTTTTTATATTACGCTTTACGTTCTGCCGGTAATTAGCAGATATGGTTTCATAGGCATTACGCAACGACAAAATAAAATTTTGTCTAAGATCGCCGTTAGGCAAATCATTTCCTGCATTAAGATTGATATCTATGAGCCGGAATTTTGCAGGGATCGCAGCAATGAATTGCTGCACTACAGCATCATCAATTCCATTTCCAAATACTCCTGCCGATGCTACAAACGGAGGCTGATAGAGATAATAAATTCCAAATTTTTTATTCCACGTGAGTGGCATCACGGCCGCATAGTCGTCCAGCACCAACGCATCCCAATGCTTACTCATATGATCCAGATAAAATGAATAAGCATAGATCAAACCGTTGGACGCACTGCGAATGCATTCATCCCATTTTGATTTATCGATATCGTGATGCTGCAGGTATCTCATAAAAAGCCTGCGGGTCCAAATAATTTCCGGCTGTTCAAAATGTGCAGATCGATAGAGAATGAAATTCTCTTAATGAATTTGTATTCTTCGGGAAGTGTTTTTAGATTGTCTTTGAATTCACTGCTGAACACAAGCGGAGCATAAATGTTGATGGTATTCTTGAAAAGACTTAGCTGAAGTCCGCCGGTGTACAAAAATCTGCTGGTGGGCGCATCTTTTTTCCAGGCCTCCGCATACGTACCAAAATCGAGGAATATTTTCAATGGAAGTTTTATCGGGAATAATTTAGGAGGTAATGTGGTCGTAAAGTTCATCGATGCAACCCATTTGTCGGAACGGCCCTGCAATCCCTGAAAAAGATCGGTACGAATTTTCAATCCACCATCACGCATCATGATCTGCTGTCCCTCAAAACCATCAACCTCATCGCGACCAAAAAAATAATTGCTGTACGTATAATCTTCATTACCCCTAACCGCAGTGAGTTTCGGCATGTAGCGTTCGGTGCTCAGGTCTTGCGTTCCTCCAACGTAACCAAACTTTGCAGCGAACAAACGTACATTCATTCCGCCGCCATTTGCATAGTTGAAGAAATAGTTCCCTGTAAAATTGATGCGGTAAAAATCTTTGGCTTGCTGAATTTGCAACTGCGTCTCGTAAGGGTATAATTTACGATAGTTATCAGCGCCTATTGTGAGTTGATTCAGATACCTTGTTTCGTAACTCGTTCCTGTAGGATAGTAGAGAGAATCGGAGTGCGACATCACAAAGTTAAAATCTTTTTCTCCAATGAGGTAAGTACGTGCTTCCATCCACCAAGTGTGATGATTGCGCTCATTCTTTTTGTTGAATACAAGTTTCACAAAAGGAACGAGTTTATAAAAACCACCAAACACTTTTCCGCCAGTGCTGTCTGTTCCACTCATGCTTGAAAACCTTCCGCCACTTATTCCAGCCTGTACTTTGTACACTTTTTTATCGGGATAAAAATTGTATTGCATTCTTCCAAGTCCATTCAACTGTTTGCTGTTGGTAGCATACAATGGAAACAATGCAAATTCAAACCTGTTTTGCGGCAAAGTGTAATTGTGAATGCCGAGGCCGATCATAAACTGATCATACTTATTATAGCCAATGGCTGGTAATAAACCGATGTAATGATATTTATCGTGGTCTTTAAAGTTTACGAAGGCAGTGAGTTTCGGTTTTCTTTTTGGTTGAAGTTCTCTGAAAGAATGTGGTTTCAACCCAAAGAAATCTTCAGGATAAGGATGTTTGAATTTCCACGTTTCATAATATGCTTTCATGGACGAATCAAATTGTTCTCGTCCCAACATCGCCTCCAGCACTTGCAGCGAATCTGCCGTACCCATGTACGCAATGATGCCGTAGTTATAATCTGTAAATTTTTCTGAAGTTGTAGTAATGGGCTGATCTTTTTTTATCTTCCTGATCACATCCAGCATAAATTTCATTTCATTGTCTGGAAGCTTCTTCGAGTTAATGGAAAGCAATCTTGTATTACCATATTTTTCCTGCATGTAACGCAGATCATAATAGGTGTTCATGCCTTCATCCATCCATGGAAATTCTCTTTCATTAGAAGCAAGAATTCCATAGAACCAATTGTGTCCCAACTCGTGCTCGATAACGAAATCAAGCTCTTTTTCATTACTGATGCCACGCAACAAAGTAATTGTTGGATATTCCATTCCCCCAGCCGCACCCGGAGGACCCTGCACAACCGACACAACATTGTAAGGGTATTCACCCAATACCCGTGAGCGAAAGCGAACAGCATCTTTTATCATCTGCATGCTTTCGCTATAAAGTTTTTCTTCTTTCGGAGTGTAATAGCTGAATGCTTTGATCACACGGCCAGATGGCAATGCCAGCGTATCCTGCTTTACAATAAAGTCTTTATCGGCAAACCATGCAAAGTCGTGCACCTGCGTTTGTGTGTATCGCAAAGTTTTTGTTGCACCAGTTGTTTCTTCATGCTGCAATTCACCAGTTGATGCAACAACATATTTAACAGGAAGGGTTATACGAACATCGAAGCTTCCAAACTCACTGTAAAATTCTCCCTGATCAAGATAAGGCATAGGATGCCAGCCCTTATGATCATACACCGCAGGTTTGGGATACCATTGTGTTATTTGAAATGACTGTCCGATATGTCCGCCTCTCGAAAAATTTTGAGGCAATTGAATATGAAAAGGCGTTGCGATCTCCACCTTCTTCCCCGGAGCAAGCGGTTCAGCCAAAACAACTTTTATGATATCGATGTGTTGCGGATGGTCTTCAGTCTTTAGTGCGATGTTGCCAATTCTGAAATCGAGCCTATTGATGTAACCACGTTGGTTAGTGTTGCTGAAATAAAAGTCTGTCCTTCCATTTTCAAGCAATTGATCACTGAATGCAGTCTTATCATTTTTAAATGCGTTGGGCCAGATGTGAAACCAGATGAATGAAAGTGTGTCGGGGGAATTATTGGCATAGATGATTTTTTCAAATCCATCGAGTGTAAATGCTGTATCGTTGAGTCTTACATCGATAGTATAGTCAACTTGTTGTTGCCACCGACTTTGAGCGGAGGCGGATGATTGAACTAGTATAAGGATAAAAAGTATGAATAAAATTCTGGCCATAATATTTTGTTGGAAGTTGGAGGTTGGATGTTGGAAGACCTCCAACTTCCAACCTCCAACAATTTAGCGTCCCTTGCCTGTAAAGATGATACGCAATGTATGCAGCAATATCTTCAGATCAAGCGCCACCGATACGTTCTCGATATAGATGAGGTCATACTTCATACGCTCGATCATTTCATCAACGTTTTCTGCGTATCCAAATTGCACCATTCCCCAGGAAGTAAGTCCCGGCTTCACTTTGAGCAGGTATTTAAAGTAAGGGTTCTTTTGCAGTATCTGGTCGATGTAATATTGCCGTTCAGGCCTCGGACCAACAAGGCTCATCTCACCACGAAGAATATTCCAGAGCTGCGGAAGCTCATCCAGTCTCCATTTGCGCATGGTGCGTCCCCATTTTGTTATGCGAGGATCATTAGCCGATGAAAGCGCCGGACCATTCTTTTCAGCGTCGGCGAACATTGAACGGAACTTGTAAATTTTAAAGTGCCTGCCTTTAAATCCGATCCGCTCCTGCGAAAAAATGATCTTTCCGGGTGACGATAAACGCGTTCTGATCGCAACATACAGCATCAATGGCGAAAGAAAGAACATTCCCGATAACGCAGTAGTTACATCGATAAGTCTTTTTATGTTTTGTTGCCAGTCTGGTATCAAAGTGGTTTTGATATCGGTAAGCACCGCACCAAATACATTGCTGGTTTTTACAGAGCCTGAAAGTATGTCGAGCGTATCGGGCACGATCTTGATCTGAACGTCTTTTTCACTCAGCCGTTCAATGATGTTTTCAACCTGTTCTCCCTTTTCGGTGGCAATTACAACAAGGTTCACATGTTGCTGATCTATGATCTGTTCAATTCTTTGAAGGTCGCCAACGTGTGGCAGGTTAAATGCAACGCCGTTCTTTCCATTTTCACCGTTGCTTACATAACCGATGTAATGATAGCCTGCAAGCCGAAGTCCGTCCGCGGTATCAGCATAAATTTTTGAAGCGAGGGTTTTATTACCCACCAGCAGGGTATTGAATCGAACGCTCCCTTTGTTGAGCTGCTGTTTTACCATGGTAAGAATGATCCATCGGCCGGTAATGGTCAGCAGAAAATGGGCAATGATGTAAGTGATGTATGCTTTGTAATAATAAGTGTAATTGTGCTGAGGGTCGTTGATCACAATTAAAA
>JGI10216J12902_102866631_pt1 | contig 14743 bp, 20 predicted proteins | sample KanNatreferecore_FD_12902 | JGI IMG/M metagenome (IMG submission 12902)
CGATTCAGCCGCTCTCGCACCTCTCCACGGCTAGAACTACACGAGTTAGCCGGTTTGGCGCAAGACGGGTGTGACCCCCGATGTGACCCTTTGTCCCTGAATTCGCGCGGCTTCCGCCATCACGAGTGCATCGCTGAGGCGTCCGTAACGTTGCGTCGTCACGACGCTGGAGTGCCCCAGGATCGCCTGTAGTGCTGAGAGCGATCCGCCAGCTTCAAGCCATCTGCAAGCGAACGTGTGCCGAAGCTGATGCGCGTGGAAGCCTTCGATGCCCGTCCGCTTTATGACCTGCCTCGCGAACCCATCTGCGTCGCGGATGGGCAGGAACAGACCGACCCTTTGCTGCAACTCAACGAGCAAGTCATCCGGTACCGGTACCGTTCGAATCTTTCCACTCTTGGTCTGGTGAACCAAGAGACAGCAATTCCGAAGATCCGAAGCTTGGGCCCGAGTCGCTTCACTCCACCGCAAGCCCGTTCCGAGCAGCAAGCGGCAAATGAACCCGTATGGTTCGATCAGTGGCGCTAATGCTTCAACCTCAAGGTCGCTAAGCCGGTCGGGTGGTCGCTCTTGAATTCTCGGCATGACCCGACTAGGAAATGGGCTGCGCTCAATCAGCACGGACTCTTCGCACCAATTGAGCAGGCATCTCAAGTCGGACAGAATGTGCTTCACGGACTGTGGGGACAGGCCTTGCCTCCCGAGCCACGTCGCATATTCCCTGATGTGCTCTCTGGACAGCTTCCTGAGCATACGGTGCCCCAGGTGCCGAACCAGGTAGTCACGCACACGCTGAGCCGCGAGCCCATGATCCGCTTCGCGCCTAGCCGTCGGGATGTAACTCGAAAGCCACCTCCGGGAGACTTCCTCCACAGAGACATGGCTCCCGAGCGGGGTCACATCGGTTTTCAAAGAACGGAGTCTGCGGCAGGCTTCTTCGTAGTCGGTTCCAAGCGCTACCCGACACGATCGACCGTTGACTTTCCTTCGGTAAGTGTACGTCTTACCGCGTTTGACCATGTTCGGCAGTTTCCGCACGGACTATCCTCTCCGAGCTTCCACAAAGCGGAACACGTCGCCGCGAAAGAATCTAATGGTTCGACCGATTCGGATGCAAGGCAATTTTCCATTGTCTATCAAGCGCCGGACGGTTTTCTCGCTAACCTGCATGATCGCCGCAACGTCAAATACGTTCAACAGTATCATCGCGCTCCAGCTTCCGGGTTCACGCATGACCTTGTCTCACACCGTTAATCAGACTTCGCTTTATCCTTTGCGGCAGTCTTGGACACCGCTCCCTCGTGACGCACATGTCGATGATGTCGTTGTTATACAGGTGTATAGCCATGCTCTCCGGTATAGCCATAAGCTCCGGCTCGTTAACTACTTTATAAGTAGTGTTACTAGGCTGCGACATTATCGACACCATCAACACTCTGCGACCCACCGTCACCCGGCAACGCCACCCCGTATTTGTTCATGACGCTCTCAAACTCGCGCGGATGGTAGACCACAAACCTGCCTTCGCTGTCCCGCTCCGGAATCATTCCGAATGCTCTCAATGTCGTACACACGTCCCGCGACGTGTATGCCTCGCCAACACCAAACTGTCCGACTATCTTCATCGATGCCACTGTTGCGATACGCGCCACGTGTACCTTCTTCCGCCCGTGACCCGGCGCCCTGTTCCACTCAATGACAAGGGCGGATGCCACGCAAGCCTCCTTCGAGCTATATCGCGCATCGGTGATATCTGCCTGAAGCTCGACAACCATGCCTCGCAGCGCCTCAAGCGTCGGAACATCCTCAATGAGCTGAGCAAGGGGGATGTACAGCTGAAGCATGCGCCCCTCAACATCGGCGATTGGCTCAACGTCACGCAGCGCTTTGAAAAAATGATCTTGACGCCAGTGCAGTAGCTTGTTACGCAACTGCAACGCCTGATGTTCGTACTCCTCGGGGCGCTCGTGAGGCACGTTGCCCATTTCGGCACTCGATTGCATCACAACACGAATGCATCTGGACTCCAGAGCTGCGTCCGGAAAGTTGCTTCTCCCAGCGAGTATCTTCGGGCCAAACGCGGAAAAGGCTTGCGTGCGATACGCGCTGCCTTCGATGGGTACCTGTTTGAGAACCGTAGACGTATAGCGTTGGTATCCGGACCGCAATATCATCATCTTCTCCTGGTCAGCATAGTTTTTCAGATTGAAGTCTGTCTCATCAAGAACCAGTGTGCCTCCGCCTACTTGCTCCAAGACCCGATACAGGGTAGCTGGGGAAGCGTTGCCTTGTCCCACGATCGCCCTGAAGCACAAGTCCCCGATGACCTGTGCGGCCGTGCTCTTGCCGGATCCAAAGTCCCCAATGAATCGGAGGTACGGCGCTGTTTGGAATCGATCGTAGACCCAAGTAAAGAGTACATAGGCCGCGAGTAATGATGTGCTGGTGGCATTTGGCAGCACGACGTAGCGGCGAATGTGGCTTTCAAGTTCCGCAACAAGCGTATGCTGGGTGCCATACGGGGTACTGCATTGGGGCAGGCGTACAACTCCCCTAAAGATCAGATCATCCTTCAACGGGACGAAACGCCGGTCCCCGTACTTAATGCCTTTCGCCGACACTATTCCTCGGCTACCGTCCTTCACGACAAACGTGGCAAAGGCGACTTTGCCCGTCTCCGGATTGTAGACCTGATCGATTAGACCGCCTGGACTGATCAGCCCACACGTAGGCTGGTAGATCACCTTATCCGCGACCTTACCCTCCGGCGTTTGTTCATCGGCTATTGGGACGAATTCGTGAGTCACGCGCGCTCCCCGTCGCTACTCTTGTGCGCTGGCGCCTGTGCCTGAGGTGGCGTGCAGGATGCCAAGATAGGAAACTCCAATCGGCATGCCTTCGCGTAGTAATGTTCCAACGCGCGTTCCAACGCGTGAGCGCGGGCCTTGAGCGGCAGTGTCCTGAACTCGTCGACAAGACTGCACATGATTAGCTCCTTCGAACTAGAGCGACCTCTTTGCGATGTCCTGGTTCTCCAGGGATGATGATCCCCATCGCTGAGCTGATCGCGGAGGATGGGTATTTGGTCTTGCGCTGGTTCCGATGCACACGCGGGAAACAAGTATTCAAAACGGATGAAGACGGGCTAGACACTAATGAGCACAATTGAGAACAAGGGAAAACAAATCAGCACAAACGGGAACAGTGTGAGCCTCTGGAATTGACGCGGCGTTGACCTACGATGCGATTCCGATTCGTGCCAGGGAAAGCGTGAGGTGCGCCGGGGCACCTTGTGGTCGGTAGCTTGCGGGAGGGTCTTGGCATCGTGTCGCACCCAATCCATTCCACCTAGCGTCGATGAGGTGAGGTTGCGCTCTTCCATCGTCCCCGCCCCGCCCGCGACGACGATTATGAAGCCGACGGCGTCAAGGCGAGTCGAGATGTGTCAATATCCGCCCGCGGGGCGAGAGACAGACCATTGGTGCGGCAGAGAGTGGCACATGCGCGTTGAGGGCACAGGCCCGACCTCCGACTCCCCATGATGTTGCCCCCCCCGCGCGACTGCCGATGACGACTTCGGAGGGTGTTTGTCTGTCCTTCACCGGGAGGTGGGCTGTGGCTCGAAAGTTCTTCTACGTGTGCGCGGGGCTGTTCTTGTTGGCGGGGGCTTTTGCTTTGGGAGCGAGGAGTGTCGGGGCTCAAGCGCCTGGGGACATTGCCGGATACTCGGTCGCCACCGGCGGTGTTTACCACTACGTTATTCAGTCGAACGGCGACGTTTGGGCTAGATACAACCCAAATGGAGGGACCACCTCATTCGCTGATCCCCCCAACTACGTCGGTAACTTCTTCGGCGGTCCTACGCCGGCCAAGAAGATGAGCATGGGTCAGATCAAGCGGCAGTTCGACAACGGAGGTGGGAAATGAGCAAGCGGTTCATGCAAATGTCTCTGGCTCTTCTCGCCGTGGCACTCGCTTACCACGTTGGGGCCAAGGGCGCGGGAGCGCAGATCGGAGTCGTTGTTTCAGGCGGTCACGTTCAACTGAGCGATGGATACGCCATCACGGGAGTCGTTGGTCGAACGCCCTACGTGCTCGACTATGGCAACCAGCAAGGGACGCAACTGCCCAGCCAAGTTCCTGGGACAAGCCCAGTGGTCTCGACGCTAGGCTCGCGCGACGGAAATCAATTCTGGGCACTGCTTGAGAATGGCGACTTCTGGTACTTCAACTTTGGGACCTGGGAGCGACGAGGCAATTTGGTCGGACTTCCCACCGATGTTCCTCTAGGCAGCTGGGGCCAGATCAAAGCTCGGTACGACGGAGGTGGGAAATGAGCACGAAGTTCATGCACGTCTCGATTGCGATTCTGATACATCTGCGCTGACGATCATTGGATCGCGAACGTAGAGGGGTTGCGCTGGAGGCGCGAGCGTGGAGCGCGGTGGCAACGCTCAAGCCTCACGGTCCACACACTCGGCACGGTCGGTATCCATGACTCTGGGCTTCGGCTGGGGAGGCAAAGAAGAGTCGATTGCGTTTGCTCATTTTCAACGCCCATTCGCAACTCGGACGGTGGTAGATCGTGCGGATGCTGCTCGCGACCACCTGCCCTGTGCCAATTCCGGCGGAAGCCACCGTCAGTCGTCGCTTGGGTACCGCTGTTGTGGTGGCCGGCAATGGATTACGCGAAACGGGGATCGAGGCCGGCCTTTGTGATGGTTGTGCGGCCCCCGCGAAGGCGGTTGCACAGAGACCGACAATCAAGGCAAGCACAAAGAGGCATAGCATGCCGGTCACGATGAGAGTGGGGTCTCCGGACAACAAAGACAGGGCCAACAGCCACCATAGGCTCTTGAGCGTCCCGAAAAAGCCGCGCCCGAACCGCTCCGCCCATGATGGCCCGATTGGCCGTGTGGTTTGGACGCTCTGGGTCGCAGGCGGAGCAGTGACGCTGACAGGAGTCGGCGCAGCAATTGGCTTCAGCGTGACGCTGGTTCCGTTCGCCGACTGTGGAGGCGCAGCGCCATTCGCAACTTCGCGGGTCTTGGTTTGAACACCTAGTCCGCCCTGCGGCACCGGGCGCATCCACGCCGGTAGCCTGCTCTCCTTGACAACGACGAGATCGCTCAGCTTCGGTGCGTCCCTAGGTGACGCCAAGCAAGCCTGCTCCAGGGCATCAACAAGCCAGCCCACTTGTCCGCCTATGCTCCGCACGTCCTTGAACACACTCGACTGCGATGGCTGCACGTAGTCCGATCGACCAAAGATCAGGTTCTCGTCGTGGTACCTCTTCCATAGCTCAGGCCGGACAGCCAGCGCCTTCAGTGACACATAGATCACTAGGGCAGAAAAGCGATCGATAGTCACATCGAAGATGCCCTCATCGCGCCTCGGATGCTGATAAGCGCGATGGCCAAGCTCTGAGGCGCGTTGTCCCTTCAGAGCAGGGACGAACATGCCGTCAAGGTCAACGAGCCGGATGGTGCCGCCAGAGATGAGGACGTTTCCGTGTTGAAGGTCACCGTGGGCAACTCCTGCGGCATCAAGAGCGGCTATGGTGCGCACCCACTCTTCGGCGAGGTACTCGAGAACGTCAGACTTCTGAACCACCTGGTCAACATACACATCGAGGGCGTTGCCTTCGATCCACTCCATGACAAGGACTGGGTAACAACTTCCATTGACGCGGATGCCATCGTCGTCGTAGTCGAATGCCACCATTGCCGGGAGTTGTTTGGCGTCGAGCTGTCGATCGATCGCCTCGTACCTCTCTTGGCGAGCCGCCGCGAACGTTCGGAAGCATCTGATCGCGCGCCGCTCCTGTCCGTTGGCGACTTTGAACACATGGGCGAAGTTGCCGGACCAGACTGCCGGTAGGCCAAGGCGATCCAGCGCGGGTGTCGCACTCTTAAGGAATGAATCCGTGAAGGCGATCTGCGGGTTCTGAATCGCCGCTTGCCAGTCCTGTGGTGACGGCCACAGCTTCGGGCTGTTCGGGGCACTCGGGGGCATGAGAATTGTCGCAGGCTAGCGTGTGCGCCTGGGCGACACCTCCTCAACAGGATCGACGCCGATCCGAAGAACCGCTACGTCGTCATTACGAAGCCGTCCGGCCTCGCGCTCGCGTCCGACAAGGCGTTCGAATGCGGACGGCCCTGAAAGAAGGGTTTCGTCAAACTCGCCCGCCCGCATCTTGTCGGTCTTACAGTGCTCCAAGTACCACTGGGCAATTGCGTCGGTCATAAGAAGCAACACGTCACCAGTGCAGAGGACGCCAGCCTCTCGGCGGAGAATCGGCGCAAGAAACTCGCGGCTGAAGTGCGTCGTGCCAATCTCGGCTGGATGACTGCCAAACTCCCGCGGATCGTCGATCGGAAAAGATGCCTGAGTGCCTTCCGAAAGGAGATGCACAAGGGAACAATCGCCAATAGCTATGGCTTCCCACGACCAGTGCTGAGCGGCTGGGGCAATAGACAGCCCGAGGAGAGCGGCAAAAGAACCCTGTCTGGCCTTCGCCTCCACGTACCAAGGAGTGGGGCCGGTCGGCTGCCTTGTCTCAAATCGCCGAGCAAGAATTCCGATGCCTTCGGCATATGCAGCGTCGTCGGCCTCGCAGGCGTCTTTCGATACCCAGGCAGTTGCCAAATAGCGCGCCCATCTTCGAGCGCCGTACGCTTCTGTTGCGCCATCCGTGACAGCGAATCGGAGAGCCGCGAGGTTCACACCGATTGCGTCCTCGCACTCGGACATCGGTGCCCCCTTCTTAGGGAGGAGGGCCCTCACGATCACGAACGACACCCGTTGGCCGTCAGCGAAGATTTGCGGGCCGAGTGCCGATGTCGAAGAACTGGATCAGTTCCACGGCGTCACCGTTGAAAACAAACCCCCTGGCGCCCTCATCAAGCTGGCGTCCCAGTTCTGCACCGGTTCGACGGAACTCTGATGGCAGAATGCTCGACATCTCGAACAACGTCTTGGCGAAATCGTTGGGCAGCTTGTCTGCGTTGTTCGGGTAAGCAATCTTCGCGGATCGATCGGATGAGACATGGCAGTTGTAGACAAGCACAGGCCCATCGCTGGTGCGCATCCCCCCGATGCCCTGGCCCTTGCTCTTCGGATCGCCGTCCGTGGAATCGCCGTCTGTGATATGAAGGACGACAGGAGGAAAGCAGTTCGGGTGTTCTCGAAGCCACTGCTCAAGGAGGGATGTGGCCTCATCTAGGGCCGCACACATGGGCGTGCTTCCATTTGCGTGGGGCTCTACCCAGATTGGGAACCGCACCGTTTGTTCGACGAGACCGCCTGCGCCGTCGGGCACCTTCTTCGACCGATCTTCAAGTCGTGCCGGATACTCCCCCACGTCGCTGATTGGCACCATTCCCCGCCCAGCGAGGGAACCCGCGAAAGCGCTCCCGACATTGCTTCCGTAGCCAAGGAGCGCCACGTGGAAGTAGTTGCGAATCTCTTCCTTCGTGCAGCGCAGCACGAGGTCATGCAGAGTCCGGTTCACGACGTCTGCGAGAGTGTCCGCCTTGCGGTGATTGCCCTCCCCACCTCCAAACACATCCGCCATGGACCCGGATTGGTCCATTATTATGACGAAGCACGTTGGATTCGATCTGCTGATCTCGGCTGAGTACGGCATGGCCTTGGTTCCCTCCATTCACTTGACGACGGACCCCATGACTAAGGCTGCTTCTGCTTCCACCATGGCTGTCTGGGATCGGGAGCCAAGGCTTGTTGAACGCTCTGAGGTCGGCGTGAAGCGATCGGGTTCACTCCTTGCGGTTGCTTGCCGAATTGCCGTGTCCAATAGACACCTGTTCCAGGCAACCCTACGGAGATGTATCGCTGCCCGAGAGCAGAGACACCGAACCGTAAGCCGGGAATCCCGATGCTCCACCCTACACCGCTCCGAGAGAGATTCCAGCGGATCGGTCCTGTCCGAAGTACACGGCGCATCCGCCAAGCCACGTCAGTGCCGACTGCGACGCGAGTCGCCTGACGAGTAGAGCGTATCCTGCGGCAGCCGAATGGACATCAGCGACCTCCGCCAGTGAAGGAGTTCGGTTGGCCCGCTTCGCGTGGCAAGGGCCAAGCCAGGACCAGTTGCCATCACATCTTATTGCAAGAAGGTTTGTTCCGCGCAGCGCATTCAGCGCACTTCATTGAGAGTTCCCGCAGACTGTAACCAAAGTCTTACACCTGCGCCGGAGACAGACGTCCTGCCTACTTTCATCGAACCGGGTGAGGCTTCGCGCCTTGCCTCACACACGCAGGCGGCGCGTTCCCTGTGTACACGATCGCAGGAAACATCTCCCGCATTCGCGCTTCCACCCCGGCGCGAACTCAAGGGAGGTGGGAAGCGTTGGCGGTGGCTTGCGCGCCTGGCGACACAGACTGTGGCGAATTCCCTGCGCAGACATTTCGAACGCAGCGCGGCCTGGCCGACCATCGCAATGTTAGCGCACCGCTACCTGTTGCCCCAGGATGGGAGATGAGTTGCACTCCATTCGGTGGAGATCAGCAGTGGGTCAAATCAGATCTTCAAGTGCCGCTCCTGTACTTCGTGTAATCAAAGCCGCCGACGTGGAACACAAAGATCTGATTGCCTTCCTGGTATACGCGCACCTGGAGACGCAGCACCCTAGAGGATCGTAGCCGTTTCACGAAGCGCATCTCGTTCTGAAAAAAGATTGACTCGTTGCTATTGTCAGCTGCGCCGACCGCGTTCCAGTGGAAGGGATCATCGTCATCGAAGCGGATCTGGACCTCGCAATCGGAGGAGTGGCACAGGAGTTGACCTCGCTCGATGCAAAAGATTACGTCTCGACCATACCGTGGGTGGTCGCGAATCATCAGGGTGCCATGCTGAGCGCCTTGGTATGGAAAATCAAAGGAGACCGTGTTTTCGGATTGGATGAGCGCGATTAGGGTCCTTCGGCTGGTCATCGGGTCTTCCGTGACCGAATACGTCCACTTGTTTGCGAGGCGCCGGTCCTCATCGTCGGCCGCAGCCTGGATAGCACGAAGATGTTCTGCCTCACGTGAGAGACTGTCTGCGGCTTCGAACGCCTGCATCCGACGCGTGGCGCTGTCAGCTTCTGGTGTGCCAGCGTGTGTTGTTACCAGCTCGCGAGCGAGCGCAAGTGCTTCAACGGTCCTACCTGCCGCGTTAGCTTTCTTCGCTTCGGTGAACAAGTCAGCTGCCGTGCGCAACGGAGGCGAGGGTTCCCTCTGTGCGGAATGGCCACAACCAAAGATGGCAAGCAGCGGGAGTAGACACCACGTCGGAGTTGACCATATCCATCTCATCCTAGGCGTCCTAGACGCTCTGGGCTCAATCCAGTGGCGCAAGTACCCAGCCAACGGCAGCTGAGGAGGGCATGGGTCTAGCGGGCGGCACGCCTGGAGTCCCAACGCGACTTCACTGCACCCAACGATGTCCTTTGAACTGGGGTCGTCGCTTCTGGTGCATATTTCCAGACGTGAGATCCTGTGAGAACATAGGCGTTTCCGAAAGCATCGCCCGCGACGTCATTGATGCGATCGTCGTGGGACCATCGAGTGATCAAAGCCCCGCTAGATGAATGCTTTTCCACCGCATTGTCACAGTAGTCAACCGCGTATCCGTTTCCTAGTGGATCGACTCCGAGGCTAAAGACTTCCGGCCTGTCATTGCCGGGACCAATGCATTGGCCTTGGGTTGAGAAGCCGCCGGTGTACTCCTCTTCACCAGCGGGACCTAGTCTGAATCGATTTACGCCGGTGGTGGCATCACCATCAAAATAGTCAACAATATATATGTCACCATCGGGGGCAAATGCCATATCACGCAGATGATTGTCTATGTGCTGCTTGTGGTCGAACCAGTACCGAACCACGGTGCCACTAGGCAGAAGCTCGACGAGCATGGAGTCGAAAGTGGCTGAGCGCGCTATCGTTCTGCCCGAAGCATCGATGGCAACGTAATCCTTGCCAGCGTTGGACGCAGCCAGCAAGGTACCGTCTGGTGAGTACCACGTGACGCCGCTCCCCGCGACGCAGACGTAATCGGCGTTGGCTGAAACCGAGCGTCCCTGTGCTGACCAACCACCCAGTTGGACGAGGTCAAGCGAGAGGGCGGTTATCCCGCTTCCCAGCACGTAGACGGTCCCGTCAAACACACAGATGGAGGACCCGCCCACTGAGGCGCTATCCACAAGCACGTAGGTCTCGGCACTTCCGGATCGTGCACAAACGAACATCACGAGCATTGCGAAGGCTGCGAACGTGGCTTTCATCGTGCCGACCAACGGGCGCGGATGCTCCCCAGGGTTGCGGGGATGGTCGAAGTGACACCCGGAACCGTGACCGTGGTCGAATGCAGCGGATCACCGTGGCAAACGTCCGCCTCGCCATTCATGCGGCCCCCAACGCTCCCGTCGATGGTGTATTTCCCCGCTGCCCAGGGCACTGACGCGCTGACGGTGTAATCCCCGATCGTTAGCGGCACCCGTGCGACGATCTGACCGGACGCGGCGTCCACCATGGTCAGACTGTCTTCGCCTGCACGGCCCCACCATGTGCGGTCGTTGACGGACAGGTTGATGAACCAGCGGGCGGAGTCATTGCGCCCATCAAAGTAGTCCCCGGGCGGATCAAATTGGGCGTGTCGCGGGGCGAGCGTTAGCGCCAGCGTGAAGTGCCCGGGTGTGGTCCCAACCTCCCACGACGTGACGATTGGCTCCACGGGCGAAACGTGGCATTCATCCTGGGCCGCAACCGGGCGCGGGGCGAGAGATGCTAGGGCGAGCACCAGCGATGCTGCGCAAGCTGCCATGCGTGACATGGTGCGCCTCCGGGTGATGGTTCTGCGGGATTGCGCTCTCCCGCGACAGGTTCAACACCCAGTAGGATCGACTCCGTTCCTTCAACTCGGCCGTTGCGCAGTCGATGAACCTTACGGTTCCCGTCCGAAAGTGGCTGAAGGGGGCACCCATGGCGCAGTTGCCGTGCCAAGGAATCCAGCCGGGACGTTCAAGGGGCTGCGGAATGAAGACGTGGTTGTCCGCACTTGCCAAGAGCCGCGCCTGGCCTCGGAACATGGTCGGATCGACCGGGCTACCACTATCTCTGGAGTGAAGGCGGTGTATTCGCTGGGTCCTCTCGCGCCCGAAACGGAAGGAAGGCGTGCTGCGCACGAGCGACCAAACGGCCGGACGGCGCGCAGGCTGATGCTGAGGTATCCTGCGAACTGCTGAATCGTGATGAGAGGGGTCATAACTAACGCGAGGTGCGGGAGGGCTGAACGAATGGCGAGGCCGCTCAATCATCCAACGCTCGCTCAGCTTAGGATGGCTCTGCAAAACCAGGATGATCCATTCGCCGTCATCATTCGGGGTCACCAAGGTATCGAAGCGCTTCTGCTCCACGCACTGTGCGAGGTTCTTACCGCCAACCACGTATCTCTGAAGCGCGTTACGTTTCTCGCGAAGGTTGATCTGGCTATCGCGCTCAAACTCCTCAGACCGACTTCACGAAACTTGGCCAGTTACATAAACGCGGTCAGGAACCGGTTTGCCCATGAATTTGGTGCCAAGTTCACCATCAAGGACACAGGACAGTTGCTGGAATCGTTTGGACCTCACCAGCATCACCTGTCCGCTAGCTCTGATCTGCGATCCATGACGCCGAGCCAACTACTCGCTCACGCTTGTGCGAGCTTGTACATCGAAATCGACCACTTGCTAATCGACTTCCACAAGACTCGCGTGGTAAACGAAGTCATCACCGACATGGTTCTCGAAGCGCTGGGTGACGGCCCACACACCTCAGGCATGCCTAAACACACGGAGTTTGTACGCCAACTTGCCGACCGCCTCAAGGCCAAAGGCGTCCTTGTAGATAAACCACCATCTCCGGGATTGTGATTCTTGTGGCGGCCTACGAGACATTCCAGAGTGCGAAAGCAAGAAGCATTATGATGCCCGTCGCAAACCCGGCGGAGGCACCGCCCCAGAGCAACTTGAGCCACCATATGGGGCGTTTATCAGATAGTTTTTGGACTTGTGCAAGCCAGATCCCCGCCTCAGCCATGCTTGCGTAGACGTCACAAAGAATTGCAACAGTGAACCCAATCCAAGCAGTCTTTAAGGCCCACAGGTTGCCAGCAGTGCTAGACACCAAGTCCGATCTGAACGTTATTGACAGTGCTAACGCGCCCGTGGCCAGCTTGAGTCGCGTGTCCGCATGCTTATCCAGTAACTCTGTCGCCTTCGTAATTGGCTGCATCAAATCCCTCCTGTGGATAGCTCCACTTCCCCCGCACCCCCCAAGCATCTTAGATTCATGTCACGCCTTCAAACAACTTGCAGGGCTTGAGAAACCAGCACCACCAGTGATTTGTCTCACCATCTCATCTGCGAAGGGCTTCAATGCGTCCTTCGTGAGATCCAGAAGACCCAGGGCAGTGGCAATCTAGCCGTGATGGGTATGGGTGGGTGAGTGCCGTGATACTGCACTCGTGACTCGTTCCCGCTTTGGCCGGTCTGTATCGCCGGCCGGTCCGAGTAAGGCCAGAGACAACACCACGCAATTCTTTGACGGGTTCCGCAATACGGTTGATCGTGTCGCGAAAGGTGTCGACATGCGCCAGAGCCGCGAGCAGTGTGTCTTCGCGCACGGCGAGAAGGTGATTCAAGGAGTCAATGAGAGGGGCATTTACTGCTCATCCAGTTCTCGGAGGAGGGCGTCCGCCTCGCTCTTCCAGGCCTTCACTCGGTTCATCGACTCCTCCAGTCTGGTCTTGAGCACGCCTGCCACCGTTACTAGGCCGCTTCCAGCCTCGTACTCTAGCCGTGTCTTCTCCGCGGCATCCGTCAGCACAACACGGGCAGTAATGCCCGCCTCCATGATGAAGGTCGTGACACGCACGTCGAACGCGGTGGACTTCAAGTACATGCCGTAGTCGGAGACACGCTCGAATAGGCCGCGCAAGTCAAGAACCTCTTCAAACATGTCCCGACGTAGCTGGTATGGCCTGTTCATCGATCCCATTACCACGCCAAGTCCGCCGATGCGCGTCAGCACATAGCGCAGCCTGTTCTTGAGCAGTTGACGCTTTTCTGCGCGCTCGTGACTGTTCTGCCGCCACACCACAATGAAACCACTAGCGGCGGCTAGCACGCCTCCGATGAGGCTTGCAAAGGCTTCGGGAGAAATCTGCATGTAACCTCCCTGTCGGGTTATCCACACCCATGTCTAGCTGCAAGGTGCTTCTTAAGGTAAGAGTCGGCGGAAATTTATCACGCCTCGTCCGAAGATCGTTCACCGACGACCAGCCATGGACGCGGTAGGAATTCGGTGGCATTTCACCGGCAAGAACGGGCCGGGCGGGACCCTCACCAAGAACGCAAGCCGGCGTAACTAGCCGGGACGTATACAGGCTCTTGGCGGCGCTGTTGCCTGGGACGGGCCTAATCAAAACGCATTTTTTGCCGTATATCCTAAGAGCCCCTTAGCCGTGGCGCGCGAAAGGTCCTGGGGGGCCCCCGGGGGTGTCGTCGCTTCCGAGGCTGGGCGCAAGGTTCGGGAAAGGTTCGACTCGCCGCGGGGGCAGCAATCGGCAGGCGAGCGACGTGTGACCCCTTTGTGACCCCTTGAGAGTCCACTGGGGTCTACTCGTGTCCCCTGTATGTGCAAGGGGCTTGGGATCGAAATCGACGGCAACTCAATGGTGAAGCAGCTAATAGCATCTGGCGAGGCGTGTTCCGGCTGTGGGCTCTAATTGATGTATTTGCCCTGTAGGCGGTTTTCGAGACCGCCCGATTCAGCCGCTCTCGCACCTCTCCGGGGTTAGAACTACACGACTTACGCCGCTACCTGCAAGTCGCGCCCGGAGCTTGGTTACAGCGATGGCTTCAGAATTGGGCTCTTCCGAGTGCTCGGTCTCAACCTCGCGCTCTCAGATGTCGTTTTGGTGATCCATCACGATGTCCACCACGACAGGCGTTCCGGTCAGCACGATCCTCACAAAGCCGTACGAACTCCCCATGCATGATCCCGTGCAGTAGTTCCAGGCATCCACCAGCACCGTGTCGCCGACCGCACCACCGGGGAAGAGAGCGTAACGTCCTGTGTAATCGATTCGGCCCAGAGACGTCCTTTCCCACGTCCTGTATTTGCGGATACCGACGTAGCCAAGGTTGGACCTCCTACCGTCGGGAAATCGCACGATGCCGTGGATAGAGCCGATCTCTGGTTCCCAAGGCAGTCGGCACCCTGTGGTTAGCGCCAGCGCGAGCAGCGAGCAACCGAGTAATGCGATCTTCATGCAGTTGCTTACCCCGACCATCCTGGAATGTGCCAGAGTAATTGCTTGCCGTACGCATTCTCTGGCTCCCATCAGCGCCAGCTCTTACACGAGCTTACAGCAGGAATCAAAGCCGCCAGCGCCGGAAGGAGAGTCTGGAGCGACGCCCCGAAATTCCCAATACTTGTGAATAACCACACATCACGAGTCCGGGCGTGCTGACCCAATGAAATCATGCTTCCTCAGTAGCTTGCGCATTCATGTGTATCAGATCAGAGCTCGACATCGCCGATACCCGCTATGCCACCCGGATCGACAAGTGCTTCGTATCTGCAGCAAGGAGCGTGGTGAACCCACAAATGTCTTCCTTCCAGTCGCACCGACACGCATGCGTCTTCGCCATGTTCCTCTTTCTCAGCTTGGCGGGCCCAGTTCGAGCGGCCCCCG